>ENA-UERG01003433-UERG01003433.1-human-gut-metagenome-genome-assembly--contig:-NODE-3433-length-10117-cov-4.533068_pt1 | contig 10117 bp, 10 predicted proteins | sample MGYA00242954_ERZ507954 | MGnify/ENA primary metagenome ERZ507954 (study PRJEB26167, sample SAMN06115478) | human gut metagenome | host: Homo sapiens | place: China:Sichuan | collected 2015-01-21... | reverse complement strand
AATAAGGGCAAAGGATACATAAGGTCGGCATAAAATTCGACGGAAAGTAGCCATGGTTTCTTATTGCCTTTAAAAGCAAAAAGGGCATAAAAACGAGATAAGTATGGCTTGATAGCGAAACGATGGATTGACTCCTTTGCCTGAAAGTGAAAACGGCAAAGGAGTCAATTTATGCAGGAAAACAAAAAGTATTATCTTACGATCGGCAACGAAACTATCGAAGTGTCGGAAGAAGTGTATCGTGCGTATATGCGCCCGATAAAAGCGGAGCACCAAAGGAAACGCAGACAATGGAAATGCAGAGTACTCAGCGAAAACGGCGGACATTACTGTCGCTGTAACAATCGTTGCGAGGCATGTGCGTATTATCTTGCGGGAAATAATGCTCTCGGAAATAATTTGTCGCTGGATAAGATGGTTGAAAACGGCGTATACATCGAAGATCGTGCACAGGATTTGGAAAATCGATACATAGAAAAAGAAACCGAAAGTGAAGAATATCAAAAGTTGTATGCGGCGATTGCAAGATTAACAAAACGTCAACGGGAATTTGTTGCGTTGATTTATTTTAAAGGAAAAACGCGGGAAGAAGTGGCTCGGCTGTATGGAATCGATGCGAGTTCTGTAAGGCATGCATTAACCAGAATAAAGAAAACATTAAAAATTTTTTTGGAAAAATAATAAAAATTTTTGTGTCAGACCGCCACGTTTTGAAATTTCATGTAGTTGGTTAAGTGAGGGGCTTGAAAATCTATCGAATATTTTCGGCTTCCAAAGCAAGGGTTGCACAAATCAAATATAAGGAGAAAGAGCAGATGATAAATACAGAACAGATAAAAAGAGAACTGAAAGAGGTTCGATATTATTTTTTGCGGAAAGACAACATGGATGAATTGTTTCGTCAGATCGGACAAACCGGACTTTGGAAACTGGCGCAAAAATACAATAACGCCATCCGAAGTGCTCCGGCAAGATTGTACGATTTATACGGCTGTTTATACGTGCAGAATAAAACGCAGGAGGCAGTGTCGCAGGAACTCGGATATTCTCCAGAATATATTCGTAAATTTGTGAAAGGACTATTTGTGTTTTTTCAGAAAAAATTGTCTGAACAAGAACCTTCGGAGAACGATTGATTAAAAAAGGATCGGGTGGGTGGTAGGGAGTTAAAACGAATGTAACGGCTGAATGAAACAGGCGGGCAGATTGCGGGAAAAAGAAAGACGTCGCTTTTTCGTGGCAATCGCCGCAAAGGAACGTGATGTTCCAAAGACAATTCGGCTATTGCAGATAAAAAATTACAACTGAACAGGCGGGACGCGAAGCATTCGGAAAGAATCGGCGTAAGCGCACCCCGCTACAAAAACCGCTTCGCTAACGGCGATACGGGCAAAAAATTTTATAAGGAGAACAGAAATGGCAAAAAACGAAGCGAAACAGGCGGCAAAGCAGTCGTCGCAAAATGCGGATAAATACAATATCCGCAGATGGTCGGTGCCGAGCAAGCGAGCAAAAGGTTATGCGGAAGATCGTAAGGCGAAAGTGCATACCTACGGACCGAAAGAAGGGAAAGAATTAACGGATTACGAAGCGGGGATGCGTTCGGGCTACTTGCAAGCGCAATCGGACCACGCCGGTATTTACAAGTATAAGAAAGCGCTGGCGGAAGGCAAAACGAAGGAAGAGGCGAAAGAGATTTCGCAGAGAAAATCGAAATAACAAGGAGAAATCAATATGGAACAGAAAAACGAAGAAAAACAGAATGTAAAACAGGAAGCAAAAGCGGATGAAAAAGTTGTAAAAGCCCCGATTATGGTGGAACGCGAAACGTATGAAAAGAACGAAAAGACGTATTATACGTATTTTATCCGAGGCAAGGCACGCGGGAGAGATATCCGTGCGAGCGTAGTGCCGCCCGACGTCGGAGGGTACAAGGTATTGGATATCGTGTTTAACGACGCGCCGGAAGCGGAACTGGTGATCACGCCGTATGAAATCAAGGACGAACACGGCAAAGTGATGAAAGGAAACACGTACAAAGTGGTATCGTACGATCCGGACGGAACGGAATACGAATGTCCGATCAAGCCCGCGAATCAGTGCGATAAATCGTTCTTAAAAATGATTTTAAGATAACGATACGTTGTTGTCGGCAAAACAAAACACAGTCCGCGCCGAGGAGAAATCGGCGCGGGCGCAAACAATGCAAAACAAAGGAGAAAAAACAAGCATGAAAAACAAAAAAGGGAAACTGATGGCAAGTCTCACGGCGGCAGCGGCAGCCGTGTGTATGGTAACGTTCGGGGCGATAACGAACAAAGCGAACAATGCGGCGAAACCCGGGAATCAAGAAGAGCAGGCATCGTCTTACGGCGAGACGGAAATAACGAGCGGCGAAAGCGCAGGGATAAAACTGATGACGACAAAGATACCCGTAGAAGCATACGCGGCATACGGAGTAAGCGCGCAGGCGGAGACGGCGTATACGGTAACGGCAACCGTTTACCCGGAAGACGCGGCGAACCGGAAAGTAGACTGGTCGGTATCGTTTTCGAACGCAAGTTCGACATGGGCAAGCGGCAAAAAAGTAACCGATTACGTAACGGTAACGCCGTCGTCGGAGGGAGCGTTGACTGCTGTGGTACAGAACGTAGCGGCGTTCGGCGAACAGATTGTTGTAAAAACCGTATCGCGGGATAACGCCGAGGCGTATGCAACGTTGAACGTAGAATATTTACAGCGCACAACGGGGTATACGCTTACGCTTGACGATAAAACCTATTCCACGACGGGAACAAAAACAAATTCCGTAACGCCGGATTTTTCGATCGGTAAAGGTTGCAAAGTGAATATTGTAGCGAATAAATCTACGGTGTACACGCGAGCGAATACGGATAAAGCGGAGTATATCACGGTGAAGCCGACCGAAGCGTTTAAAAGCGCTTTGGCGAAAGCCGGATCGGATTTTGCGCCGCGCGAGTACGGGCTTACATCGAGCGGTCTTTCTTACGGCTGGTTTGACAGCACGTTTGTACAAGGCTTGACGAATGCGCAGAAGAACAAACTGATTGCGGCAATGCAGGGCTTCAGCGGCACCGCATACGAAATCGTAATTTATACCGCGAACGGCGGAACGCAACTTGCGACTTTCGGAATCACGCTGGATTCGTCCGTAATCGTAGGGCAGAAAGGCGTAGAAAGCGTGAAAGTGGATCAGACGGAACTGGTGTTCTGATAAGAAAAGCGTCGCCAAGGAATAAAGGCGAAAAGCGAATCCGCGCCGATGAAAAGAAAAATCGGCGCGGACAAGCATAACAAGTAAATACATAAGGAGAAAGAACATGAAAAAATACAAAGTAAAAACACTGCTTGCAAGTGCGCTCATCGCGGGTATGGCAGGCGCGTTTTGTTTATCGGGTTGCGGTAAAAGTTCCGCTGCGCCTATACCCGTAACGCAGGAACAAAGCCAAACGGGGCAGGCGAAGCCGGTCAAAATAGCGAAACTATCAATGGAAAGCACGATCATATCCCCGCTTTCGGAAAGCGCAGGCGAACAAAAGACGGTGAGCAAGAAAATACAGGCGATAATCGAGCCGAGTACGGCGAAGAACGTAACGGTAGACTGGTCGGTAGAATGGGGCGAAAAGCAAAAAGCGGAAGTAACGGATTATCTCACGGTAACGCCGGACTCAGACGGCTCGCTTTCTGCAACGGTAACGTGCAAACAGCCGTTCACGGGCGAAATCGTAGTGGTGTGCGTAACGCGGCAAGGCGGGTACGTGGCGACATGTACCGTAACATACGCGGGGCAGCCTACCGAGATAACGCTTGCGGGGAGTACGCAGGAAACGGACGGCGCGTATCGTTTCGGAATCGGGAATACATACGAATACGCGGTTGAAATGAGCAATCCGTTCGGTTCGGTGGGCGAGAAGTTCAATAACGTAACGGTAAGCGTAACGGGCGTAGGACAGGTGATTCTCGGATATATGGAGCATTTCCAGGCGCAGAACAAAGACAAATGGTACGATACGAGCGACGAAACGGTAGAGTACGATTCATTGAAAGACGCGTTGATCTCGGCGAGTTATGCGGACGGAAAACTGACGATAAAAACGCTGTCGGCGGTGGAAGATTTTTATCGCGGTACGGGGCGAATGGACGGCGGGAGAACGATTTTCTATGAAGGGAAATTCCGCTCGTATGTCAGCGAATGTTATTTCAACGTAACGCTCACCGAGCAGAATTCCGGGTGCAGCAAAACGATAAAAATCATGTACGATCCGGGCGTGGTAACGGGCGTGAATATGAGCCAAAACGAAATGGAATTTTAGCGGGAGACTAACTATTAAAAGTCAAGCAAAAAAGCAATGTTAAGAAAGAAATTTTTTCAAACTTACAAATTGCAAAAAAGAGTAAGAGAAAATGAGCACCCCTGAGGCTGCTCAACAACAAGGCTTAAGATAGGAAGGGTTAAACGACGGTTTTATAAACATCTCCGGTTAGTTGGAGATGATAAATAACTCGCACAAGTTTTTTAATTACATGCGAAATGGCAACATAGTAGTGCTTACCTTCGGAACGCTTTTTATGAAGGTAATTGGCAAAGGTTTTGTCCCAATTACAAACATAGATAGCGGCATTATAAAGTGCGTAGCGTAAATAACGGGAACCCCGTTTCTCCATATGAGCATAGGCGTTGTCAAGTTTGCCGGATTGATAAGTGGACGGAGAAACGCCTGCAAAAGCAAGGATCTTATCCGGAGAATCGAATCTGGAAAAGTCACCGATTTCTGAAAGAATTACAGACGCCATGCGAAATCCTAAACCGGGAATGGAAGTTATCGGGGATTGGATTTTGCCTAAGATTTCCTGAATATGCAATTCGATTTCGTTGATTTCTTCGGAAAGAATACGGATAAGATGAATGGTATGTTTTAATTCTAAGGATTTAGCAGGCATAACGCAACCGACGGAAGAGACAGCGGCTTTACGGATTTCGATAGCCTTATTTTTCTTATAATGCCCTTTTGAAGAGTTTGATAATAAGTTAGTTATTCTTGTTAAATGAGCAGAGGCAATCAAAGAGGCAGACGGAAATTCTTCTAAAAGTACATACACGGAAGAAAGATGTATTGAAGGGACGAGTTTTTCCAGTTCGGGGAACAAAATGTTGACTAATCTCGAGAGTTGTTGTTTTAAGATAACTCTTTCGCGAACTTTAGAAAATCTATAACGAGAAAGTGACTTTAATTGCTCATTGTGGTATAATGCTTTTGAGTAGGGCTTTGAGTCCACCTCAGACAAAAGCATTTTCGCAATAATAACGGAGTCTACCTTATCCGTCTTGGTCTTTCTGAGAGTAAGAGATTTACGGAAGAGATTAGAGTGTAAAGGATTGAAGAGGAAACAATTCAGATTCTTATCCAGCAGGTAGCCCAAAATGTTGAAACTGTAATGTCCGGTGGCTTCAAGTCCTACTTTAATTTTGTCAGGATTTTCTTCATAAGAACAGATAGCTGAGTAAAGACAATTAAAGCCGTCGAGATTATTGAGAATGGAAAACGGTTTCAAAAGGACTTGTCCGTCGGAAGATAAGATACAGCAATCATGCTTATCTTTGGAAACGTCGATACCAACGTAGATCATAAGAGTTACTCCTTTGTGAAATTAATGATACTGTGTGAAGATACCACATAACTCTTTGCGGTTGTAACCTCGTTCTTTATAATCCGTCGAGCGGAAACTAACTGATTAACAAACAGACAAAGAGGCTGTGGTCAGAGCCTCCCGTAAACCGTCTTGCGGTAGGTGAAAAAAACTGATCCACAGTATCTTCTTACAGTATAGCAGATTTCTGCCGTTCTTGGAGAGGAACGTTAAAAACTACTACTATTTAATTATACGAGGTGAAAGAATGTGGTAAAACGAAAAAGCGCGGGTTGGCTTGCCTACGTCGGTGCATTGCTTGTATTGATAGTACTCGTCGGCGTGGCGGCGCGGTTCACGAACGGGTTTACGGACGATTTCAAAACGTTCTACGTAAAGGTGGAAGATAAAGAAATCATGTCGGGTTCGGGCGGGTACGAAATCACGCGGGCGAAGCCTATGCAGGCGGAAGTGAAATACACGTTTTCATTTGCAACGGACGAGAATAAAGGCTATAACGTGAAAATCGTACCGAACGCCGCAGATAAAAGCAAAGACTTTTCGTTTTCGGTAAACGGCGAAAGCAGACAATTTCAAGCCGAAACGGATTTAACGGACGGGTTTGAGATAGAAAAATCGGAAAGCTCGTTCAAAGTAACGCCGAAAGGGGAAAACCTTACGGGCGTGTTACAGGCGATTTATCCGGGACTGGATACGGCGCACATCGAAGATAAGGCGTATAACGATATGTTCGCGCTGGTGGTGAGTTCGTACAACGAAAAGTCAAGCGTAACAATCTATTTTACTTTAAGCAGTAAAGTATCGGGCATCAGATTAGACAAGGAGGCGATAGTATTTTAAATGGGTAAGGCGAGAGAGAAAATTTTAAGTATGATTTTCGCTTTTGCTATTGTTGTATGTACTGTCTTGACGGCGGTACATACAAAACAATTTGAAACGAAAGCGGAAGGGTATTCCGGGGTATTGCAGGATTTACAGAAAGATAAATCGTTTCAGTCGGGAAATTATCCGCTAAACGAAAATGAGTATTCGTTGCAGCTGATACAGGTGGCGGAAAGCACGGAAAAAGAGTTGTTCTTATACGTGTATCAGCCGAGCGGCGAAACGAAGAATTTTACGGCTTCGAGCATGAATCTTTCTACTACGATCAACGACGAAATCAGCTTTTTAACGTATAAGTTGGCGCGTATAGATAACAGCGGCACGCTGTATAAGTATAAAGTGCTGAATTTCACGGTGAAAAGCGAGCCTATAAGGTATTACGTGATTAGTTCGATTTACCGCCCGTTCGATGAAAACGTAGATACCCCCGCGAGCGGCGGGAACACGGTAACGGAAGTGAATTTTGCGGTGAATAAGCAATACACGTTCGGCGAAATCAACGGCAAAGAATATGTGAATTGCGTGGATTTAGAAACGATAGAAATCACGGATAAATTCGTAGGGTTCGTGCGGTACGAAAACGGGTTTAATCTGTACGCGAGCGCGTGCGACAGTCATTTCGTGGCGTTCGATACGGATAAGAGAATAGATAGTCTTTTGGAAGCGGACGTGTACTATACAACGCAAAAATACAGGTGGTCGTTTGTCAATTTCGTAGGCGAAAAAGAAACGTTCGGCGAAAAAGAGGACAAGTACGCGTATCTGAAATACACGGACAAAGTAGAACATACGGGCGACGGGTTATTCGCGGGAACGTACAAGTGGGATCGTATCGAAAGCGTAGAGAAGTTTACGGGAAGCGAAGATAAAACGAAGATCTTCAAAAGCCGTGGCGGCGATCAATCGGCGGTAACGCTGACGGACGACACCTTAAACGAGCTGAAAGGCAAAAAGTGGGTACTCAGATTTACGGAAACGGACTACATAGTACAAAGCGGCGGCACGACGGGCGCGACGACGGCAAATTCCACGCTTGTGGGCGACGTAACGATATTGCGGCTGAAATTCGTTACGGACGGCATAACGTATAATTTAGGGGTGATAGATAACAAGCAGACGGGCGGAGGCGAGCCTTCCAACGAGCCGGGCGGATTCGGCGGAAGCGGCTGCGTGTCGGCGGACGGGAAAAAACTGTTGTATGCGATTTTAGGCTTGATTGCGCTGATAATTCTTGCGCCGTTGTTGCCGGTGGCAGTAAACGGAATTGTTTTTGTGATTTCGTTACCGTTCAAGGGCGTGGCGAGCGTATGTAAAAAACTGCATACAAAACGCGAAAGGCGAAAAATCGAAAAGCGCGTCAGAAAAGAATTTCAAAACAACCGGAACGACGAAGAATGGTGGTAGCAAATGAAGAAAATCAAACGAATCATAGCGGTAGTACTTTTGATAGTCGTGCTTATTCTGGGCGGGTATTTAGTGTATACCGCAAAGCAAACGGAGGGGGTATATGCGGAACGAACGGAAATTTTATACGATAGTTAATGCGTGCGTAACGGCGGTAATCTCGTGCGCGTTTATAGCGTTCGGCTTTCTGCGGTTTTCCTCGTCGTATGCGAGATTGAAAGAAAGTATACTCGATTTATTCGGTAGTGTTTCGTTTTATTTCAAAGCGTTATTCGGCGCAAGAGATTCCCCCGTGCCGTCCGTGGCTCGGTATTCGGAAGTATGGGGCAAGCCGACGTTTGCGCCGAAGGATATGCAAGGCTTTTTTAAAGCGGCAAAACGGTATTTTACATTGCTTTTTAGCGGCGAAAACGCGCGGGGATATTTCGGGCGCATTGCGCAAAGCGTAGGAAAATTCAGTAAAATCATACTTATCGTTTTGCCGTGCCTGGTGGTGCTGAAAATCGTAATCAAACGGCTGTACGCAAAAGAAAACACGAAGCACAACCGCGATACGGTGCCGTTGAAAATCTTTAAATCGGCGGCAAAATTTACGTATCAGCCCGTAAAGCGTTCTATAAGAGAATATATAGCGTTTTTAAAGTCGTACCCGATAATATTCAAATGCTGGTCGGCGTTGTGGCTGGCGCATTTGAATTTTATATCAATAATTCTCGAATTTTTCGCGTATTATTTTTATTTTGCGGTGTCGTTCGATGTACCGTCTTTGTACGTGCAAGCGGTAAAACTGTTCGCCGATTTACGCGTGCCGTTCAAAGCGTTCCCTTGGCAGTTTACAGGGGTAATTGCGTGGCTGATTTTTAACAAATGGCGTAAAAAAATAGCCGTCAATCGCTTGCGGCATTTCGAAGCGCGGAATTGCGGATTTATCAACGAATTGCCGATCGTGTCTTTATCGTGCGGTAGTATGGGAATGAGAAAGACAACGCTTATCACGGATATGTCGTTAAGTCAGGAAGTGATGTTCCGGCAGAAAGCCTTTGAAATCTTGCAAGAAAACGATATGAGATTCCCGTATTTTCCGTGGATATGTTTTGAAAAAGAGCTGAAAAAATGTATGGAACACCACACCGTGTATAATCTGGCGAGCGTGAAAGCGTTGGCAGCAAAAAAGCGGAAAAGATACGAAATTCACGGTACAGGTACGGGGCAATTATACGGATACGATATAAAACGCTACGGCGAAACGTATAAAGACGGCTTGAAAACGGCGCATATTTTCGACGTTTTAGAAACGTACGCGCAGGCGTATTTTATTTACGTGATACAAAGCAGTTTAATCGTATCGAATTATGCCATAAGAAGCGATAACGCGATGATAGACGGCGGAAATTTTCCGCTGTGGCTGACGGATTTTTTCTCGGAATCGGAACGTTCGTCGCGGCATAGTCATATTCTCGATTTCGATATTTTGCGACTCGGCAGAAAAATGATAGAAAACAATCCGAAAGCGGGCAGTTTCGAGTTCGGCGTGGTGGCGATCACGGAAATCGGGAAAGAGCGCGGGAACAATCTCGAATTGAAAGAAATCAAGAAAATCGCGGAAGAAACGAATCAGAAGAATGATTTGTTTAATTCGTGGCTGAAAATGAGCCGACATTCGGCAACGGTGGATAATTTTCCGTTTATCAAGGTGTTTGCGGACGAACAACGCCCCGAATCGTGGGGCGCGGACGCACGCGAACTTGCTGAAGTGGTTACGATTTTGTCCGCCGGTGAACAGCGAAGCGCTATGCCCTTTTACACGATAGAAGAAATGATTTGCGAACAGGCATATTGTAAGTTTTTACGGCTGTACGAAGCTTTCCGTTTCCGTCGCGGAGATAATACGCTTTTCGTGCATATTCTGAAAAGCGTGGTTGCGAAACTTTGGAAACATAACGAAAAAATCAAGAATTTATACGGGTACAGCGTGCTTGCGCTTGCGAAACAGCGCGGAACGTTGGACGGAAAATCAAAGAGGAAGAAATATTTTTTGTGCAACCGAAAGATTTACGCGCGGCGGTTTACCACGGACTGTTTTTCGGATTATTTCAACGATTTGGCGATAAAAGCAAAAATCGGCATAAACGATTACGAAGAATATAACTCTGAGAAAGCG
>ENA-UERG01003426-UERG01003426.1-human-gut-metagenome-genome-assembly--contig:-NODE-3426-length-10136-cov-5.823044_pt1 | contig 10136 bp, 7 predicted proteins | sample MGYA00242954_ERZ507954 | MGnify/ENA primary metagenome ERZ507954 (study PRJEB26167, sample SAMN06115478) | human gut metagenome | host: Homo sapiens | place: China:Sichuan | collected 2015-01-21... | reverse complement strand
AAGGTCTTGAAGGTTCTTAGGGGACTTCTCCTGAAGAAGTCCCCTAAGCAGGGTTTGGGACAGAGTCCCAAGGTCTTGGTCTTCCCCCTACTCCGCAACACCAATCCGCAAAGCGAGCGCGGAGCAGTCGTCGTGGGAGGGGAAGCCCGCCGCGTGACTGCAAATGTCGTAAACAATGCCCTCAGGCTCGCGCGTGCCGCAGGAGGTGAGATAGGCAGTCAGCCAATCGCACTCGGGATCGTCCTGAAGAATCCCGTCGCTTACCATGACAACCGTGTCCCCCGCGCGCAGATCGAATTCCACAGCCTGCGCGTCCAACTTGCGGATAATCCCGATCGGCGCACTGCCCGCCTGCAAACGGCGAACCGTACCGTCCCGTACAATGAAACTCGGCGCAGCACCGCTCTTGATGAACGAAGCCTTGCCCGTAATCAGATCCAACTCCATCAGATCCACCGTTGAGGAACACTCCCGCTCGCTGTCGGGACAGCGGGAAAGAATCAGATTGTTCAGCATCCGCAACGCCGTTGCCGCGCGGTTGCCCGCGCGAAGCATCTTCTCCAGAAAGACCGAGCATAAACCGGAGGTCAGAGCCGCCTCCTTGCCCGCGCCCATCCCATCGTTGATCAGCGCGTAAAAATAGTCTTTGCGGTTTGCGAAAAGATTCACCGTGTCCCCGCTGACATCCTCGCCCGCAAGATTGTACTGCGCCCCCGCCACCGACAGACACCGCTGTGCCTGAAGCAGCATGGAAGAAGTTCCGTCCTCCACTTCAAACGTCGGCTTCCCGAGCGCAAGACCGCACATCTCGCCAAGATCCCCGCGCAGCGTGTCAAGCGTCACCTTCGACCGCTCGGTATCAACTCCGCGCACAAAAATCTGCCTGCGCCGTTTGCCGTAAACCGTCACGCTCCCGAACCCGATGCCCGCGTCACGCAGATAAACGCTCACGCGGTTCTCGAGATCGGGGTCTGAGCGGTATTCGCCGCCGTCCTCCTCCAACGCGTCGTTAATCAGATTCGCCGCCGCTTCGTAGTCCATCGCCAGCACCTCAGTCCGACTGCTCCGGAGCAGTTCTCCGGTCAGCCGCGCACAGCCCGCGTTGATCTGCCGCAGAATCAGATCCATGGATTGACACCGATGCCGCAGATGCTCCGGGACCTGCTCGCCGTCCACGCGCCCCTTGGTGTGCAACTGGGCAATCAGCGCGCTCATCACCGCAAGGGTTTCGGAGTATTCCAGCCCCCAACAAACCGTTTTGTTCGGACAGTCGGAACAGACCGCGTCAAACGAGGAATCGCAAATGCGGCGCAGATCCAGCGTGCCGGGGCGGCGAAGGCGGTCGCTGAGATTGTAGAACATCTCCGAAAGTCCCGAAAACGCGTCCGAAAGATCGCGGAAGCGCTCGTTGCTGTCCTCGTGACGGTCGCGCGCCTGCCGCAGGAAGACCGAATCCGCCCCGCCCCCGGACGGCGCTTCCTCCGTAATATGCCGATCCGCAAGGCTGACCGCAAGCGTCATCACCGTTCCCACCGCAAGGTAAGCGGGCAACAGCATGACAGCCTCCGCCGCGCCGAGAATGTAAACCGACCACCCGAGCGCGCCGAGACAGGCAAGCGGGATTCCCACCGTCCCCTTTCCGCGCCCGCGCAGACCGCCGCAGATCAGCGCGGCAATCAGGTACGCGGGAATCAGCACGGGGCGGCAGGCAACGCCGCACACCACCCCTGCCGCAACGCCGTACCAGACCCCCGCAAAGCTTGCAACCGCAAGGCTGAGCAAAAGGGCAATCAGGAGCGAAACCGGCACGCCCGCAATCTCGGCAAAGTCTGCCGACCAGACCAGCGCCGCCATCACGAAACCGACCGAAACCGGATAGAGCAGATAGCGGTCTCGCCTGCCTTCCAACGCGTTGGCGAACAGGATCACCGCCGCGGGCGCGACGATGACCGAGAGCGCCATTGCAAACCAATCGTAGAAGCGGAAACCGCCCGAGATGACCCGCGCCAGCGAAACCGTCAGCATCCCGACAGCCGCAGTCGCGCTCCGCAGAGCGAGACTGTCGGAAAAAGTGGCACGAAGCTGTTCGCCGAGTGCCGCGCTCCATTTTCGGTCGGGCTGCGCGGAAAAGCCTGTCCGCACGTCGGGCGCGGGGTTCAGCAACTGCCGCAGCGCCTCGGGCAGGGTAACCGCCGTCACGGGGGACTCCATCAGCATCCGCGAGGTCAGGCGAACCACCGCCGCAACCGCGTAAACCACAATCATCGGCACGGGGTTCTCCCCCAGTGCGACCTCGGCAAAGATCAACCCGCCGAGAATACCCGTCACCTGCCCGCCCGAGGCGCAGAGCAGCGCAATGCCGAACGGTCGGGTGTCAAACGCCAGCCGTCCCAGCCCCATCAGATACGCGATACCGCCAAGCATCAGCTGTTTCCCGAGCCGGATCAGTCTGCGGCGGCTGACGGCAGGGTCTTTCTCCCCCAATCGTTCGGTCAGTCGGCTGACCCGCTTCGGTTTTGTGTTTTCCTGCATATTCCATGTCCTTCCCTTCTCCGGTTTCCCGATTTTCCGCAGTGCGTTTTTGTACGTCTACCATTTTATACCATTTCCTGCAAAAAACGAGTCGGAAAAAGGCGGCAGAATTTCGCCGGAATGCCCCGCCTTTTTGCCTTTCCTGTCAAACGGCGTCGGCTTTGGTCATACAAGCAGTCTTTATTGGAAGAATTTTACAGATTCCAAGATTATTTTGTCGTGCGATTTTTCGCTGACGGACTTCCAATTTCGGGGAAAATGTGGTATAATAGAGGCAGAATCGGAAAGGGACGGACAAAACGGTGGAGAACGACAAAATTGTATGCTTTACGGGTCACAGAGTGATCCCGCAGACCGAACACGCGGCACTGAAGCGGCGGTTGCGACAGGAAATCCTACATCAGATTGAGGCGGGGGCAACGCATTTCCGCGCGGGCGGCGCGCTCGGGTTTGATACCATGGCGGCGCAGACCGTTCTGGAATTGCGCGAGCAGTACCCCTTCATCCGTTTGGAACTGGTGCTCCCCTGCCCGAGCCAACCCGACCGTTGGCAGGCGCAGGACGTGGCGGTGTATGAAGAAATCCGCGCGCAGGCGGACGAGGTGCGCTACGTCAGCGGGAGTTACTTTACGGGCGTGTTGCAACTGCGCAACCGTAAACTGGTGGAGAATGCGGCAGTCTGTATCGGGTATCTGACCGACAGCCATACCCATTCGGGCGGAACGGCATATACGGTTCTGCAAGCACTGAGTGGCGGCGCGGAGTTTATCAATCTCGCGGAGTGACGGACAAAAAGAGCGAGCATGGGCTTAGCCCCGGCTCGCTCTTTTTGTTCTCCTCTTTCAACGGAAGTGGAAGGAAGTCAGTTTCCCGTTCACGCCTGCCAGATGAATTTTGTCGTTTGACACCGTATCGGTCAGATACTTGCACGGCTCGATGTTCTGGGTGTACCGCACATATTGGAACAGGTTCTCTCCTGCCGGCCAGAACAGCTCGTCGGGGGCAATCAGGCGGTACGCTTCCACCGTTCCGCCGCCTCTGGCGCCGTGGTGCGGCACCTGCAGATAATCGGATTTCAGGTAGCTCCCGTACTTCTTCGCCAACAGATTCCATGTCGCGGTCGCGGCGTCGCCCGTCATCAGGACGGTTTTCCCGTTCACGCTCAGCCGCATCACCATGCTTGCGTCGTTGTAATCGTTCAGACTTCCGACGGCAAGGTCGGAAGCCGTGTAGAGCACCTCCAACGTCATATCGCCAAGGGTCAGCTGTTGCCCGGTGTGCAGGCGTACCACCGCCGCGTTCGGCTGATGGCGTTGCATTGCCGCCTGCGCGGTTGCAACCAACGAGCTTCCGCTTGTTGCGTCATTCCCCTGATCCAAGGAGGTCACGCCGAACACCGCGCGGTCAATCTTCACAGAATCGGAATACTTCGCCACAAACGAATCGAATGCGCCCGCATGGTCACTGTGGAAATGCGTGATGACCCATGCCGAAATGCGCACCTCCGCAATACCGTTTTCGGTTGCAATGTCCCGCAGACGCGCATAGAGGTTGTCGGCATCCGATGCGTTATGCCCGCCGTCAAAGACCAGGAACGTCCCGTCCGAGAGCAGATAGAACATCGCCATGCCGTTTTCGAAATCTCCGCCGCCCCAAACGCCCATCAGGTAGCCCGTGGTTTCGCAGACCGCCCCGGCAGATGGTTGCGTGCCAAGCCAGCAAGCCGACAGCGGGTCGTACTGCACGCGCAATTCGCCGCAGGAAAGCGTGACAAAGAGCATATCCTCGTCCTTCCCGTAGGCGGCATATTCCAAGCCCTGCACGCTCCGCTGTTCGCGCACGGTGTAGCCCTTTTCGGTCAGCAGGGTGCAGTAGGCTTCAAAATCCGACTTCTTCGCATTCGGGAATACCATCTGGTAGGAATCCTCGCCCGTGTCGTAGCCGTAAACCGTCAGCGCCGCGTTCAGTGCGGGGATTTTCTCCGCTTTGGAGGAAACGGTATAGCTCTGTTCCTCCATAGTCACGGTAATACTCCCGTCCTTCGCGCCTGCGCGCAGAATCCGCTTGAAACGGTTGCCCGCCGCAGTCAGCGCGTCGCTTACGGATGCCACCAGATAAAGATTGCCATCCCGCTCCGCCATGCGGTAGCCGTTGCAGGGCACGCCGTCGGTCAGTCCCGCGCGCTCGGTTGCACGGCAAAATCCGATATAGACTGACGGGCGCTCGGAGCGCTCCGCAACGCTTTCCCGCTGAACGGCGGGGCGGATTCCGACCAACGTTTTCACCAGATTGGCAAGTTCGTCCCCAAGGGCTTGAAACATCGCCCCCGTGTTGTCCGGATACACCATGCGGTACTTCACCTCGCCGTCTGCGGCAATGGCAATGCCTGCGGCAGGCTCGGGCGCATCGGTCTCTGTTTCCTTTCCCGTTGCCTCGGCCGTTGTGCGCGGCGCGTCGGTGTCCGTTCCGGTCGGATTGCCCTTCCCGCCGCAGGCTGCAAGCATGGTCAGCATCAGCGCGGCGCAAAGCGCAAGGCAGAGGGGGATTCGTTTGTTTCGTTGCATATAACTACTCTCCTTTGGGTTAGCCGCAGAGGGACAGAGAACACCTGCGTTCTCTGCCCCTGCGTTGTATTATTGCAGATTGTTCCAATCCTTCAGCATGGAAGTCATGGTGGAGACGCGCTTTTCATACAGAGAGGTAAACTCCCGATCTTCGCCCTTCTTGTTCATAATGTTGTTTGCAATCGTATTTCCGATGTCGCAGAGCTGCCCGACCTTCGAACTTGGGTTAAGCATATAGTAACCCAAATCAAAGGTCACGGAATCGCGGATGATGCCCATCATGCGAATGGATTGGCTGTCCGACAACGAGCCGTAGGTCAGACTTTCGTTGTAGTAGATCGGCAGAACATCCTTCTGTCCGTAGTAACCGAGATACTCCAGAACCGCAGAGGTCATGTCCTTGCTCGTTGCATCGTTGAACACGGCTTTCGGAATCGTAAAGATATTGGTTGCCGCATTGACGAAAGTGTAGTTCTTTTCTACGCTCTTCGAGTACTTCGGCATGGGGACCAAACCGAAATCGCGGGTAATCTGCTTGATATACCCGGCGCGGTGCGTGATTTCGTCATAGAACGCCACGCGATTGTGCGTAAATGCCGCCTCCGCATCACCGTAGTTGTTAATCACGATGCCGTCGCTTTCCAGGAACGAGAAGTACTGATCGAACGCATCGCTCAGATTGTGATCGGTCTTTCCGACAACCGTGATCTCGTCCTCGCTGACCGTCAGCCATCTGGCTCCCGCCGAATAAATGACGTTCATCGGACCTCTCCAGACGTGCGTTGCGTAGCCCTTCTTATCAGTCTTGATGTTTCCGGTTTGGTCGCCGTCAAGATCATCGTTCAACTGCCTTACATACTTTTGGAAGTTCTCATAAGTCCAGTCGCCGTCGTCAACCAACCGATAGGGGTATTCCAGGCCGGAGCTGTCGAGCATCGTCTTGTTGAAAAACATTCCAACAGCCTGACCGACCGAAAGATAGCTGAGGTCGCCGTCCATCATGTAAACGCTGCCTGCGAGCGTTCTCCACTGCTTCAGTGCATCCTGACTCCACCATGAAGATCCGAGATCGGTATAGGTCAGTTGCGTCCAGTCGCCGACCAGACCGTTGAGCACAAAGTGCACACTGTATCTGCCGTGCTGAGCAACCAAATGATAGATATCGTCTTTGTTCGAAACCGAGGACTTGACGTTCATCCATTTGATGATCCCGTTTTCGGTTGTGGTATCCATTTTGAAGGACACGCCAAGCGTATCCTCAATGAACTTGTATCGGCTGTAAACCGCGTGGTCAACCTCGGATTTGATATCCTCGTCCTTAATCCACAGCTCGGTGTTGTAATAGTTTTGTTCGTTCCGCGCCAGAATGCGGAACTCGGCCTTTTCAAATTTCAGATCCGAGGGTACGCTCGGCTTTTCCTCGCCCTGCGTGGTCTGCCTGGGCTCAGTGTCGGAAGCATTGGTAGACGGGGCGGTTGAATTTCCGCCCGCAGTTGTGCCCGCAGGGATCTGCGGATTCTTTTTTCCGCACGCGCAAAGTCCGAGCAGCAGGATGCCGCACAGGAACAGCGCAAGATAACGAACGGTGCCTTTCATGGTAATCTCCTTTTTTGTTTTTTGGATACGGTGGTGTCTGAATCAATAATCGCCTTCTCCGTAGGGGTCATCGGCAAAGCCGACGCCGGGGCGGTTGGAAGGTGTTGTGCTTGAGGTCAGAATATCCTCCGAAAGCAGACGGGTAAAAGTCATTTCGGGCGTTTGATAGCTGGTTTTCATGGTTTGTTCTCCTTTCAATCAATCGTGAAGATCTGCGCGGGGGCATCGCTTCCCCACACGCGGAGATACGCGTTTTCATCGTGCAACAGAATTTCGTACTTGCCGCTTTCCGCAAGCGCCTTCCGCACCGCGCCGTTGCGCCGCCAGTTGTCGGCAAATGCTTTGCTCTCGCCAAAGTCCCCGTTCTCGCCGCCGTAGAGCAGATGCCCGGCGGGATAGAAGAGAACCTTTGCGCCAAGCGATTCGTAGAACGCAAGCGGGGAATTGCCCACGCCGTGGTGCGCCACCTGCACCATATTGGTGCGGAGATGGTCGCCCCAGATCGTCTGCAGGCGGGACGTGACGTCGTTCAGCACGTCGCCGAGGAAAAGCATACTGTCGCCGTCTCCCGAGAGGCGGTAAACCGTTCCCGAAGAGTTGAAGTCGAAGTTTTCGGGCTTGCCGTCAATCAGCCGCTCGTCCGGCGTGAAGAGAATTTCAAGGGTCAGGTTGCAGAAGCGGAAGACCATTCCCGTATGCGGGACGGTCAGCACCGCGCCCGCGTACTGCGCGATCACCTTCGGCAGGGTGACGTTGAAGTACGGGTCTGCCGCGTCCGCCCCGTTGACGGGAGCTGCGATAAAGCGCTCCAGCGTCACTTTACCTGCATAGCGGCTTGCAAAAGTCTGCAGAATGCCGTAATGGTCGCTGTGCGCATGGGTGAGACACCATGCGCGGATGACAATGCCTTCCTCGCCGCCGTTCTGTGCGACAAGCGTTTGCCAGAGCTGATCTGCCTGCTCCGCATAGCCGCCGTCGAAAATCAGGAAACTGCCGTCCGCCAGACGAACCACATAACCCATGCCGTTGGAATACATGTTTGTCTCGGTCAGCGGAAGTTGCAACTGGGTTACAGTCGTTTCCTTCGTGCCGCCCGTAACGGTCGGCGCTTCGGGCAGGTTCGCATGGTCGGAACGCACCACGCGCAGGGTGTTTTCCCTGTCGGCGGGGATGTAGAAATGACAGAGTTCATTTCCCTTGCGGTAGGTTGCGAATACAGAGCCGTTTTCGGTGTAATCGGAGAGGCACTCCCACCCCTGCGCCGTCAGAAAGCGGCACAGGGTGCGGAATTCCTCAATGTCTTTTCCGGTGTAAGACCGCAGGACCGAACCGTCCCCGGTTGTATAGGTTTTGTCTGGGTCGCCGAGATAGTTCATGATATCAACCGGCGTTCCCGCGAAAGAAGTTCAAAACCGCCTGCTGTGCGTCATCGTTTGCGCTCCACGATGCGGCAAGCTCACTGACCTTTGCGTTCAGCTGATTGCCGTAAATCGTAAAGGTTCCCAGCCCCTCCACGGTCACGGTGACATAGCCGATTCCGACCAATTCGCCCGAAACGGTGGCGGCGGAAAGCTTCACCAGCACGCCGGCATAGAAGTAGAATCCGTCCGCCGCAGCGGTTTCGGCATTGTACCAACCCGAGTTGACGATATCCACCTTGCACTGCTTGCCTGCGGCTTCAATCGCGTCCTTGGTGAACACGCCGTTTGCCGCGTCGACATAGCTCTTCGGGACAATCAGCGTGCCCATGCTGTTGATTGTCACGCCTTCCATTGCGGCAATCGCGTCGTACCAGTTCTTATCCACCTTTGTGGTAAACTGTACGCCCGAGTTGTTCTTGGTTGCAACATTGCCCGATGGCATATAGATGGAAGCCTCGGTGTTCTTGAATTCCTCGGGGGTCGGTCCGCGGAAAATCACCTTGCCGTTGAGAGTGATTGTGCCGCCGATGGTATCTACCATATTTTCGGCAATGATCTTCTTCACGGTATAGGTTCCGCCAAGCAGGTTAATAGTGGGTTTGGTAGAACCATAGGTGTTGATCAGATCGCTTTGGCTTTTGCTGATGAAGGTTCCGCCCTTGATGGTCAGGGTATTACCGGCATCAATCGATTCCCACATCCAACGGGCAGTTGTGATCTTACCGCCGTTAATGGTAATCGTGGTCGGAGTTGCCGCATTCGCCTTGAAGGTGTTTCCGACAGTCGTAATCTCCGCACCGTCGTTCACGATCAGTTCCGCATTGGGGCTATGCATCCGAAAGCCGACACTCCCGGTACCGTTGTCCGTGGTGTTACCCTCGGAAATCACCTTTGTACCGCTTTCCAGAATCAGTTTACCATTTACAATGACTGTTCCGTATGTAGTTATCACGGTGCACTTGAAAGAGGAATCCCGAACCGTTGCGGTTGCGCCCTTATTGACCTGCATTGCCGGGCCTACGCCCGTCTGCACGATATTCAGATTACGAACCTCTGCGGTGGAATCAAAACGAAGCGCATAGCTGTCAGTATTCAGGGAAACGGTGTGTCCGTTTCCGTCGAAAATCACGTTTTTCGAAATGATAAAGCGCTCATAATCGTTTTTCCCGGCTTTGTAATCCGCAAACAGGGTTACGGTATCCCCCTCTTTTGCCGCAGACATTGCGTCCGCAAAACGGGTATAATAGCGGTTGTTTACACCTCCGCCCAAACCAACCATCGCGTTTGGAGCATTTTTCAGATCAAAGGTAGTATTGATCACCGTTGCGCCGTTTCCGGCTTCGTTGCCATTGAAAAATACAGGCTTATCCCCTTCTGAGGTATACTTGAAGGTCGAATTTGTGAAGGTCATATCCCCGCGCTGAACGAAAACCGCCGCGCCGGGCGTTCCGCTGACTACAATATTACATCTGTCAAAAACAATCGTGTTGCCGGCTTTGCTCTGCATAAAGCAACCGAAATACCCACCCGTCATCGCCATTGAGAAATTGACATTGCGGAAGGTAACCTTCGCCGCCAGATACCCCTTTGAGGTATCAATATCATCCGCACGCCAAGAAGCGCCGCTGATGGTATGACCGTTGCCTTCAATCGTCACCTCGTTCCGCAGATAAACCCGCTTGTTCAGTGTGACATCGGTCAACAGCGTAACGGTGCTTCCTTTTGCCATATTCGCAGGGTCAAGTGTCGTGTCTTGATTGGTATCACCTTTATCAAATTTTCCGTAAGTCACGGTTCCGTCCGAAGCAGTCACCTTGAAATGATAGCCCTGCGTTTTCGCTTCTTCGTCCGAAGTCGGTTCGGTTGCGAAAACAGAGAGCATGCAACAGGAGCAAAGGAGCGCAAGAATCAGAAGCCACGAGATTGTTTTTTTGAGCATTTCTACTTTTCCTCCGTTTTTTGATTTCGAGACGGAATTCCACCATGGATTGTCATTCTGCACAATCAGTAAGTTACTCTCTCC
>ENA-UERG01003419-UERG01003419.1-human-gut-metagenome-genome-assembly--contig:-NODE-3419-length-10153-cov-4.715760_pt1 | contig 10153 bp, 8 predicted proteins | sample MGYA00242954_ERZ507954 | MGnify/ENA primary metagenome ERZ507954 (study PRJEB26167, sample SAMN06115478) | human gut metagenome | host: Homo sapiens | place: China:Sichuan | collected 2015-01-21... | reverse complement strand
CAATAGATACACCTTCTAATCAGCAAATTTATTAATCGGTAACATTCTTTTTAGTCTGCAATACAACCAGAACCTCTTCAATATTGGAGAAGTCTGTGGCAGGGATTATATAAGCTCTCTTTGTGAGATTGTTGGAGTCATACTCTATCTTTGAGATATATCCAATGGTGAATCCTGCAAGATACTTGCTTGACACATATGAGGTCACAACCTCGTCACCCTCTTCTATCTCAGCGTCCTTGTCTATATTCTCTGCAATAAGATAGCCGTCCTCGTAATTTGTAAGGCTTCCTGATACATCACATATAGCCTCAGCCGGAAGTACCATGGCATTTACATTTGAAGTGTCATCGATGATGGCTCTTATCTGTGCATAGTCTGTCCCCGCATCTGTTACGATACCGCAGAGACCATTTCCAAATAATACGTTGCAGCCTACAACTACTCCGTCATCAGTTCCCTTGTCTATATAGAATACATCAAACCAGTTGCCTGAATCCTTGGCTATGACCCTGGCGACAGTCTTTTTGTAATCAGGATATTTTGAGTCAAGCTCATACAGGTTTTTAAGACGGTTTAATTCGTAGGAATCCTGCTGATACTGTTTTATCTCTGACTGGTATGACTGGAGCTGCTCCTTAAGGTCGTTGTTCTCAGCCACTACATCCTCATAATTTCTGAAAGCGTCAACCTTCTTCTCAACATAGGTTCCTATGCTGTTGACACCCTTTTGCATAGGTGTGATTATAGCACCTGTAATTCCCTTAAGGGAGGATGAAAGTCCGTCAAAAAACAGCGAAACAACCATCAGTATAACACATAAAATCGTAAGTGCCAGAAGTATATATTTCGGTGGCACATCTATTGGCTTTTTTCTACGTCTCATTTAATATATCCTCGTTCAGCTAAACTTACATAACATCTGTTCCCAAGGATTATATGGTCGGACAGCTTAATTTCAAGCAGACAGCCTGCCTGCTCTATTCTGTCTGTCACCTCCAGATCGGCAGCACTTGGCTCCGGATCTCCTGATGGATGATTATGTAATAAAACAATATATACAGCCTTATATTTCAAGGCTTCGATATACACATCCCTTGAGGATACCAGTGACTGGTTCACCGTCCCCTCGGAAAGTGTTATTTCCTTTATCAGTCTGTGTTTACTGTCAAATAAAAGCAGATACACATACTCCTTCTCAAGATACCTGGTACTCTCCATAAAATAATCGGCAATGGTTGCCGGTGAGTCAAATATCATAAAAGGCTTGAGATTGGCTCTGCTCATTCTCTTTGACAGCTCCGCAATGCACATTATCTGGACAGCCTTAACAGGACCTATCCCAGGTATAGCTACAAGAAGGTTATAATCCAGGTAATTAAGACCTGCTATCCCCTTGTGTACAGGATGGGCATTAAGAAGCCGTTCGCATAACTGCACCACATTGTGTTCCCTGCAGCCCGTTCTTAAAAAGATGGCAAGCAGCTCTGCGTCAGAGAGAGTTTCCACGCCATGATTTCGGCACTTCTCGTAAGGTCTCTCCTCTGAACACATGTCATGAATTGTTAATTTATCCATATGATACCTTTCCGCACGTCTTCTCCAGGCAGGGGTATAACGGATATTTCAAAGAATTAATTTACCATACAATAAGGTTTTTTTCTACCATTTTTTGTAAAGACACAATTATTCCATATTTTGCATGCTGGTAAGTAAGACCGCCCTGGAAGTAGACGGCATAAGGCTCTCTTATAGGCGCATCGGCACTTAACTCGATGGACGAGCCTGAGACAAATGCTCCTGCTGCCATAATTACCGGTGAATCATATCCCGGCATGTCCCATGGAACCGGAGTTACATAGCTGTCCACCGGGGCTGCTGCCTGTATGCCCTCGCAGAAGGCACACACTCTCTCCTCGTTTCCAAGCTCCACAGCCTGGATTATGTCATAACGTGGCTCTGTGCTGTTTGGAACAGACTTAAAGCCAAGCCCCTCATAGCAGTTTGCAGCAAATATAGCACCCTTTAATGCATTTGCAGTGACAGAAGGTGACAAGAACAATCCCTGGGCAAATGCCCTTGTGTTGTTAAGGGAAGCACCTACCTCCTTACCAAGTCCCGGAGTTGTAAGCCTGTATGAAGCATTCTCCACATACTCCTTCTTCCCGCAGATATATCCACCTATAGGAGCAAGACCGCCTCCCGGATTTTTAATAAGGGAGCCCACCACCATGTCTGCACCGAAGTCAGAAGGCTCTACCGTCTGGACAAATTCGCCGTAGCAGTTGTCTACCATGCAGATAATGTCAGGATTGATACTCTTCACAAATGAAATAAGCTCACCGATTTTCTCGCAGGAGAAGGTAGGTCTCACGGCATAACCCTTTGAACGCTGTATCTCCACAAGCTTTGTCTTGCCATTTATGGCTTTTCTGATATTGTCGTAGTCGAAGCTTCCGTCAGGAAGAAGGTCAACCTGTCTGTAGGTAACTCCGTACTCTGCAAGGGAACCTCTGGCAGGAGTTATTCCGATGATGCTGTCTAAAGTATCGTAGGGCTTGCCTGCCGGTGCAAGGATTTCATCTCCCGGTCTTAAGTTGCCAAACAGTGCAGTGGCAAGGGCATGGGTTCCGCACACGATCTGGGAACGTACCAGTGCGTCCTCTGTATGGAACACGTCAGCATATATTGCCTCCAGGGCATCCCGTCCCTCATCAGTGTAGCCGTAGCCTGTTGATCCTGCAAAATGAGCCTCGTTAAGTCTGTTATCCTGCATTGCCTTTATGACCTTGATCTGGTTGATCTCACACACCTTATCAATATCCCTGAAGCGTTTCGTCAGCCTTTCTTCTATGCTATCACAATATTCAAGTACTTTTTTGTCAATATTCATACTTGTATAAAAATCAAATAATTCTTTATTCATTATAAATCTTCCTTTTTATCTTATGATCTGCCGTGTCAATAATACATCATCCATATATGAAAGTATAGCATTGTCATCGGCAAATTCATTTTTATTTACCCATATAACATCTCTCTCCCGCTTAAACCAGGTGATCTGTCTTTTGGCAAAATGTCTGGTGTCCCTCTTTAAGATGTACACTGCTTCATCATAGCTGATATCCCCGGACAGGTAATCTATGATCTCCTTATAGCCAAGTCCCTGCATGGAAACCATATCTCTTGTGTAGCCCTGATCCATGAGTGCTTTAACCTCATCCACCAGACCATTTTCCAGCATGATATCCACACGTCTGTCTATCCTGTTATAGAGCACATCTCTGCTGTTATTAAGAACAAAATATGCGAAATTGTAAGGGGAGGTTCTTGCCCGCTCCTCTTCATTGTGCTTTGATATCTGCTTTCCCGTCTTTTTATAAAACTCCAGGGCACGTATCACACGCTTTACGTTATTTTCGTGGATGGCGGCAGCAGAATCCGGATCGACAGCCTTAAGCATATCATGGAGCTTTGATACCCCGTAAGCGGAAGCCAGTTCTTCAAGCTCATGTCTGTAGGACATGTCTCCGTCATTTTCATCGAAATTAATGTCATATAACAGTGCCTGGATATAAAAGCCTGTGCCGCCTGTAATGATTGGGATATGATTTCTTGAATATATCTCATCCATGGCAGCAAGGGCATATTTCTTAAATAGCACAACGTTAAAATCCTCAGATGGGTCAAGGATATCTATAAGATGATGTCTTACTCCATCCATTTCCTCCGGCATGATCTTTGCTGTTCCTATATCCATTTTTTTGTATACCTGCATGGAGTCCGCAGAAATTATCTCTCCGTTTACCTTTTTTGCAAGTAAAAGGGAAAGGTCTGTCTTACCCACTGCGGTAGGCCCTGTAAGTATGATCAAAGGTTTTTTTTCACTCATATTACACGATCCTCTTGAATTTCTTCTCAAGCTCTGCTTCTGTCATGGAGATAAGTGTAGGTCTTCCGTGAGGACAGGTGTATGGATTTTCAAGCTTAAGAAGCTGGTCTATAAGCACGTCAGCTTCCTTGAAGGAGATTTCAGTATTTCCCTTTATGGCTGCTTTACATGCCATTGTTGACAGCTTTGCGATAAAAGCTGTTATTGTAGAATTTTTGTTATTCTCACTTAATTCACCGATGAACTCCAGGAACAGCTCTCTGCCGTCTATGCCGAACAGGTTGGCTGGAACTGATGAAAGCTTGTACTCTCTTCCTCCGAAGCTCTCAATGGTATATCCAAGGTTTTCGAAGAATTCCATATTATCGTTTAAGAAGGTGATCTCGTCTGCTGTAAGAGTAACTATTGCCGGTGGCATAAGATACTGAGGGATGGCCTTCTTATTCCTGTAATTGTTCATTAGCTCCTCGAACTTTACCTTTTCGTGGGCTGCATGCTGATCCATGATAAATAATTTCTTATCATATTCAATAAGCCAGAAGGTCTTGAACACCTGACCGATAAGTCTGTGCTTAGGTCTTGCCTCCTCAGACAGCATTTTTGTGCCGAACATATCAAGCTGGCTGTATTTTTTCTCTTTTTCAGGAACCTGTGGCTGAGGGGCTGCAACCTCTGCATGGGTGGTTGTTTTGGTCTGCGTTGCAGTGCCTTCACCCGCCTGTGTATTGGTCACAGCGATCTCACTTGTGATACGGCTCACATTTACAGAATTATCTTTATCTGTAATATTCTCCTGATCTGCTGATAATGCCGATGTTGCTGGTGTGCTTTCATTAACCGGCTGCGGCTGCGATTGCTGTGTTGCCTGCTGGGTCTGTGCCTGCTGTGATACCGGATTGTTTGGTATATTCTGTGGTTGATCCGGTACTCGGTTAAGTATCCTTGCATATGGATTGTTCTCAGGTTTTATTATAGGTTTTATGTTGTAAGGTCTTTCCGCTTCCTTTACGGCAGCAGGCTTTATGCCTATCTGCTCACGGCGCTGCTTCTCGAAAGGCTCCGGTGCAGAACCTGTATTTCTGTGATTTAAGGTCTCAGCAGGCTTCTGTTTGCCCGGTGTCACCTCCGGTATAAGCTCTCTGTGAAGCAGTGCTTCCCTTATGGTGTCGTAGGTATAATTGTATATGTCCGACTCGTTCATGAACTTCATTTCCCTCTTTGCCGGGTGGATGTTCACATCTATCTGTGCCGGATCTATCTTGAAGTTTAATACTGTGAATGGAAACTTGTGTATCATTACAAAAGTCCTGAAGGCGTCTTCTATAGCCTTGGTTATAACTGTTATTCACATAATAATCCTCGAAGGAACGGTTCCCTCTGGATACCGCAGGCTTTGCAATATAACCTGATATCTCAAGGGTGTTGAATTTCCTGTTTACATCAATAAGGTTTGAGGTAATGTCTCTTCCGTATATGTGATATATAATGTCCTTAAGCTTTCCGTTTCCTGAGGTGAAGAGCTTATTGGTATTATTTGCAGTGAACTTAAAAGAAATCTCGGGATGGGACATACTTATACGACAGATAAGGTCATATATGTATGACATCTCTGTGGTGGGACTCTTCATGAACTTCTTTCTGGCAGGGGTGTTATAGAACAGATTTCTGACTATGATGGTGGTACCATCGGGACAGCCGATCTCCTCATAGGAAACTTCCTTGCCACCGTGTATCTGGTATCTTATTCCGCACACGCTGTCCTTTTCTTTTGTTATAAGCTCCACCTGTCCAACAGAGGCAATAGAAGACAATGCCTCACCTCGAAATCCCAGAGATGACAGCTCAAGAAGATCTTCCACCTTTATGAGCTTACTTGTGGCATGCCTTAAGAAGGCGGTCCTTACCTCATCCCTGTTTATTCCCGATCCATTGTCAGTTATCCTGATAAATGACATTCCGCCGTCCTTTATCTCTATGGTTATGGCGGTGGCTCCCGAGTCAATGGAATTTTCAACTAATTCCTTTACAACGGAGCTGGGTCTTTCTATTACCTCGCCGGCTGCGATCTTGTCAATGGTTATCTGGTCAAGAACATTTATCATTTATTTAGCCTTTCCTGTAATTCATTGAGATAAAGCAGAGCCTTCATAGGTGTCATGTTGCCCAGATCTGCGGTTTTTATCTCCTGTATTATTGCACTTTCGTTAAAATCTGCAAATAATGACATCTGTCCGTCTGCTTTATTGTTTTTCTTACTCTTACTGTCAGAAAAATCATTTCTGACCTTTATATCTTTTATCTTTGTATTAATATCTGCGTCAATAAGGGTGTTGCAGATCTCATTTGCACGCTTTATTACAATATCCGGAACTCCTGCCAGCTTGGCAACCTGTATACCATAGCTTCTGTCGGCACCGCCCTTGATTATCTTCCTTAAGAATACTATGTCATCTCCATCCTCCTTGACGGCGATACAGTAGTTGTTCACAGAAGAAAGCTTGCCCTCAAGCTCTGTAAGCTCGTGGTAATGGGTGGCAAATAAGGTCTTTGCACCTAAAAGCTAACTGTTGCTTATGTACTCAACAACTGCCCAGGCAATACTTAATCCGTCATAGGTACTGGTTCCGCGGCCTATCTCATCAAGGATAAGGAGACTGTTCTTAGTGGCGTTTCTTAAGATGTTTGCCACCTCGCTCATCTCCACCATGAAGGTACTCTGACCGGAGGCCAGATCGTCTGAGGCACCTACTCTTGTAAATATCCTGTCGCATATGCCTATATGGGCATGGCTTGCAGGGACAAATGATCCTATCTGTGCCATAAGCACGATAAGTGCTGTCTGCCTCATGTAGGTGGATTTTCCTGCCATGTTAGGGCCTGTGATTATTGATATCCTGCTTTCAAGGTTGTTGAGATAGGTGTCATTTGCAATGAACATGTCATTGGCGGTCATCTTCTCAACTACAGGATGTCTTCCGTCCTTAATGTCGATAACTCCGTCGGTGGATATCTCCGGACGTATGTAATTGTTGGCAACTGCCACATATGACAGAGATGCCATAACGTCAAGGACTGCTATACAATGGGCTGTCTTCTGGACTCTTACAAGCTCTCCTGCCAGCCTGTCCCTAAGCTTCACATACTCTTGATACTCAAGAGCTGTAAGCTTGTCCTCGGAGCCTATGATGGTTCCTGCCAGCTCGTCAAGCTCCTTGGAGGTATATCTCTCGGCATTTGCCAGGGTCTGCTTTCTTATAAAGTACTCCGGCACAAGAGACTTAAAGGAGTTGGTAACCTCAAAATAATATCCGAATACCTTGTTGTACTTTACCTTAAGGTTTTTGATACCGGTCTTTTCCCGCTCTCTTGCTTCAAGGTCCGCAAGCCATGTCTTTCCGTCGGTCTTGGCATTTTTAAGAACATCTATATCGTTAAGATATCCATCTTTGAATATGCCGCCCTCCCTTATAAGAATTGGAGGTTCCTCGTTGATGGATGACTCAAGAAGCTCATAGAGGTCAGTCAGTTCATCAAGATCCTCATACATCTTCTTGAACAATGTGGTATCAAAGGCTGCCACAAGTCTCTTTATGAAAGGAAGCAGCTTCAAGGATGACTTAAAGGCGATAAGATCCCTTGGATTTGCTGTTCTTAAGGAGATACGGGTCATAAGTCTCTCCATGTCGTATATTGGATTTAAGTATTCCCTGATCTCGTCACGGGTTATGACATCATTGTTAAATGCCTCTATGGCGTCAAGTCTGTTATTGATCTCATCCTCCATAATAAGAGGCTGTTCTATGTAATTTTTTAAGAGACGGGCACCCATGGCTGTCTTTGTCTTGTCAAGTACCCATAAAAGTGAGCCTTTTTTGTTCTTGTCCCTTAAGGTTTCTGTAAGCTCCAGATTTCTTCTGGTGGAGCTGTCGATTATCATGTAATCATCTATGGAATATATCTCCAGCTTGTTTATATGCTCCAGGGAATTTTTCTGGGTTTCATGGAGATACTGGAGTAAGGCTCCTGTGGAATATATGGATTCAGGCATGTCAGAAAGTCCGAGACCTGCCATATTGTTGGTGCCGAGCTGTCTTGAGATAACATCCTCGCAGATACTCTGGTTGAAATAGTGCTCCGGCGTCTTCGATATGGCTATCTTCTGACGATCCTTCATATACTCAAAGTCTAATGGGGCATTAAGGAAATCATCATTGCCGATTATCTCTGACGGAGAATATTTGTTTATCTCATCAGCAAGCTTTGCTATGGATGAGATACGGCAGGTTTTAAATTCACCTGTAGTTATGTCAACTACCGATACTCCCGACATATCCTTTGACAGATATATGCTCATGAGATAGTTGTTGGTATTCTCATCAAGGATAGCCTGGGACATATTTGTACCCGGTGTGACGACACGGATAACATCACGCTTAACAAGTCCCTTGGCAAGCTTCGGGTCCTCCACCTGTTCACAGATAGCCACCTTAAATCCATTTTCAATAAGCTTATTGAGATAAACATCACAGGCATGGTAAGGAACGCCACACATAGGTGCCCTTTCCTCCTGACCGCAATCCTTTCCGGTAAGGGTTATCTCAAGTACCTTTGAAGCGGTTATGGCATCCTCAAAGAACATTTCATAGAAATCACCTATCCTGTAGAAAAGTATACAGTCCTTATATTTCTCTTTCACCTCCACATATTGTTGCATCATTGGTGTTAATGCTGCCATTATTTATATCCTCTCTTCTGAAGTTTATACGCTTAGATAACAGCTTCGCCCATGTAATAAAAGCCCTTGCTCTCCACAAGCTTCACATCTATTATCTTTCCTATAAGGGATTCACATCCCACAAAATGTACAAGGGTATTGTTTGAAAGTCTTCCTGTAAGAAGGCTTCCGTTTTCCTCGCTCTTTCCCTCAACCAACACAGGAAGAACCTGTCCGGTAAGTCCTTTTATCTTCTCGGCACTTATCTCCTGTACCCTCTTTATAAGTCTCTGGTATCTTTCATTTATCACAGCCTTGTCATTTGTATCTGTCATGGCAGCTGCCGGGGTTCCGGTCCTCTTTGAATAGATAAATGTAAATGCTGCGTCATATCTGACCTGCTCTACCATATCCATGGTATCATTAAAGTCCTCTTCGGTCTCTCCCGGGAAGCCTACGATAATGTCGGTGGTAAGTGCTATATCAGGTATCCTGTTTCTGATCTTATCCACAAGGGTAAGGTACTGCTCCCTTGTATAGCTTCGGTTCATCTGCTTTAATATACGGCTTGATCCTGACTGTACAGGAAGATGAAGATGTCTGCACACTTTGTCCGAAGAAGCCATAACCTCTATAAGCTCATCTGACAGATCCTTAGGATGGGATGTCATGAATCGGACTCTTTTTATCTTGTCTATCTCAGTAACCCTCTTAAGTAATTGTGCAAATGTTATATTCTCCTTAAGTCCCTTGCCGTAGGAATTAACATTCTGACCCAGGAGCATGATCTCCACAACTCCGTCATCTGCAAGTCTTTTGATCTCGTTTATGATATCCTCAGGCTCCCTGCTGCGTTCTCTTCCCCTTACATAAGGAACGATACAGTAGGTACAGAAATTATTACAGCCGAACATGATATTTACACCGGACTTAAAACTGCTGTCCCTTGTGGTGGGAAGATCCTCCACAATAAGGTTGGTGTCCTTCCATATATCGATGACTGTGCCCTTTGCATGAAAGCTGTTGCAGTATAATTCCGCAAGCTTATATACATTATGGGTTCCAAACACTATATCAACGAATTTGTACTTTTCGCTGATGGTCTGTACCACCTGGGGCTCCTGCATCATACATCCGCACAGGGCTATCATCATGTGGGGATTTGACTCCTTCTCATGCTTCATGATACCCAGATGTCCATATACCTTACGGTTGGCATTCTCTCTCACGGTACAGGTGTTGTATATTACAAAATCTGCTTCCTCGCTGTCGGATCTTTTATAGCCTATGGTCTCAAGTATTCCTGCAAGCTTCTCTGAGTCTCTTACATTCATCTGACAGCCAAAGGTCTTTATGGTACAGGTAAGGTCTCTTCCTGCCTCTTCCCTTTTAAGCTTATAGATCTCTTTGGCCTTTTTTATGAAGTAATACTGTCTTTCCGGCTCATTTGCAGGAACCGGCTCCGTTATGTCAATCTTATCTAAATTATTTATAATTTCCTTACTGGTCATATCTGTTAATTATCCTTTTTGTTTTTGCGAGATATT
>ENA-UERG01003409-UERG01003409.1-human-gut-metagenome-genome-assembly--contig:-NODE-3409-length-10174-cov-4.913737_pt1 | contig 10174 bp, 10 predicted proteins | sample MGYA00242954_ERZ507954 | MGnify/ENA primary metagenome ERZ507954 (study PRJEB26167, sample SAMN06115478) | human gut metagenome | host: Homo sapiens | place: China:Sichuan | collected 2015-01-21... | reverse complement strand
AGGATCTTCCCGTTGTACCCATGAATCGTGTTCATCTGGGTCTTGCTCTTATAGACCAGAGTGCCGTCGGGGGCGTAGTAGGAGGTTTCCCCGTTCGAAGCGGTTACGGTGTAGTATTCGTCCTCAAAGATCGCGCTGTCGGTGGAGCGGATCTCGGACATGTTGCTTCTGTCTGTTCCGTTGAAGCGGATGTAATCCGTGCCCTTGGAAAAGATCGCGCAGGTTTCATAGACTCTTTTCAACTCGTAACCCTCTTTCCCGTAGTCAAACAGGAGGTTGCAGTTTGCGTCGTAGAGTTTGTTGCCCGCAGTGAGGTACTGTCCGCACACAATGTCAACCGTGCTGATGTCGTGGAGCAGTTTCCCCTCGCCGTTGATGTAGAAGGTCTGCCCGCCGCGCGTTTCGTAGGCGAAAACGCCGTCTGCCACGGGGTAGGGGATACCGCTCAAGCCTTTGTACTGCTCGCTCAGGTTGCGGGTCACGCTACCGCTGTTGTCCAGCAGAACCCAGACCTGGGTTTGCAGCATGTTGTCCTTGATCGGGGTGAGAAGGGCAAAATTCGTCACTTTTTTGTTGAAGGTGATACCGCTTTCTTCCTTGGCTTCGTCGCGATCCTTCTGCGTAACCGGGTAAATGCTGCCAATCAGATAGTCAAAGGAAATTTCCTTTGCGGCTTTCTTCTCCGCCTGCCACAGGTAGGTTTTCAGTTGGAGCTTTTCGCTGTCCTCGCTGTAATCGTACTTGGACGCGTCATCGGGAAGCTGTCTTTGCTGTTGGATCAGCACGTTTCCGTTTTCAAGCAGGTAGTATTGGGTCTGCTCGGCTTTCTCATAGACGTAAATGTCGTAAAATGCGCCGTTGGAATCGTAGACGCTGAAACTGTCGCTTCCGAAATCGTAGTAGCGGTCTCCCATTTTTTTCTCGAATTTGGAGACATGGTTTGCAAGCGCACTGACCGAGCTGACCTCGCTCAGCGTTTCGCCGTTTGCACGGTAGATCATGTCCTCAAAGACCAACAGGTCAAGGATGTTTTCCGGCAGGGGCTGTTTGATTTCGCTTTCTGCTTCTTTCAGCAGTTTACCGTCCGCCTGATACAGCGACGTTTTGTAGGTGTTGTCCGTTTGGAAACAGAGTGCGAAGCAACGCGCCTTGCCGATTTCAAACGTTTTCAGGTCAACCGTGGTAGTTTCCTTCGGCAGGCTGCTTTGCAGGATTTCTTTTTCCGCCATCATATCATAGATTTTGATGGTTGCGTCGTTCTTCGTCATGACGAAGCCATACCCTACCATATGGGGAGTTCCGAGCGTGACTTTTTCCGCTTTGTTCAGAACGGGATCGTGTTCCGTAAAAGTGCCTTCGTAAAGGTCTTTCGGTTTTCCGCCCGACGTGGAGTTGCAGGACGAGACCGTCAGCAACAGCAGGATCGAGCAAAGGACAAGGGCAAGTGTTCGCAGGTGTTTCATTTTCTGATCCTCCAATGTTTTTGCTCCCGCTTTCTGCGGTGCTACTCCCATTATATCACACTTCTGCTCTTTTGTCAATATTCGGGAAGGGAAAGACCTTGGGGGGAGTGTTGTGTTACAATAGGTGTGTCACTACAACCGCGATTTTGGTTGCAGGACGGAAAAAATCAAAGGAGGTCATTGCAAAAATGGCACAAAAGGTTACGGAATCGGTTAAGGGGATGGATCAGGGCATGGAGACGGTCACGGAGGTCGGCTTGGATCGGGCTGGCTCGGAGGTCGGCAAGGGTTTGGAAGGCAGTGCTTTCAAATCCCCTGTCAGTGGAGGGAAGTCCGGCTCGGCGGAGGTTGACGAAACGGTCGGCGGTTCGGCGTTGGTCGGCGAGGTCGGCTCTGATGATGCAGAGGATGCCGATTCTTTGGATTTCGATGATATGGATTCCGGGGAGCTGACCGACATGGAGAACACCGGGGTTCTGGTGTATCGGGAAAAGTTCATATCTAAAGAGCGCCGCCAGAAGTACTGGGGCTATTTCGTCGTGGGGATGTTGCGCGGGCGCAAAGTTCGCGTGTCTCTCGTCTCGACCGATGCCGGAGGGTACGATCTTCTGGACATCGTGTTCAACGGCGCGGATTCCGTGGAGCTGTGGCGGAAGCCTTACTCGATGAAGGACGAAAAGGGAAAGATCACCGCATCCGGATTTACCTACAGCGTGGTCAGTCTGGACGAGGACGAGACGGTCTACACGGCGCAGGTCAAGCCTTCGCGGAAGTCGGACAAGGCGCTTCTGGAAAAGATCATCGAGCTGTCTATGCGCTCGATTGCACGGGAGGAGGAATGACGCGACCGTTTTGGAAGTCTGCGTTCCCTGTTTTATAGATCAACATCAACCATCACAAAAGGAGAGATTCACATGAGAAGAAAAACGAAAAACACGCTGACCCTGATCTGCGGCGTTCTGGCGCTCGCGCTTCTGACCGGACTTGTCCTCAACCTTTACGGCGCTTTCGACAAGAAGAAGGTCAACCCGGACAACCTCATCAACGGAGAGATTTCCGGCTACAAGACCGCCGACACCTACAACAACGGGTACGGCGTGAAGTACACCGTGGAGAAGAACGGCACGGTGAAGGCATCCGGTACGGCTACCGCTGACGATGTATTCACGGTCGCAACCGGCATCAAGCTGACCTCCGGCAAAACCTACACCCTGAGCTGCGGGAACAACTCGGTCGGCTACAAATCCTTCGGTCTGCGGCTGCACAACATGAACGCGACCTCCGGTGCGGCAAACGAGTACATTTTTGCGAATCTGAACGGCACTTTTACCGCCGCCAACAGCACCGACACCTACAATGTCGAGGTCTATGTCATGAAGGACGCAAAGGTCTTTGCCACCTTCCGTCCGGTACTGGTGGAAGGCAAGACTGCCGGGGACTTCCTCGTGAAATGAGGTGATTCCGTGAAGCTGACTCGGAATCTCAAAAAGCATCTGCTCCCGGTTTGCTTGGTGCTGGCGTTCGCGCTTCTGCTGGGTCTGACGCTGAACCTCTACGAACCAATCAAGCGCCTGACGCAGAAGAAGGTGGTCAACCCCGAGAATGTGCTGAATGATGACAGCATTATCTGGGTGGATTATGTTGCCAAAGACGGCATCACCTATGAGCGCAAACCGGACGGCTCCTGGCATATCCACGGAAAAACGACAACTCCGACCGGGGTATATTTGGTGTACAACGATATTCCTCTGGAAGCCGGAAAGACCTATCTGCTTTCTTCCGGAATGAAAAACGATGGGGTCAAGAGTTATTTTATGGAACTGATTGACAGCAACAAAACACATTATTTAGGGAATCTGGAACCCGAATATCCCGGCGCACCTTCCAACCGCATTTACGGAGCCTTTCAGGCAAAGAGCGGTGTGACCTATCAGTTGAATTTTACCTTCCCCTATGCCGGAACGGTGATCGATGAAGTGGTTTACCCCTGCCTTGTGGAGGGAACCGAGCCGGGTGACTTTTACATCTACAAGTAAGCAAGATACAATGGGCAGTCTGTTCAACTGAATAGACTGCCCGATTCTATGGAGGAGAATGAAAAAGAAAAGAAAACCGAGAAAGTGGAACCGTGCGCATTTTTTCAAACGTAAGAAAAGCACGAAACGGCAAGTCGGTCATCCAGTCTATGTTTACGGAAAAAGCGGGAGATATTACAAATATCTAACTTTTACTCATACACCGGAACGGGGTAAGGAGAAGGACTATGAGAAGCTAAGGCATAACATTGATCCTAAGGAGGATGCAAAAGCTACATACGTAAAGCGCATCCCGGACGTAACCGACCAAAAGGAATTTCGCACTCCGGACAAAAAATACCGGATTCATGAGGACGATGTTCCCACGATCCGGAAATATAAAAAGTAGAGGAAACGGTGCGCATTCGCGCGTTGTCAACACATCCGCTTTCGCGGCAGGACTGCCGTTTCCATAACATAGTATACCACACATTCCTTTAAAAGTCAATAGAAAGGGACGAAAAAATGAGACAAAAACTTTTCCGGCGGCTCGGCGCGCTTCTGGTAGCGTTTCTGATGCTCCTGCCGGTGCTGGCAATGCCGATTGTGGCGGAGGATGCCGAAACCGGACAGCAGGCGAACGGGTTTGCCGTTTACCAATTTGAAAATCTGAAAACGATCGGAGAAAACCTGAGCGGTCAGATTCAGCACCTCGGAGATTCCGGCGTGGCAGCTTATCCGTATCGATGCTCGGTCGATCTGATGCCGGATACCTGGTATTATCTGCGTTATTCCGGCGCTGCAACGCAGTACAATCATACTCCCGTCTATATGCTGTATCACGGAAGCAAGCTGACCTTCAGCCCGGATTCGGTGGCTTATACGGAATTCATCCTCTATACCGGAAAGCAGTCCGGTGCCTGTCGGCTGGAAATCTATTCCCCGGATGCACTTTCGACTTGCATCGCCGACCATGCGCTTTACAGGGTGTCCTCCTTCGATACGGTCTACGATGTCCGGTATACATCCTTTGCGCAGGATCACGACAATCTGTTTCCGGAGATCGACCTTTCCAAATATAACGGCGCGACCGGGGATTTCATCGAGCTGCTCACCGTTTACGAGAACATCACGATTGCCGAGGATTACACATGGGATGGGCAGGTGTATCTGTACCTGTTCAATCCCTCCGGCAAACAGATTACCGGCGGCACGCTGACCTGCCCGGACGATGACGGAAAAAGCTCGTCCTTTTCGTTGATCCCGGTTGTGACCATGGAGGACGTGAGCACCGAGGACTGGCGATTTATGAAACTGGAGGTCACCGGGCACTGGTGGCATCAATACAAAAAGAATGATGACGGCTCGCTCAACATCCATAACCGCCAGCGCAGGATCACCGACCTGACGCTGAAATTTGAGGACGGTTCGTCCAAAACCTTCCCCTATAACGGGGCTTTTGTCATCGAGGACAAGCAGACCGGCGATAAGGTAACCGCCAAATCCGTTAAGGGCAACTTTGAATCTAAGATCAATCTGGAGATCAACTACACCTACTACCGCACCGACACCAGCCAGAAGGGGGCATACTATCACAATCAGGTGGACAGCATTTACTTCAATGTGCCGAAGTATCTGGAGGAATCCTACGGCAAGCTGACCGATGTCAAGCTGTCCTATCAGCGGGCAAGAACCTCCCCGATGTTTGTAACCGACAACGCCGGGATTTACAATGCCCTGAAGGGCAATCTTATGAAAGACGCAACCACCTACAACAGCAGCATTCCGGAATTATGGTGGGTTCAGATGATGGGTGGCGGGACAACCACATTAGGACTTTCCTATAACATCGATCTCTCCAAAAGCAATGTAAAATCCAACCGGGTCATTTCCCCGATGCGGTCGGTCTTTTATGCAAAGAATGTCAATGCCGGTGTCCGCGCTGCCGACTCGTCTGTTTCGCGTGACGAATTGAACGCATGGATGTACCAATACGCAAAGCTGTACTCTGATATTAACTACCTGCAGGGCGCAAAAGGACAGATTCCGTCGCACTTCTTCTCCTCTTACGATGATGTTACAACGGTAAATGTGGCTACCTTGGGACTGAAAGCGGAGAGCTTTGCAACCAACCACAGCTTCTTTGATAAGCTTTTGAATTACGGGCTGTCGTATGCAATCAACGGGTCACCGTCCGATTACGATCTGGATCTGTCGCAGGCAATCGTCAAGATCGAAGCCGCACACCAGATTGTCGGGAAATCGGATGTGCTGTATTTTGCGGAATCCGACGAAAGCAATCTGCGCAATTGCCTTGCCAAAGCGGACGCAAGCGACCAGTCGATGTATCTGGTACGCTTCAATGTTTCGCAGTATTACCAGCGCGACCTTGCCGCCCGGTTCAACGGGAAAAGTTACGGCGGTGACAATTCGGTTGCCTATGTGGCAGAGCAGGACATCTATCTGAACCTCCATGTTCTGGAATTGACTTACAAGAACGAATCCGGCGTGGAAACGACTGTACCGGTGACCAGTAATCACATCGACTGTATTGCCGACCTGACCGCAGAGAAGCCTCCGGAAAGAGTAAACGATGATGCAAAAGACGATTTGCTCGGAAAAATCAAAGATCAATTTGCCCGCTTCGGCAAAATTTTCGCCATGATTCTCGGCATTGTTGTCGTTGTCCTGATCGCTGTCTTTGTCGTTCCCGTGGCAGCTCCAATCTTCAAGGCAATTTTCGACGCCATCGGCAGCTTCTTCCGATGGATCGGGGAGACATTCAGGGGCGCGTCAGCCAAGCGAAAACAGCGCAGGAGCGGCAGGAAATGACCAAACAGAAAAAGCCCCACAAGAAGTGGAACCGTGCGCATTTTTTCAAGCGTAGGAAAAGTACGAAGCAAAGCGTTGGGCATCCGGTCTATGTTTACGGCACAAGCGGAAGATATTACAAGTATCTGACATTTACTCACACCCCCGAATCGGGCAAGGAAACGGATTATGAACGGCTACTGCACAATATTGACCCTGATGACAAGGAAAGGCATTCCTTCGTCAAGAAGCAGTTTTCCGTTTTAGGGAAAGATTCTTTCCGCGAACCGGATAAAAAATACCGGATTCATGGGGAGGATGCCCCCACGATCCGGAAATACAAAAAGTAAAGGAAACGGTGCACAAACTGGTGCGTTGTCAACACATCCGCTTTCGCGGCAGGACTGCCGTTTCCATAAAGTATTATACCACATTTCCCCGCAGTTGTCAACCCCGAAAATCAAGAAAGAGGTAAGTAATGAACAAAAGAACCCGATTCCGGATGTCGCAGAACGCGCACAAACGGTTGGAACGAAAGCATACCGCCCGCATGAAACGGCGCGATGACGCATGGATTCCCGCAAGCTATCACGCATTGGTTGCCAATGTACAGGCAAAGAAAAAGATTGTCCTGACACGCTCGGAGCGCGAAAAACTCTATGAACGGTGTTGCAAGGACTTTTACAACTAAGGAGGTCACCCCATGATCGACTTCACCCAACACAACACCGAAGAAATGTCCTGCACCCCGGAAACGAAAAAATCGCTGGAATCCCGTGCGCATATTATCCGGATGAACCTTTCCGAGGATAAAGATTCAAAATTTCGCCTCGGTTCGTACCTGCGTGCACTGTTCCACTCCAAAGATTTCCGTGCCGTCTGTTACATATATTTTCCGATCGGCAATGTGCGCAACTGCTCCGGCACGGTCTATTTCCGCTACCTCAAGGAAACCTTTGACCTTGACCGTTCTGTTGTCTCCCGGCTGGTCAATGTTTACGATGAATTCGGAGACGGTGAGGGGCACTGCGCACCGGAATGGGCGGACTTCCGGTGGTCGGCATTGGCGGAGATGCTGCCCCTCACACCGGAACAGCGGAAAGCCGTCAAGCCCTCCTGGAAACGCGAGGAAATCCGCGCCTTCAAAAAGTCCATGACCGCAACCACCGCCGGGGATGAGGCGACAGAGGAAGCCAAAAAGCCGGAGGAGCAATACCCGCAGTTCAAGGGATGGAAACGGAACGACTTCTGCCGCCACATTGTAGACCTCGAAGCCGAGAACAACGCGCTGAAAAAGCAGGTTGCCGCTCTGAACCGCCTGATGGAGGAAATCGGAGAGCAGGACAGCGGGGACAAGGCAATCGACTTCGCCACGCTCGATTCCATCCTGACCTTAGCCCATGAAAAAGCTCCTGCATAAGCTCGGCGCTGTCGCGGCTCTCCTTTTGGCGCTTCTCCTGATCGGCTATCTCGTGTACCTCCTGAAAGTGCTATGAAACATATCAAGCGTCTGTTCTCCCGCCTGTCCGGTTTCCTTGTCCGCAACTACCGCCATTGCCTCTGCGCCGCGCTCCTGTCCGGCTCGGTCGCTCTGACCTTCCTCCGCTACTTCGACTGCCTCCGCCGCATCGGGGAAGCGTTCGGCAACCTCGGACGCTCGCTGACCTTTTACGGCTGCTTTCTCATCGGGCGGGAATCTCCCTTTACGGCAACTGTCCTGCAGACCCAGAAAGTCAACCTTTCTCATTATGTCCCGTTCGACACCGCCGAACTGGTGCGCAAACTGGAGATTCTGCCGAAAGCCTTCTTTTCCGATCTTTTTCTGGACTACTTCGCGGGGGTTCTGGAACTGCTGATTTCCTTTTTGCGGATTGCCACCGTTGCCGTCCCCGCTCTGATCCTCATTTGGGTTGCGGTCAAGCAGAAGATCTGCCAGCCCAACACCGACCACGGTAAGGACAGCAAGCCGCTCCTGCTCTGGCTCCGCACCGCCCACCGTGCAGGCGTTGCTGTAAAAGGTTGGTGCGGGCGTTCGTGGGACTGGCTGACCGCGCACGGGGCTTGGTGGAAGCTCTTTCTGCTCGTCTGGGCGGTCAATCTCAACCTGATCGGCATCATCATTGACGCGCTTGCTTTTTACTTCTGGTTCGCCTCCACCATCAGCTTCGGCGCACTGTTTGCCACCCAACCGCTGAAGCTGTTCATTGACCTGATCCTCATGTTCTCCGCGCTCCCGTTCCCGCTCTGGCTTGTCATCGGGGCTGTCCTGCTCGACCTCTGGCGCAAAAGTGTTGGTTACAGGGTACTGGAAGCACACGAAACCGAGAACCGCGACTTTCTCATGAACTGTCCGCTGGTCATGTTTCTGATCGGCACGATGGGAAGCAAGAAAACCACGCACATGACAGACTTTGCGCTGTCCTTTGATATCCTGTTCCGGGATAAGGCACTGGAAATGCTTCTGGAGATTGACTTGGAGTTTCCCACCTTCCCGTGGATTGCTTTGGAGCAGGATCTTCTGCACGCCATGTCCCGCCATCGGGTCTACAGCCTTGCCTCCTGCCGCCGCTACATCGCTAAAAAAGAAAAAGCCTTCCGCAAGACACCCACTCCGGAGAACATCTACGGCTACAACTGCGCAGAGTCTCCCATGACCTATAACAACGGCTTGGAGGTTCTCGACATCTGGAAAGACCTTTCCGACTATGCCTGCCTGTACTTCATCTATTGCATCCAGTCCTCGCTCCTGATCTCCAACTATTCCGTGCGGGTCGATACCGTCATGCAGTATGCGGGCAACTTCCCCCTGTGGGACAATGACCTGTTCCGCCGCGACCCGCGCACACTGGATGCCGTCAGCCGCCATGCGCATATCCTCGACTTCGATGTCCTGCGCGTCTCCCGTCAGGTGCTGGAGGACAACCGGCTGTCCGGCTCGTTGGAATTTGGGGTTATCCTCATTACCGAGATCGACAAAGAGCGAGGCAACCGGCTCAAGCTGGAGGGTCTGAAGAAAGCCTATGACGAAACCAACCAGAAGAACGATAACTTCAACTATTCCCTCAAGATGGGCAGACATCCCGCCACCGTGCGCAACTTCCCGTTTATCCGCTTCATTGTGGACGCGCAACGCCCCGAAAGCTGGGAGGCGGACGGACGGGAACTGACCACCGAACTGTTTATCTCGGACTGCTCCCCGAAACGGCTCGCCATGCCGCTGTTCATCTTCTTTGAGATTCTGCACGATTGGATCGTCCCGAAATTCTGCGAATGGTACCCGACCTACCGCTATGCCTGCGGGGACAACAAGCTGACCGTCCGCTTCCTGCATTGGGTTGCGTCCGCATTCTCCCGCCACTACAGCCGCATTTATAACATCTTCGGCTATATGGAATCCTCGCTGACCATCGTTGACGGACGGGAGGAGGAAGCCGCCGAGAGCCACCGCTATTTCCTCGCGCACAAAAAAATCTATTCCCGCCGCTTTGCCACCGACTGCTATCGGGAATTCTTCGCTGAGCGTTCCCGCAAGTCCGGCAAGGGCATCGAGGACTACCCGACCTACAAGACCGTCTGCGCCTCGCCAAAGGAACTGCATCAGCAAAACAGCTATTTCATTGCCGAGATGGAAAACCTCTCGGACGATTGGGAGAAATTATGAAAAAGAATCAGATCGGATATTGTGATAACAAGGATCTTCGAATCAAAAAAAGCGGCGGACACTATGTCTACATCGACAATGTCCGCAACGGAAAAGCAAATGTTCATGTGATCACATCTTTGGAAAGCAAGCAGCACACCTTTGATTCCAATCGGATCCGGAAGATTCGGGAGGGTTACTTATATCCGATTCCCCGCAAGGACGCAAATTTCAAGCGGTGGTCA
>ENA-UERG01003408-UERG01003408.1-human-gut-metagenome-genome-assembly--contig:-NODE-3408-length-10180-cov-5.761952_pt1 | contig 10180 bp, 6 predicted proteins | sample MGYA00242954_ERZ507954 | MGnify/ENA primary metagenome ERZ507954 (study PRJEB26167, sample SAMN06115478) | human gut metagenome | host: Homo sapiens | place: China:Sichuan | collected 2015-01-21... | reverse complement strand
ACGGATTATCGCCACTTCAACCAAAACCCTTGTAACTCAATTCTATCACTATATCTTTCCGCATTTCACTTTTTTGTCGTAACTTTGCATTCTCAATTTCAATAATTCATTAACAACGCATTAGCAGTATGAAGAAATTTTACGCAATTACCCTGTGCAGTCTGGTCGCTCTGTCGGCCAGCGCAGACGGCCTCCGCTTCAAGGCCGGCCACGCTAAGAAAGGCATGAAAAACCGGCCCGCACCGAGGCCGCCACTCCCGTATGGCGCCCCGTGAGCCAGACCGACTATATGCACGACGGCGAGGACTGGATGGAACTCGGCACGGTCAGCTTCAAGTATGACGCCCGCGGCAACTGCACCGAGGATCTGATGGACGAAGACGGCTTCCTGTCCAAGATCGTCACTACCTACGACGAATACAACCAGCCCGTGACCAGAATCGAGTCCGAAAGCGAGGACGGCGAGACCTGGACCGACAATTCCAAGACCACGTATAAATACGACACGAAAGTCCATGATTTCTACACCGAACGCATGGGCTACAACTGGGACGATGCCTGGGTCGAGAACTTTATGTGCGAGACCAACACCATCACCCGCAACGCCGACGGAAACGTCACCGAAATCGTCAAGTCGCTGCCGTTAGACGGCCAGTTCCATCCTGCTTACAAGTCGGAATGGAAATACGGCCAGGACGGCAAAGCCAACGAGTATTATTACTATACAATGGGCCAGAACAACGAATGGGAGCTTGACGACGACATCTCGTACCGCGACATCGTATGGGAAAAGACCGACGGCCAGATGACCATCTACGGCGATATGCTCGAACTCGTTGAAGGCGCCAACCTGATGAAATCGGCCGTAGTATATTATGGCGGCGAGCCCGACGGCCACTACCTGGTGGAATGGAGCAACAACGACCGGGACTTCCTGATCAAGGAGACCACCAACGACATCAACGAAATCGGACGGACCACCCGCATGGAAGTGCTGGATGCCAACGGTTCGATGCGTTTCACCGTCACCGAATACTTCGACGAGGAAGGCAACATCACTACCGAACCTGTCTACATCAGCGTTCAGGAAGCCACTATGGACGAGCATGGCAACATGGTTGCATTCACCGCGAAAGAGACTATGGATGGAGTCGAAGAACTGGTAGACGGCCAGAAATTCACTTACACCTACGATGCCGACGGCAATGTGACCGAGGTAATCACCGAGCAGTATGATTATGAAACGGAAGAATACTTTCTGTCGGACCGCACGGTCTACGGTGAATACATCAACGTGGCATCTTCCGGCATTCAGTGCATTCAGGCAGTCAAGGGCACGGCATGGACTGTCCTCGGCGACGAAGTTACGGCAACGGCCTCCGGTCTGAAGGGACTGTCGGTCTACAACATGCAGGGCGTATGCGTGAAGCGCGTGGCAGCCGACGACGCATCGGCCACCGTCAGCCTGACCGACATGGCGGCCGGCATCTACATCGTCCGTGCCGACGGCACCGGCGCCACCTACCGCCTCATCAAGCATTAAGCCAAAAGACAATATACAACTTACATACTGATCGGCAAGCGTCTACGGCTTGCCGATCTTTTTCATATCAGGCGGAAATGGCGCAGGGCGTTGGCGATGCCGTCGGCGTCCACGGTGCCGGTGACGTAATCGGCCTGCGACCGGACAAGCTCGGAAGCGGTGCCCATGGCCACGCCGGTGCCGGCCTTCCGAAGCATCGGCAGGTCGTTCTCGCCGTCGCCGAACGCGATGACGTCCGCAAGGTCCACGCCACGGTATGCGGCATATTCCTGAATGGCCGTTCCCTTGTCGATACCCGACAGGTTGATGTCGGCAAAGATGTCGCACCACCTGGACGCAGCCAGTCCGGGCAACTGAGGCATCACTTCCTTCTCCGTCTCCGGGTCAATGAAGAAACATAGCTGACCGACGGGGTGGCCGGGATAAAGCGTGGTCAGGTCTCTCACAGGCGGCATCCACTCCCCTATTGTGGCCGACATTTCCCGCACGCGCGGTGTGAGGCGGTCTATCACGAATCCCTCGTCCGCCTTGGCCGCTATGGCAAAGTCGTATTTACGCCCTAACTCAAGCGACTTTTCAAACAGTTCCTGCGGTATATGATGCCGCCATGCCACCGAGCCGTCACGCAGCACGCATTCCGAGCCGTTCAGTCCTATTACGGCCGAATAAGGCAGTCCGGAAATATACGGAGTGTCCGTAGCCCCGCGACCTGTGGCGATGACTATCTCCACGCCGTTGCGGTGCAGGGTGTCTATCGCCTCCCGCGCCGATTCCGGTATGCTGTGCTTCTCGAAGCTAACCAGCGTCCCGTCTATATCAAAAAATGCAATCTTCTTCATAATCCCGGTCTTTATGGTAGCGCAACCGCCGTTTCCGAAACCACGGTTTCGCAACTGCAAAGTTACACCATAAACCTCAATTAATCAAGAACACAACAAGGGCCGTCCGCTTTGTATCCACGGACGGCCCTTGATTAAAATTTATTCAGTAGGTCTTACTTCACTATCACCTTGACGGTGGTGCCGTTTACTGTCACCAGATATACTCCGGCCGTGACGCTCACGGTCTCGTTGGCGGCTGGCGTCGCATTGGAGTAGATCACCACTCCGTTGGGCGTGGCTACCGACAGCTTGCCTTCTGCATTGTCGATGTGGATGGCGTCGGAAGTGGTATAGACGCGTGCGCCTCCGGTCAGGACGTCGCTGAGGCCGCTGATCTCCTTGACCTGAACGGTGGACTTGTTCGACAGGTCGCTCGTGCCTTCCTTATAGAGAGCCACCACATGATATGTGTGCGTGCCTTCGGCGGGTGCCACGTGCCTGAATCCGGTGGATGTCAGCATCGTCTCGTTCAGTTTCTTGCCGTCGCAGTACACGTCATAACCCTCTATCTCGGCGCCGTTGCCTACCTGGGCGAAAGTGATGTCGTCGATGAAGATGGCCGATACGGCAGCCTGTACGTAACGGATGGCGAAATACTGTGCGCCTTCCGGAACGTCGAAGCTATACTGCGTATAGGTGTCGGCCAGGGTGATGGGCTCGCCTACGCGGACAAAGTCATCCTTCTCCTTGCCGGTGACGGAATACAGCACCTCAATCACATGGCTTCCCCACAGCGAGCTTCCGAAGTTGCCGAACGCCCAGAACGAAATGGTCTGCGCCGTGCCGTTTAGCAGCGGCGATATCAGCCAGTCGTCGTTCACTTCGTCGTCGGACTGTGCGTCAACCGGGAATGCCGCGAAGCACTTGCTGCCCGAATGGGTGAAGTTGCGTTCCGAGTTGATATTCTCCCATACGATGAATGCCGAAGGTTCTCCCAGTCCGGGGAACTGGTCGCCCACTATGGGATATGTCGTCAGACCGTCGCCGTCGATAAACGACCAGCGGCCCGCGCGGTTGATGCTGAACGGCACGTACTTCTCGCAGTCGTCGGTCATGGCGGCCGTCACGTCTGGAGCGCTCCATGTCAGCACCACGTCCTTCTCCTCCTGAACGCCGGCAAGATCCCTGACGGCCGGCAGGCGCGACTCAAGCACCTCGACCTCCACAGCCTCGCTCTTGTTGTTGAAATTCAGCTGATCCTTGCCGTAAACGATGTTGAAGTGATAGTCCTGCGTCCTGTCCCAGAACAGACCCGGGGTCTGCTTGAAGATGGCAGTACCGTTCTCGCCGGCCTTGACCGATACGGGATCGCTCTCGGCCACCTTCTCGTTGTTGCGGTAGAGTTCCACCACGAACGCGTCGGCATTCTCATATCCGATGTTGCGGAAATTGGCATTAAGTATATTGTCCTCGCCAGGCTCGAGCATCGGGGCCTCCATCGTCAGGGCCATCATGTCATGGTCGGCAAACTGACGTATCTGTATGTCGTCGATCAGGAAATACTTGTCGTTCTGCTTGTACATACCTGCAAACTCCACATGCAGACCCGGCTGAACGGTCTGGCCGCGGTATTTGTCGAGCGAGACGGTAATGATGTGCCATCCGGGAGTGCTGAAATCATTGGTGGAAATCGGCGAGCTCAACGCCACGTCGCCCTCGTAAGGATCGTGCAGGATGGGGTAGAATATATATTCATCGCGGGTTCTGCCCTCCTCCTCGGGCTGAACGTAGAACCGGAATGAGAACGCCGAAAGGTCGCTGTCGTCCACATTGACCTTGCCGGTATAGAAATTGGTCTTCGCACCCTCGAATACGGAACGTTCCGTGCCGAACTGGGGATCGAACGAAACCGGCCATGCGAACACATATCCGTCACCGTCGGGAGTTTCGATGCCGAGTCTTTCCGAGTTGGCCGGATCTACTACCGACCATTCGGGATACCATGATCCCCACCACTGGCCTCCGCTCGTCTCGTAGCCCCAGTTCACGGAAATCTGTCCGTTCTCGAAGATGGGCATCGAATACGGAGCGCCCACGGGGATGGTGATGGACTGGGCGTAACTTGCCGGGTCGAAACGGTAGGAACCCACCGTATTGTAGCCGGCATCGGTCACGGAGTAGACGGTGCAGTAGCAGTTGGCCTGATAGCCGTCGTTCACGGCCTTGAAAGTCAGCTCGTTCGTGGTGCTCGGATGGAACTCGTCGCCCACATAGTACTGGCCGTTGAGGATAACGGTGTATTTTATAAGCGAAGGATCTATCTCACGGCCCTGGACGTCGGTGGTGGCGGGAGTCCACTTGAGGTTGATGACGCCGGTCTCAGGCTCGCTGATGACCAGGTCGGTCACTTTCGCACCGAAATCCACGCCGGTCACTGCGGAGCCGGTGACATACTTGCCGGCGCCGTTGCTGTTGTAGGCGGTCACCTTGTAGTTGTAGGTGCCCCGTTCGGGACACTTGTCCTCGAACGTGTATGTCTCGCCGAATGTGGGGCTGCGGAACGTCTTGACAACCTGACCGTCGCGCTCCACCTCGATTTTGGACATGGCCGTAAGTTTCTGGCCCTGCATGTCTACCGTAGGAGCCTTGAAGCTGACCGTCACGTCGGTGGAGCCGTCATAACGGAAGCCGTCGAAGCTGAGGTCGGTCACCGTGCCGGGTCCGTATGTGGAATAGGGAGCCTCGATCTCGATGTTGTCTATCTGCAGGAAACGCTTGTAGGCTGCGGATTTGGCATGGAAGGCGATGTAGTATTCGCCGGCCTCGTCCACGGTGATCTCCTTGGCCAGGACGACAGGCTTGGACGCGATGGCCTTTACCGACGTCTCGGGAACGAGCGTGGTGGTAAGGTCCTCGATGGCGTTGCCACGGCCCATCAGCACCTCCACTCTCTCCTCGTAGCTTGACGCAAAGCCCGATGCCTCGGCATGGAAGATATAGCTCTTGCCCGGCTCCATATAGATAGGAGCTGTGACAAGGTAATGGTTCTTCTTCGAGGTGGTGTACACCTGTGCCGCGCCGTTGCCGGTTCTGGTGTCCTCATAGCGGAACCATACGTTCTGGGTGCTATTGCCCGATCCGGAAGCGGTCTTGCCGTCATTATATGCCGTAAAACGGTTCACGGCATCGGCATCGGTGAAGTCCTCGGTCCAGGGAGCCTTGATGGTTCCGAGCACGATGGTGTTCGATGCCATCCCTTCGCCTGCTTCGCCTGCGAATGTGGCGTACACCGCATATTTTACGGTGGTGACGCTTTCGGGCCATGCCACCGATTCGGTGAACTCAAGGTCGGAGATATCGGCGGCGATTGTGTCGGCAACAGCTCCGTTTACATATTTCACCACCGTATATTTCATGTCGGCGGGAGTTACGGCACCGTTATGCACGCCCTTGTCGACGGCATCCCAGGAAATCTTCATCGACGCGCCGTCGCGGTTGTATTCGGCCTTCACGTTGCCGGGAGCTACAGGCACGTCGGGACCTGCCCATACTCCTGCGGTGGCCAGCGACCAGAGACCGACACCCTCGGAGTTGCCGAGACGCACGCGCACAAAGTACGAGCCAGCCTCAGGCAGCGTGATGTCCGCTTCGGTCTCCGCGCCGGGAGCGCAGGTACCGGTGGCCAGCACCTTGCCGGCCGCGCTCACCGAATAGTCGAGCTGGCCGCTCAGATCCTGACCGTCCAGGGTCTTGGCGGGTGCCGTGAACTTCACCTTGCCGTTCAGCGCCGTTCCGTCGAACGACACCTCCGTGCCGGTGGCACGTGCGGGCGCGGCACTCTTTATGGGGTTATGGAGCGACACCATGGAACCCATCCTGGCATAGAACGGCATGGTGAACGCCTTGTACAGAGCGCAGCCCTCGTTGATGTCCACCACATACAGGGCTGCCTCGCTCTTTGCGCGGTTACTCCAGTAGATATAGAACAGGTTGTCGCGCGTGTCGAGGAATCCGGCATTGGAGTCATTGCCGGCCAGACCCAGGTCCTTCACCTTCGTGGTAGCGCCGGTATTCTTGTCTACGGTGGCCAGCGAGCCGTCGGCGAGAACGGCATACATCTGTCCTGTCGATGTAAAGCCGCAGGCCTGCCAGGGTGCGTCTATCGTCGCTATCGCCTTCGAACGGCCCTGGTCCACGAACTTGGTGTCCATTTTGGCGAACTCATACGTCTTGCCCTCCTTGTCGTTGAAGCACCCGAACACGGCACCGGTCTCGGGGTCGTAAGCCATGGCGGAGGCAATCATGCTGCTGTCCTCGTTGTCTTCAAACTTCAGATACTTCTGATCGGACAGGTTCAGTGTGCCCGCCGCGTATTTCCTGACGCTGTATGAACGCGTGTACCAAGTATGCTTGGCGTCGTCGGCGTCATACTTGTAAGTCCAGAGAATACGCAGGTCGCCATAAGCCAGACCGCCGCATACACGTATGGTATTACTGGTGGACAGGAACCGTTTCAATCCGGCTTCCGCATCGAAAGTGTACTGTCCCGTCTGATTGGGATTGAACGTCGTGTTGTCGCTTTCGAGAAGCGTGCACATCAGCGAGTCGGGCAGTGCCTTGGTCCATTCTCCGGCCTGCGGAGCCTCGTAGGCCACAACCTTGTTCTTGTTGCGCATCGGAGAATAGTAACCGTGCTGCACCACTCCCTTGCCGGACTGGATACCCCGCATGGCAGGCGCCACGGGTGATGTCTCCCAGTATCTGGCCATGACGGTGGCGCCGCCGGCCAGTAGCAACAGAGACATTGCCGATATGGCAATTCGTGCTGTAGTTGTTTTCTTCATGTGAATAAGTTATTAGTGTTACTTTAGCATTATCTTGTTTCAGGGTCGCCCGCTATTGCAATGTCGATCAAAAATATCAGTCTCTTGCAAATCGTTTACAAATAAAGGTAAAAATCCCTAAATTTTGTTTACATTTCGTTATCAGTTATCGTATTTCCGTGTTTTTTTGACCTAAATCCAATAATTGACCTAATTCCTTATACTTAATGTGAATAAATTCGTTAAACTAATAAGAATACCACTAATACCTCTATACAATTATGTTCAGCGAGTCCCGGAAACCTAAAACCCTGCATCAGATTCTGTCTCAATATTGCACCCCTTACGACGCACTGGTTGAAGATTTCACCAGATGCGCCAGATTGATCAGCGTGAAGAAGGGGCAGCCTGTTGTTCGGCAAGGTGAAATCAGCAATCATTTTGTTTTTAACCGTGTGGGATTGTTCCGCGTCAGCCACATCAACGGCAATACGGAGGACACGGTGCTGTTCGGTTCTTCGGGCGACATCTTCACTTCGCTCCATTCCTACTACGCCGGCGAACCGGCGATCTTCACCCTGTCGGCCGTCGAGGACTCCGAGGCATGGCTCATAAGCTACGACGACATGCGTATGCTGGAGGAAAAGCATCCGATACTGACCAAGTGGATGAACCGATTGCTGACCGAACAGCTGTACGGATTCGAGAAGCGCTATCTCTTTTTCACCAACAAATCGGCCGAAGACCGTTTCCTGAACTTCATGAGCATACACAGCGAATCCCTGCGCCGCACATCCGTAAAATACATATCCCGCATCGTACCTCTCAAATACATAGCCCAGTACCTGAATATCAACCAGTCCACCCTGTCGCGCATCCGCAAGCGCATTCTCGCCCGCAAGGACCAATGACGACTGGAGTGACGACGACTGGAATGACGACGTCCACGTCGTCAACTGTTGGGCGACGTGGACGTCGCCCCTCCAGTCACATAATACGGCCATATCTCCGATTTGTCATTAATTTTTTCTAATTTTGCAGCAATTACCGGAAATAATACACGATAGAACAGACATAGCAGATGAAAGGCATTAAGGTCTCGGGGCCGTGGGAGGCAGTGTTGGTGGCGGCGGTGTGTATATGCGCCTTCTTCGTCAACAATCAGGTCATCACGCCCGACATAATGGAGTCGCGCAACATCATCGCGGCGCGCGAGATGGTGTACGACGGCCACTGGATCACACCCACCATGAACGGCGACCTGCGCCTGGAAAAACCTCCGTTGCCCACCTGGCTCACGGCCGTGGCCGAGTTGGCATCGCCCGACAACGTGGCACTGCAACGCGCCATGGCCGGTCTGGCCGCCCTGCTGCTGGTGTTCTATTTCTGGCGATTCGCCCGCAAGGTGCTGGACATCGACCCGCTGGCGCCGACCCTGCTGTTAGTCACGTGCTATAACGTAATACTGATGGGGCGCACCGCCTCGTGGGACATCTACTGCCACGCCTTCATGATGGGCGGCATCTATTACCTGGCGCGGGGCCTCAGCGGCAAGTCGCGGCAATGGGGCAATTTCATCGCCTCGGGAGTATTCATCGGCCTCTCCATCATGAGCAAAGGCCCGGTGTCGCTCTACGCGCTGTTCCTCCCCTTCCTGCTGAGCTACCCCTTCTTCTACCGCCATCCCATGCGCGGCAAGACCTGGCCATTAGTCACCATGATACTGCTGGCGCTGGCGATCGGCACATGGTGGTTCATATACATCCACCTGACGCAGACCGAGGCGCTGGAAGCCGTTGCGCTTAAGGAATCCTCGTCATGGATCAACCACAACGTGCGTCCGTGGTGGTACTACTGGCAGTTCTTCCTTGAGAGCGGCGCATGGTCGCTGCTGTTGCTCACGGCCATGTTCCTGCCGCTGTTCAACCCTCGCCGCCGCACTTCGCGCCGATGGCTGTTCCCGATGTGCTGGATGTTGGCATCGTTAGTGCTGCTCTCCCTGCTTCCCGAAAAGAAGACCCGATACCTTCTGCCCTTACTCATACCCGCCTGCTACGTGATGGGCGTGATGATACTGTGGTGGAAGCAGGCCTTCGCCCACGCAAAGACGGCCGCTAAGTCCGACCGTGTGATGTTCCGCATCAACACATACCTGATGGCTTTTGTTGTGGCCATAGTGCCCGTGGCGGCATGGCTGTTCCTGCTGCAGCCCGGATACATATCGATGACGGTATGGGTTCTGTTCTCGATTATCACGGCAGCCATAGCCGTGTACCTGGTCATGGCCGCCGTCAGGTTGCGCCCAATGCACCTGCTGTACGGTGTCACGGCTCTGTTCGCAGCCGCCGAATGCTTCGCGCTGCCGATGTTGGGCAACGTCATCAACAATCCCGACATGAAAAGCATCCGCGCCACGCGCGACATCAAGGTGCTGGACGGCATTCCTTTCTATCACGTCGACACCGTGCCGCTGCGCATAGAGTTGGTGTATGCCGCCCACCGCAACATCCGGCCCGTGTCGCCCGATTCGCTTCGCGCCAAGCTCCCCTGCGCCCTGCTGACGCACCGTCCCATATCCGAGACCTTACCTCAGAGCAAGCTCCAAGGCATCGAGGCCATTCAGATAGACCGTTACGACGACAACCGCCGTCCCAAGACCAACAAACGTTACGGCACCCACTTCATCTACTACGTCACCCTCCTTCGCGACTCCGCCGGGAATTAACCCCTCTCCACATTCCTCTTAACTTTTTAAACTTTATAAACTCCATAAACTACCCTTTGTGTTTTGTGCATTGCACAAAACACAAAGGGCTGCTTTCTCACGAATGCAGCCCTTCCCAATTACTAATCCTGCAATTGTTTCTTCGAGGATTATTTCAACAACCTAATTTATTATATCTTATAACTGATTTCTTTATTATTTATTGTGTTTCGCTCACACTTATTTTGTAAAATTATGTAACACCATGATTCCGTGCGACTTAATTTTA
>ENA-UERG01003404-UERG01003404.1-human-gut-metagenome-genome-assembly--contig:-NODE-3404-length-10187-cov-6.226409_pt1 | contig 10187 bp, 7 predicted proteins | sample MGYA00242954_ERZ507954 | MGnify/ENA primary metagenome ERZ507954 (study PRJEB26167, sample SAMN06115478) | human gut metagenome | host: Homo sapiens | place: China:Sichuan | collected 2015-01-21... | reverse complement strand
AATGCGTTGAGGATTCTTGGGGGGGTCTTAGGGGGTACTTCTTCCAAGAAGTACCCCCTAACGCGTCCCCCTAACGCGTCCCCCCTTAGCGCAACTCTGCTACGATGCGGGACATTTCGTCGGCTTTGCGCTCCATGTCGGCAACCAATCTGAACTGAGTCCGGCAGCGATCCAGATTGTGGTTTTCGCGGTGAATGCGGAAGTAGTGGTCGCCGTCGATGTAGTCGGTGAGGAAGCGCATACCGCATTCCAGAGTCATCAGCTTGGCGGCGAAGGGGAGAAGCTCCAACTCGCGCGGCGTGACGCTGTCGCCGAGCGCTTCCAGATAGGCTTTGGTGTATGCGCGGAAGTAATTGAGGTCGAAGGAGACCTTGTCGAGATCCCGCTCGTCCTCGGCTGCGGTCGATGCGCCGAAGCGCAGGGAATCGCCGTAATCGTAGAGCATCGAACCGGGCATTACCGTGTCGAGGTCGATCACGCAGATGCCTTTTCCGGTTTTGGCGTCAAGCATGACGTTGTTCAGCTTGGTGTCGTTGTGCGTTACGCGGAGCGGGACAGAGCCGTCGGCAATCGCGTCGGTGATAATTCCCATCTCGGCGGCGCGATCCAGAGCGAATCGGATCTCCGGCTCAACCGAGGCGGCGCGCCCAACGGGATCTTTGGCAAGCGTTTCGCGGAAAATGCGCAGACGGTCGGGCGTGTCGTGGAAATGCGGGATGGTTTCGTGCAGTTTTTCGGCGGGGAAATCGGATAGCATCCGCTGAAATTTTCCGAACGCCCGCGCGCTCTCGGCAAAGACCTCGGGGGAGGGGGCGCTGTCAATCGACACGGCGTTTTCAATGAAGAGATACACGCGGTAGCAGTCGCCGTCCGGGGTGCGATAGTAGGAGTGGTTGTCTGTTGTCGGAACAACCGTCAGCGTTTCGCGCATCGGGTCGCCGCCCGCGGCAACGATTTTTGCGCGCAGGAAGGAGGTTACCGCAAGGATATTTTCCATCACGCCGTCCGGGTCGCGGAAAATGTCGGTGTTGATGCGTTGCAGAATGAAGCGCGGGGAAGTTCCCACAAGGTAGGTGCTGTTGATGTGCCCGTTCCCGTAGGGGGTGGAAATATGATCCAGATCATAGTGGCGCAGGATGTCCGATGCGAAATTGATATCTTTCATTTTTTTGTCAGAAAATGCGAGAAAGCTCTTGCATTTTTTCCTTTCATGCGTTATAATAACATTATACAATATCCAAAAGCAAACACATATATAGAAACGGATAACTTTTCTTTGAAAAAAGATATTTATTACAGAAAAACGGTTCCGGAACCGATGACCGACGTTCCGCTGACCCGTTGTCCCGACATTATGTCGTTCCATTTCTCTCTGGATCGTATCTTTGGGGAGTCGTATGAGTTCGCGGGGGAGAAGCACCCGTTCTGGGAACTGGTCTATGTGCTTGGCGGGTCGGTCGGCATTACGGCAGGCGAAAAAATTTATACATTGGACGCGGGGCAGTGCCTGTTGCACCCGCCGAACGAGTTCCACCGGATTCGTTCGGAGCGGGGGACTGAGCCGCACGTTCTGAATCTGTCCTTCCACAGCGATTCCATGCCCGCATATCAGGGGCGGATTTTCATGCCCGATTCCGATCTGCGGGAGGAGCTGTTGGAAATCAGCATGGAGGTCCGGACGGGGCTGCACAACTCGGACGCAGCGCTCCTGTCGGAGCAGCGGGTGCGGTTTGAGTACTGGCTTCTGCGCGCGCTCCGGAGCGTGGGGGAGGGCGGCGCAACCGAAAGTTCAGGCGCTCTGCGGTACGGGGAGATCATCAACGTCATGCGGGCGCACATCGGCGAGGCGCTCAGCGCGGAGGAAATCGCGCGGCTGTGCAATATGAGTCTGTCCAATCTGAAAAAGGTCTTTACCCGTTACGCGGGCATGGGCGTTGCGCGGTACTTTACCGAGATGAAGATGCAGCGCGCGGCGGAACTGCTGCGGACGGGCAAGCGCGTAGGCGAGGTTGCGGCGGAGCTCGGTTATGGGGATCAGAACTATTTCAGCACGGTTTTCCGCCGCATCAGGGGCACGCCGCCCGGAAGCTATCGGGGGTAGGACGTGACGTTGCCGCGTAAGCGACTGATGAGGGGGATAATATGTGTTCAACCGTAATCGGAAGCACCAATAAAATCAGTACAGGAGAACCCATGATACGTTTTGGAACAGGCGGTTGGAGAGCCGTAATCGGAGACGATTTTATCAAAAGCAACATTCAGAAAGTGGCGCAGGGCGTTTGCCTGCTGGCGCGGGAGGAAGGAAAGACCGACAAACCGATTTACATCGGGTACGACCGTCGGTTTCTGTCCGACACCTCGGCGCGGTGGATTGCGGAGGTTCTGTGCGCAAACGGTCTGCGGGTTCTTTACGTGGGCAGAAGCACGCCGACGCCGCTGGTGATGTTCGAGGTGATGAACCGCGGACTGCACTACGGCATTGAGGTCACCGCCAGTCACAACCCCGCGACCTACAACGGAATCAAACTGATTACCGAAGAGGGGCGGGATGCGTCGGCGGAATGCACCGCGCGACTGGAGCAGCTGATCGACGGAGTGGGGGACGTTCCGACGCTCCCGTTTGACGAAGCGGTTGCGGGCGGGCTTGCCGAGGAAGTTCACACGCCGTTCAACGCATTTCTGGACTCGGTTCTGTCGCGGCTGGATCTTGCGGTGATCCGTCGGCGCGGTTTGCGGATTCTGTTTGACCCGATGCACGGCTCGGGAACTTACCCGCTGACGGTGGTGCTGAACACCGCGCGCTGCACGGTCGACACGATTCATTACAACAAGGACGCCTACTTCGGCGGGGAACTTCCCGCGCCGGGAAAGCGGCAGTTGCGCGGGCTTGCCGACGAGGTGCGCGCGGGCGGCTACGATCTGGGGCTTGCCTTTGACGGCGACGGCGACCGTCTCGGCGTGATTGACCGGAACGGGGCGTATGTGGACGCGAACCGCATTCTGGTGATGCTGTACTATTATCTGCACGAGTACCGCGGTTGGCGAGGTCCCGTGGTGCGCAACAATGCGACCACGCACATGCTGGATCGCGTTGCGGAGTCCTTCGGCGAGGCTTGCTACGAAGTCCCTGTGGGCTTCAAGTACATTTCGGCGAAGATCGACGAAACCGACGCGGTGTTGGGCGGGGAATCCTCGGGTGGTCTGACGGTTCGGGGGCACATTCACGGCAAGGATTCGGTTTATGCGGCTTCGCTGTTTGTGGAGATGATTTCCGCGATGGACAAGTCGCCGAGCGAGCTGTGGGACGAACTGACCGCGAAGTACGGGGCACACACGATGGAAGAGGACAATCTTTCCTTCCGCCCCGAGGACAAGGCAACGGTGCGGCGCGTGCTGATGGAAGAGCGGCGGTTGCCCGATTTCGGGCGCGCGGTGGCGGATGTCGACTACACGGACGGCTGTCGGATCAATTTTGCGGACGGCGCATTTCTGATCTGCCGTTTCTCGGGCACAGAGCCGCTTTTGCGGATTTTTGCCGAGGATTGCGACGCGGCGGGGGCGCGGGCTCTGATCGACGCGATGCGCGGCTTTTTACACCTGTAAATCTGTAAATCAAACCTGAAAAGAGGAGAAAAAATATGAAATTCATTACAGTACCGACCTATGAAAAGATGAGCCGTCAGGCGGCGAACATTATTTCCGCCCAGGTCATCATGAAGCCCGACTGCGTGTTGGGACTTGCGACCGGTTCTTCGCCCGTTGGCGTTTACCGCCAGTTGATCGACTGGTACAACAAGGGGGACATCGATTTCTCGCAGGTGACCACGGTCAATCTGGACGAGTATGTGGGGCTGACCGGGGATCATCCGCAGAGTTACCGCTACTTCATGCAGGAGAACTTCTTTGACCACATCAACATTGACCCGTCCCGGACGTTTGTTCCCTGCGGCACGGCTGCAGACCCTGCGGCGGAATGTGCGGAGTACGACGCGCGCATCAAGCGGTTTGGCGGGATTGACCTTCAGCTTCTGGGCATTGGTCTGGATGGGCACATCGGGTTCAACGAACCGGGCGACTGCTTCATCACGGCAACGCACGTTGCGGATCTTCACGAGTCGACGATTCGTGCAAACTCCCGCTTCTTCGAAAGCGAAGCGGAAGTGCCGAAGCAGGCGATCAGCATGGGCATGGTTTCGATCATGCAGGCGCGCAAGATTCTTCTGATTGCGAACGGGCCTGCGAAGAAGGATGTTCTTCTCCGCGCTTTCAACGGACCGATCACGCCGGCTCTCCCTGCCTCGATCCTTCAGCTGCATCCGGATCTGACGGTGATATTCAGCGAGGAATAAGGAAAAGACCTTGGAGGCGCAGGGAGACCCCTTTCGTAGGGGTCTCCCTACCCTCCAAACCTCCCTGACCCTCCCCGAACTTCCCCGCAAGACCCGCCATTTCATGAACGAAAATTCGGTTCGCTTTTTGAGGTGGCGGGGTCTTACGGGGAAGTTTTTTGTCGTTGGGGAGGTATGGATTTTTTGCAGCGTGCGGCTATCGCACCCGCTGGGTGGGATTATTGCTCACGCTGAAAATCAAGCGCACTATGTTCGCACTCTGAGTGTCTGGGGTGAAAGTTTTGGGGGAGTCCGGAGGGGTGACAGTTGCTCTGCAACTGTCAGTAGCGAAGCGTTGCTTTTCTTCAAAAGCCCCCTTTGGCCAAGACTTTCAGAAGCGGGACGGGGTCGTTGGCGGTGATAAGGGAAGCGCCCTGCTCGATGCAGAAGCGGACATCCTCTTCGGTGTCGGCGCAGTAGAAGTGCATGGGGAAGCCTTTTGCCTGATAGAAGGGGAGAAGTTCGGAGCGGACGAGTTTCATGGAGAGACCGAGTTCGTCGTAGTAGGAGTAGGAATCCGGCTCGAACTCCTGCATCTGGAAGTCGGGGTAGCCCATGGTTCGTCCGTGGTATCGGCACTTGATGTACCTGATGATCCGCGCGTTGAAGGCGTAGAAGTAGCAACGGTCAAACAGGTTGTACTGTTTGAGCAGTGCGACGGTGAGGTCGACGGTCTCCTCGGTGTACTCTTTGATCTCCACGCCGAGGATGATGTCGGGGCGCTTTTCGGCGCAAAGGCGGAGCAGTTCCTCAAGCGTGGGGATGCGGATGCCCTGATTTGCAAATTTGTCGCCGAACTTGTCGCGGCAGATCGGATTCAGTTCGCGAACCTCCGCGAAGGTCATATCCCGCAGATGGCGGGTTGCGGCGTCTCCGCAGGTGCGCGTCGGGATGCCGTCATGGGACAGAACCGGAACTTTGTCGCTTGTGAGCCAGATATCGAATTCGATTGCGTCCACGCCGAGATCCAACGCCGCCGCAAAGGAAACGAGGGTGTTTTCGGGGTAGCACGCGCGGTATCCTCTGTGCCCTTCAACCAGAATGTCTTTCATGTCTCGCTTTCCAACTCCTTTTGTTTATGACTGTGCCTATAGTATAGCAGAGTTTCCGCCGGAATGCAAGACTTTTGCAAAATTGTTTGAAGCAAACTCAGTCCGTCAGCCGATGGCGGTATTGCATAGGCGACACTCCGCGGACTTTGCCGAAGGCGCGGGCATAGTCGTCGGGATTGTTAAATCCGAAACGGTCGGGGCAGCCGGTGAAGGTCAGGGTTGCCATAACTGGATGGGCATCAGGCGCTTTATTTTGAACTGCTTCTGCTTGATCTGAAACGACTTTTTCCATATAAATAAAGAATAAAAACAGTTCTTATTATACAATCAAACGAACGCTTTCCATGTTTCCAGCCTGCGCATATCGTCGACCGCGTCGTAAAGCAGGGCAATCGCGGCGCGATAGCCGTAAAGATCGCCGCAGACCGCAGCCGCGTGGAGCAGCGCAACCTGTTCCGAAACGCGGTCGAAAACGGGAAAACTGACCGAAAGGCTGACCCATCCGACCTCCTTTTCCCATGCCTGCACAATCCCGGCGGTCTGCTCTTCGCACCCCGGCTCTCCGAGGTCCGGAAGCGCGTCCAGACGGGTCTCGATTCCGGAAACTACATTATTTATATATATGGAATTGAAAATAATCCCGCCGAGCATCAGAGCAAGCAGGATCACAGCCGCCAGAAAGCTTTTCATACCCTGCCTCCCGTTGCTTCGCAGGCGTGCTTGTCCGTGTTCGGGATCAGAAGAAGCTGCCCTTTTTCATTGGCGGTCACGCAGAAAAGACTGTCGCGGGCATATCCCCGGCGCGCCAGTTGCGCATCCAGCCATGCACGGTCGTAACCGATGAGCCGAAGACCCGCATCGTTATAAGTTCCGCCCGACAGCACCACATGCATCAGGGGGTCTTTGGGGACTTTGATCCCGAGTTGTCCCAGATTCGGAGGCGCAAACTGCGGCTTTGGCATCACGGTCAGCTTGCCGTTCTTCTCCAGAATCGCGTCGGAAATCATGGAAAGGTCGGAATACCCCTGTTGACGGATTTCGCTCATCAGCTCTTCCACCGATACCCGGAGATCCGAAAGCGCGCGCTGACACAGCACTCCGTGGCGGATAATCACGGTCGGCTTTGCCGAAACAAGTCCCTTGAGCCGGGGAAAGCGGATCAGAATCACGGAAAAGAAGATTTCAAGAATCAGAAGCGTGACAATCGGAATCAGCGCATAGGAAACCGGAATATCCTGATTGGTGATGGGCAGGGAGGCAATCTCGGAAATCAGAAGCGTTGTGACAAGATCGGTGACCTCCAGTTCGCCGATCTGCCGCTTGCCCATGACCCGAAGCGTGAGGAGCAAGGAGCCGTAAATCAGCAAGGTACGAACAAATATGGTGAGCATAGACAACGGAACCTCCTTTTTGACAGTAGATTTTGCCGAAACACAAAAAACTATGCAAAAACCCAAAGAAAATTACGAAAAGGGGTTGACAAGAGGGGAAAAAAGTGGTATACTATGCAAGCACTCGAAAAGAGCACTCAATAAAAATCCAATCCGACCGAAAGCAGGAAAGGCTTCCAGAAAACGGATGAGAAAAAATCCGAAAAAAACTTTTGGAAAACCCCTTGACAAACGGAAAGAAAAGTGATATAATAATCGAGCGCCCAAAACGAGGGAGCAAAAAGATACCGCTTCTTGGGAAGTCTGGAAGTCGAATCAAAGGTTAAAATGAAGCTTCGAAAAAAACTTCAAAAAACTTTTGAAAAACCCCTTGACAAACCGAAAAGAAAGTGGTATAATAAATAGGCTGTCGCAAAGAAACGGCACAGCATGGCACGGTAGAACACCGGACAGGCTGAGGAACGAAAAGCGCGGCATTGATCTTTGAAAACTGAACAACAAGAGATGAAGTACAAAGCATATTATTTAGTATGTGCGAACATGATCTCGTAAATTCTTTCAAGAGAATTACTACTCTTTAAAAGTAAAACAAAAGCTAAGAGAAAAACTCGAAAGCAAACCGATTAGATCATCCGGAAGGATGTTTTAATACCATGATTTCGAGAGTTTGATCCTGGCTCAGGATGAACGCTGGCGGCGTGCATAACACATTCAAGTCGAACGGACGAGAGGGCTTCGGCCCTTGAGTTAGTGGCGGACGGGTGAGTAACGCGTGAGCAACCTGCCTCTGTGTGTGGGATAACGTCTGGAAACGGACGCTAATACCGCATAACGCATATTGACCGCATGATCGGTATGCCAAAGATTTATTGCGCAGAGAGGGGCTCGCGTCTGATTAGATAGTTGGTGAGGTAACGGCCCACCAAGTCGACGATCGGTAGCCGGACTGAGAGGTTGAACGGCCACATTGGAACTGAGAACGGTCCAGACTCCTACGGGAGGCAGCAGTGGGGAATATTGGGCAATGGGCGAAAGCCTGACCCAGCGACGCCGCGTGAAGGAAGACGGTCTTCGGATTGTAAACTTCTTTTATATGGGACGAACACATGACGGTACCATATGAATAAGCCACGGCTAACTACGTGCCAGCAGCCGCGGTAATACGTAGGTGGCGAGCGTTATCCGGATTTACTGGGTGTAAAGGGTGTGTAGGCGGGACTGCAAGTCGGATGTGAAAATCACAGGCTTAACCTGTGACCTGCATTCGAAACTGTGGTTCTTGAGGGTCGGAGAGGTAACTGGAATTCCTGGTGTAGCGGTGAAATGCGTAGATATCAGGAGGAACACCGGTGGCGAAGGCGGGTTACTGGACGATTACTGACGCTGAGACACGAAAGCGTGGGGAGCAAACAGGATTAGATACCCTGGTAGTCCACGCTGTAAACGATGAATGCTAGGTGTGGGGGTGCAAACTTCCGTGCCGCAGTTAACACAATAAGCATTCCACCTGGGGAGTACGGCCGCAAGGTTGAAACTCAAAGGAATTGACGGGAGCCCGCACAAGCAGTGGAGTATGTGGTTTAATTCGACGCAACGCGAAGAACCTTACCGGGATTTGACATCCTGAGAACCCGACGTAATGGTTGGGGTGCCCTTCGGGGAATTCAGAGACAGGTGGTGCATGGTTGTCGTCAGCTCGTGTCGTGAGATGTTGGGTTAAGTCCCGCAACGAGCGCAACCCTTATGTTCAGTTGCTACGCAAGAGCACTCTGGACAGACTGCCGTTGACAAAACGGAGGAAGGCGGGGATGACGTCAAATCATCATGCCCCTTACATTCCGGGCTACACACGTACTACAATGGCGAAAACAAAGGGAAGCAATACCGCGAGGTGGAGCAAATCCCATAAAAGTCGTCCCAGTTCGGACTGCAGGCTGCAACTCGCCTGCACGAAGTTGGAATTGCTAGTAATCGCGGATCAGCATGCCGCGGTGAATACGTTCCCGGGCTTTGTACACACCGCCCGTCAAACCATGAAAGTTGAAAACACCCGAAGCCGGTGGGCTAACCGCAAGGGGGCAGCCGTCGAAGGTGGGTTCAATGATTGGGGTTAAGTCGTAACAAGGTAGCCGTATCGGAAGGTGCGGCTGGATCACCTCCTTTCTATGGAGACCATGGGATGTTTTCACGAATATCCCGGAGTCGGAATTGACGAATCGGTTCGCAATTTGTACGGAGACTTTTGTTGTTCAATTTTCGGAGATCAAAGATCTTCGGAAAAGAGACCCTTTATTACAAGGGGGTGTAGCTCAGCTGGGAGAGCACCTGCCCTGCAAGCAGGGGGTCATGGGTTCGATTCCCATCATCTCCACCAGCCGATGAAAGTCGGCAACCCAAAGTCGGATTTGACAGAACGGATCCGATGACGGATAAAGGGTACGATGGACGAATCGAAACCAAATGAGAAACGGTCTGTAGCTCAGGTGGTTAGAGCGCGCGCCTGATAAGCGCGAGGTCGATGGTTCGAATCCATCCAGACCGACCACCCGACGAAGTCGGGGCGCAGGTAAGACCTGCTGTTCATTGAAAATCGAATAAAGAAAAGAAATGAGTTAAAACGAACAGATACAGAGGACATTTATTGTAACAAATAAAGGTCTTTCCAAATTTGGGTAATAACTACAATTTCACCAAGGCAAGCGAAAGTTTGTCAGGGTGGAAACAATTTCAAAAAGGACGCATCGAAAGATGTTGCCTTTTCACTGAAAGAAAACCAAAACAAATGTTCAAGTGAAACTCAGACAATTCAAAGAGAACATCAGTTATATTAACTGAAGGAAGTTCAAGCGAACAAGAGCATAAGGTGAATGCCTTGGCATCAGGAGCCGAAGAAGGACGCGACTAACTGCGATAAGCCACGGGGAGCTGTAAATAAGCATTGATCCGTGGATTTCCGAATGGGGAAACCCTCATGATGAAGAATCATGAAACGTTTACTGAATTCATAGGTAACCGTGGGGAACCCGGGGCACTGAAACATCTAAGTACCCGGAGGAAAAGAAATCAACCGAGATTCTGCGAGTAGTGGCGAGCGAAAGTGGAAGAGGCGAAACCGAGACTGGTAACAGTGTCGGGGTTTGGACTGCGACATAGAGAAGTGAACTTAGTCGAATGGTATGGAAAAGCCAACCGTAGCGGGTGAGAGTCCCGTAGACGAAAAGGGAAACGATCTTAGCAGGATCCATAGTATCAGCGGACACGAGAAATCCGGTGAGAAGACGGGGGGACCACCCTCCAAGCCTAAATACTACCTGATGACCGATAGTGGAGCAGTACCGTGAGGGAAAGGTGAAAAG
>ENA-UERG01003398-UERG01003398.1-human-gut-metagenome-genome-assembly--contig:-NODE-3398-length-10195-cov-5.040522_pt1 | contig 10195 bp, 7 predicted proteins | sample MGYA00242954_ERZ507954 | MGnify/ENA primary metagenome ERZ507954 (study PRJEB26167, sample SAMN06115478) | human gut metagenome | host: Homo sapiens | place: China:Sichuan | collected 2015-01-21... | reverse complement strand
AGCCCTTCGGATTCGAGGTGGTCACCTCCACCAACCGCAAGTTCACGTTTGTGGCGGAAAAGTCGTTCTGATTCCCAAATCTCACGATGCAGAGACGACGAACGCTCGCGGTGGATGTACTTCATCAAGGAGAACTCGTACAGCGCCCTCAAGGAGACGATCAAGTCCATTGCGGAGGGTCTGCGAAACATGGCCATGGTCGAGGTAGGTATACATCTGCATTCTCACGCAAAGACGAACAAGATTGACGAGAATCACGAGAAGCAGGAGAAGCTCCGCGAGTACGCCGAACGCGACCGCCAGATGTCGGTGATTCGCGTGTCGCGCGTGGTGAAGTCTATCGACCGATCGTACGACTGTCTCCCCTCTCCGATCGCAGTCTGAAGATGGTCGCCTTCATGCTGTGGCGTCGTCACGCCGTGGAGGAGATGGCAAGTCACCTGCGCTCGCAGGCAGAGGAGGCGTCGCAGCAGGCGGAGAAGGCAACGATGGAGGCGGAAGCGGCCTCCAAGCAGGCGGAAGAAGCGGCCTCGCAGGCATCTGCAGCGAGAGCGGAGCAGACCGAGCAGTCGCGCCAGTTCGCGTGTGCGAAGGCGGCGAGTCGTCTGTCGATGACGCTGGAGGACGCACGTCGTCGCACGCTCCTGCAGACGATGTCTCACTGGGAGTGCGCTGCCGCGGCAGCGGCGCGCGAAGCCCACGCCGCAGAGGTGGCGACGCTGCGCAGCGAGGAAGAGGCATGTGGGCGCAGGGACGACGTGTAACGGGTAGTGCGGAGACGTCGCGCGGTTCTGGCGCTGCGGGAGCTGCGGCTGCGATCGCAGCTGGTGACGCTGGCGACGGCGGTGGCGTGCTGGCGTCGGGAGGCGGCGCGTCTCCGGGCGGCGGAGGAGGTGGCGGCGGTGCGAGCGGAGAAGGCGTCGGTGGAGGCGGAACGAAGCGCGCTGGAGGAGAAGCAGGCGACGACGCAGGGTCTGCTGGAGGCGGTGCGGAAGGAGCTGAGCGTGACGCAGGAGAAGAAGAGCCAGGTGGAGGCGGCGCTGGCGGAGGCGACTGCGGCGATCGCGCAGCACGAGAAGCGGATCGCGGAGCTGACGACCACGATCGAGGAGAATGAGAAGCGAATCACCGAGCTGACGGCTACGATCAGCGCGCACGAGACGCACTTCGCAGAACTGACGACGGCGCTGGAGACGAGTCGGAAGGCGGAGGAAGAGCGGCGCAGCGCGCTGGAGGCGTGCCAGACGACGCTGTCGGAGCGCGAGCAGGAGCTGGCGCGAACGCAGGAGGCGAAGACGGCGGTGGAGAGCTCACTGGAGGCAACGAAGCAGTCGCTGGAGGCGGAGCAGGCGGCGAAGCAGCAGGTGACATCGGACCTGGAGGCTGCGCGTGCGGAGCGCGCGACCTTCGGCGCGGAGACGGAGGCCAAGGTGAAGTCACTGGAGGAGACGATCGCGAGCACGCAGCAGGAGCTGGGAGCGATGACGGAGAAGCAGGCAACGACGGTGCAGACGCTGGAGGCGACGCAGAAGGAGCTGCAGGAGCTGCGCGAGTCCTCATCGGCGGCGCTGAAGGCTAAGGAGACGACGATCCAGTCACTAGAGGCGAAGGTGGCGAAGACGCAGGCGCAGCTGGAGGCCACGACCATTTCGCTGAACCAGCTGACGGAGGCGTCGGCGAAGCAAATCGCGGAACTGTCGTCGTCGCTGGAGAACACGGAGAGCGCGTTGGCGTCGGTGCGAACGGAGTTGGAGTCGGTGAAGGCGCAGGCGGTGCAGGAAACACAACAGCGCAACGCGAGAATCGCCGAGCTGGAGAAGCAGGTGGCGTCCGTGTCGCAGGAGCTGGAAGAGACGAAGAAAGAGAGGGACGCCAAGGTGGCGGAACTGGAGAAGCAGCTGGAGGAGACGCGCAAGACCATGGCTGAGGAGAAGAAGAAACTGCAGGGCGAGCTGGAGGCGAGCGAGGCCAATGGGAAGAAGCTGGGGGAGGAGTTGAGAGCGATGGAGAAGAAGGCGGAGGAACTGGAAGCGAAGGTGAAGGCGACGGAGAAGCAGGTGGAAGAGTGGAAGGCGAAGACGGAGGAGGCTGAGAAGCAGGCGAAAAAGTTGGAGAAGAAGGTAGAAACGACGGAGAAGCAGGTGGAGGAGTGGAAGAAGAAGACGAAGGAATGGGAGACGAAGACCAAGCAAACTGAGGAGGCGCTGGCTGCCTCCAACGAGCACGCTGCCAAGGAGACGGAGGCGCTCCAGGCGTGTCAGGAGGCGCTTTCGGCGACCAACGGCCAGCTGGCATCGGTGCAGCGCCAGCTGGACGAGACGTCCTCGACTCTCTCAAAGACGCAGTCGCAGCTGGAGGAGAGCGAAACGAAGGCGACGAAGCTTCAGGTGGAGCTGACCAAGACGACGAGCAAGCTGACTGCCAGCAAGGAGCAGGCGGCCAAGCAAAAGAGCGAGGACGGCGCGACGATCAGTCAGCTGCGCGGAGAGGTAACGAAGCTGACGGCGGTGGCGGAGGAGAAGGGACGGCTGGAGAAGACGCTTAGCGGAGTGCAGAGCGAGCTGGAGGAGGCGAAGCGGAACGGCGAGACGCTCCAGGAGCAGCTGGAGACGGTGACGGAGGCCAAGCAGCGCGAGGCAGCGGCTGCAGCGGAGCGTGAGGAGGCGGCTGCGAAGCGGGAGACAGAGCTGCAGAACGCGAAGAGCGAGCTGGAGACAACGCAGAAGCTGCTGCAGGAGCAGGTGGCTGCGCTGAACGATTCGCTGCAGACGACCCAGCGCGAGAAGGCTGCCGCGTTGGAGCATGGAGAAGAGCTGGAGACCGCTCTGTCGAGCGCGCAGGAGAAGGCGGAAAGCGACGCGAAGAAGGCGGAAAACGCGCTTGCGGAGAAGGAGGCGGAGCTGGAGAGCGTGAAGACGAAGGTGAAGGAGGTGAAGAAGGAGCTGGAGACGACAGTGTCGTCGCTGAAGGAGCGCGAGCAGGAGTTATCCAGAACGCATGAGGCGAAGACTCAAGTAGAGAGCGAGATGGCGGGTCTGAAGTTGTCCTACGATACGTTGACGGAGACCACGCAGAAGCGTGCGGAGGAGGATGCGAAGGCGCTGGAGCAGCTGCGGTCGAACGTGGGCGACCTGAAGGAGCAGCTGGCGTCCGTGGAGGGTTCTCTCGCCAGCAAGACGAAGGAGTGCGAGGAGAAGGAGCGCAGCGAGGCGATGTACAAGAAGGAGTGCGACAGCTACAAGGCGAAGTTCGCCTCCTACATCGACTCGTCTCCGGACGACATCATCAACAACGTGAAGGCGGAGGTGGTGTCGCTGCAGCAGCAGCTGGATGCGGAGCGCAAAACGACGGCGGAGCTGCGGAAGGTGGAGGGCGAGTACGAGGCGTGTCAGTTGCGCGAGAAGAAACTGACGGAGGAGCTGGAGACACAGAAGACGGAGCGGAAGAACGAGGCGCAGACGGCGGCGTCGACCATCAAGGAGCTGAACGCCTCTCTGTCCAGCGAGAAGGCGGAGAAGGCGGATGTGAGCAAGGCGCGTGACGAGCTGTCGCGTCGCGTGAAGGAGCTGGAGCACGTGGAGGCGGATCTGGAGACGAGCAAGCGGGAGAAGGCGTCGCTGACGGAGGAGCTGGAGGGCGTTCGCGAGGCGAAGAGCAAGGCGGAGGCAGCTGCGAAGCAGACGGCGGAGGAGCTGCAGAAGTCGCTTGAGACGAGCAACGCGGAGAAGGTGCAGACACAGAAGAAGCTGGAGAAGGCGCAAGAGCGTGTGGCGTCGTTGGAGTCGTCGGAGAAGAGTCTGAAGACGCAACTGGAGACGAGCGTGGGCAGCGAGGAGGCGCTGCGCAAGCAGCTGGAGAGTCTTCAGGAGTCGCTTTCGGGAGACAACGCGAAGGCGCAGAAGCAGATCGAGAGTCTGACGGAGTCGCTCAACCAGACAAAGAGTGAGCTGAAGACAACGAAGAAGGACGTTGAGGAGCTGCGCAAGCGAGCGGCGGCGGCGGACGAGGCGGAGGGTGCGTTATCGGCGAGCAAGCAGCGCGAGGCGGATCTTGCGGTGCAGTTGGAGACGCTCCGTCGTGAGACGGCGACGAAGGAGGGCGAGTTGCAGGAGCAGTTGACGGACGAGAAGGAGAAGATGGCGGAGAGCCAGGCGGAAGTGGCGACGCTGCGTCAGAAGTTGCAGGAGAAGGAGACGCAGCTGGAGAGCGCGAAGGAGTCGGAAGCGACGCTCCGCGCGCAGGCGACGCAGACGAAGGAGGCGCTTCAGGGCGACGCTGCGAAGACGCAGAAGCTGTTGGAGGAGAAGACGATTCAGTTGGCGGCGTTGGAGAAGGAGAAGAAGGAAATGGCTGAGATGTTGGAGAAGGAAAGAAAGACTGCGAAGGAGACCTTGGAGAAGGAGAAGAAGGAGATGACCGAGGCGCTGGAGAAGGAGAAGCAGGCGCATGCTGCGGCTGTCAAGTCGGGAGAGGAGGAGAAGGCGAGACTGGAGGCGGCTATTGCTGGAAAGAGTGAGGAGGCGGCGACGGCGCAGCAGGCGAGTGATGAGGCGTCGAAGCGTGCGCGTGAGGAACTGGAGTCGCTGCGTCGCGAGGTGGAGAGCTGGAAGGAGAAGGCGGCGGCAGTGGAGAAGGAGAAGGCGGCGGCGATTGCGGAGTTGAGCGATGGAAAGAGTCGTGCGGCGGAGCAGGCGCGCGAGGCGGCGGAGAGAAGCCAGGAGGCGCTGAAGGAGAGAGAGGCTGCGAAGGAGGCTCTGGAGAAGGAGAAGAAGGAGCTTGCTGCTGCGCTAGAGCGGGAGAAGGCGGCGTCGCAGGAGGCATTGGCGAAGGAGAAGGAGGCTGCGAAGGAGGCGCTGGAGAGAGAGAAGGCGGCGTCCCAGGAAGCGATTCAGAAGGAGAGAGAATTGTTGCAGCAGGCGCTGGAGAAGGAGAAAGAAGCCTCGCAACAAGCCCTTCAGAAGGAGAAGGAGGCTTCTCAGCAAGCCCTTCAGAAGGAGAAGGAAGCTCAGGAGGCTCTCCAGAAGGAGAAAGAATCCTCGCAATCATCCCTGCGCGCGAAGGAGGAAGAGCTGGCTGCTACGAAGGCAGCGCTGGAGGCCTTGCAGCAGCAACAGCCCTCGGACGATGCGAAGGCAGCCGCGGCGAGCGAGCTGGCGCAGCTGCGGGCATCGGTGTCGGAGCTGGAGCAGGCGGCGCAGAAGTCGAAGGAACTGACGGCGGAGGTGGAGTCGCTGAAGCAGACGGCGAAGGAGCGCGAGGTGGAGAAGCGCGCGCTGGAGCAGGACCTGAAGAACATGACGGCGGACACACAGTCGAAGCTAGAGGAGATGGAGAAGAAGACGGCGGCGGCGCTGCGGGAGAACGATGACTTGAAGACGACGCGTCGGAACTACGAGGCGCAGATCCAGCAGATGACGGAAGAGTTCGTGCGGATGAACGAGGAGATCAGTCGTCTGGAGACGCAGCTGGAGGAGAAGGAGAAGGCGCTGGAGGAAAGGAAGGAGAAGGAGCCCGAGGAGAAGAAGGAGGAGAAGAAGAAGATGAATGTCGCCTCGCTCATGTCCGGCTTCAACAAACTCACCAAGATGGGAGTAAAGGAGTCGGAGTCGCGAGCGAAGGAAGCGACCCCTCACGCCGAATCGCACGCCGAATCCCACACCGAGTCCACTGCAACCACGGAAGACATGTTTGGCGGTCTCTCGTCGACTCCGACGAAGAGTCCTTCCGACGACTTGTTCGGCGGCCTCTCGTCGACGCCGCAGGGCGAAGGCGACAACTTGTTCGGCGGTCTCTCGTCAGCACCGGAATCAATGCCTGAGCAGAAGACGGAGCCTGCGGAGGAAGATCTGCTGAATCTGAACGCGGCTCCTGCGGAGGAGGAGAAGAAGACACGGTGGGGAATGCCGTTCGGACGGAAGGGCGCGAAGGAGGAGAAGAAGAAGGGATTCGGTTTGGGATCGCTGATGAAGGGCTTCGGCAGCAAGGGACCCAGCACGTTCCCGCCGACCGAGGTGAGTGCGAGGGAGGGAGATGAGGTGTAGGAACTGGACCTGAGTCAGGGAATGGATAGCGAGGCCGTGAACATGCTCTTCGAGAACTGGAAGTATCCGGAGAACCACAAGGCGAAGATCCGCCAGTGGGTCGCGGATGTGGTGAACGGCGAACCCATCACAGAGCTGCACAACAAGGGATTCGCACTGAGCAACGTGAACGGGTTCGTGGCCGGAGGCTTCAACAACTGTCTCGTTCCGATGATGCGCGCGCGTCAGGATGTGAACGTCGTGTTTACGCTGAACCAGCTGAAGGCGGACTCCTTCTCCATCCGCATACAGGTGTTTGAGAACTAGTGGTGTCGTGTTTGTTGCAAATGGCGTCATCTTTTTCACGCAGGTCCCTTCACCATGTCCCAGATGAGAAAGCTGAAGTACCACGAGCAGAAGCTCCTGAAGAAGACCAACTTCCTCGAGTGGAAGGCGGATGATTCGGCTCGCGAGGCCGCCATCCTCCGTCGCTACCACATCACGCGGCGAGAGGACTACCAATAGTAGGAGCGATTGTTTCGCTGTTACGGGAAGCTACAACCGCCTTGTAGGAAAACTGCAGCAGTTTGCGAAGAAACTTGCAGAACTGCCGCCGGACGACGAGTTCCGCATCCAAACTACCGAAAAGCTCCTGAAGAAGCTGTTTGACATGGGATTGCTGCCGACGGAGAGCTCGCTTGCTGCCGTTGAGACGATTCCCGCTTCGGCGTTCTGCAGGTAGGTTGAAAGGAGCGGATGGAACGCGTAGACGTCGTTTGGGAGTCATGCTGATTCACATGAAAATGGCTCACAACCTGGAGGAGGCCGACAACCTGATCCGTCATGTGAGGTATACAGGCGGAATATGAGCTGTAGGGACATGTGCGTGTCGGAACGGACCTGGTGACCGACCCGGCGTACTTAGTGACGCGGACCATGGAGGACTATGTAACCTGGGTTGATACTTCGAAGATCAAGAAGCACATCATGAAGTACAACGACAAGCTTGACGATTTCGATCTTTTAGGAGAATAGACTGTTGCTTTATGTGTTTGCTGTTTGTTTTGAGATCATGGAAGGAGGCTTCGGATTTGAGTGAACTGTTCATCTTCCGAGGAAAAGGGACGATTCACAGTACGAGAATCGCCGCGATGACCGATTTCCACGTTTCCCCATTTGGTTCGGACTGGCAATATCGGTTGCCAAGAGGGAAACACGCGTAAGGAATATTGCATTTGAATTGAGAGCGCAGTGAGATGACTGATACCTATTGCGGAGACTTGAACACCTTCAACATGGACCACGGTTACAACGAGGCACTTGTCCGTGGATATAAGTCGGGATTTCTGACCGACAGCGAGTACCACCACATTGCACAGTGCGAAAACATCGAAGGTAGAGATGTGGGTGAAGGAGTCGCTTATTGGGATAGATGTGAAGTTGAACCTTCAGGAGACAGACTACGGCAACTTCCTGGGAGAAGAGGTACGTTGTGTTTGGAGGGGAAGGGTCTGATTGCTAGTCGTCCCCCATATTCCCCAGCACGATTCGCCGTTGTGCGTTGAAGAAGCTCGCCGCTGAATGGGCATTTATGAGAGCGCAGGCGGTACAGCCCCTTGCCCAGTTCATGGACTTCACTTCGTAGCGTTGGAAAGGGGATGTGAGGGATAGGTACGAGTTCATGATCGACAATATTATCCTGATTCTGAAGCTCAGTCTGTCGAGTCCCTCCATCTCGAAGGACGAGCTGGTGGCGGAGTGCAACCCTCTGGGAATGCTTCCGGACCACATCATCAAGTCGATTGCCGCCTTCGAGAACAGTCCTCAGGGTTTCCGCGATCTGTTCCAGATCGTGCTGGTGGAGCTGCCCGTGGGAAAGTACTTCTGCCGCTACCTGGACGAGCAGACGGAGAACCTTCTGAACGTAGGTGTGTGAATGGGATTGACAAGTAGGGCGCGAAGGTGGTGAAGACGCTGCTGGAGGAGACTTCGCTGTCGATGATGGAGCAGTGCGTGAAGAACTACTGGCTGGAGGAGTTCTACTACTGGACGCAGGAGCAGGGCGGCTACACGGCGGATATGATGGGCGAGATTCTGAAGACGAAGGCAGACACGATGGCAATCAACGTGATTCTGAACAGCTTCAACACCATCTACAACGACGTAGACCCTCTCTCCCCCTCCCACGCAGGTGAAGCTGCGCGGCGTGCGCCAGAGCCTCCTCCCGAGCATCGGCTTCCTGTATCCCGAGGGCATCGAGCCGCTGAACGCCTGTGAGGACGTGGAGGCATTGGGCCGCGCGCTGGAGCCCTACTGGGTGTACCGTCGTGTGTACGCGACCGCCATCCAGGGAGAGCAGATGACGGTGGACGACGCCTTCTACCTGAACGAGGTGCGACTGCTGGAGAACGGCTTCGACAGCCAGTTCCATCTCGGTGAGAGAGCGGCGGGGGTGTCATCGTAGCCTGCTACTACGGCTACGTCCATCTGAAGCTCCAGGAGATCCGAAACCTGGTGTGGATTTGCGAGTGTATTGTGCAGAAGCAGCGGTCGAAGATCGAAAAGTACATTCCTATCTTCAGTCCCAACGCGGCGTGGAGACATGGAAAGCTGGGCATTTAGGTTTGCGCAGGGTAGAACGGACAGTTTCGAGTGTTTGTTTGCAAACAGCGTATTGTACATCAAAGTCGCTATCCGATAGGGGGTCGAGGGGCACGTAGGTCATCACCGGGGAGCTGCAGGGAAGGTCTCCCGGAGCGTCCAAGGACGCATCTGAAGAGGAAAGCTCATCGGTCGGTTGGAGCGCTTGGGATACTTCCACGGCCAACGAAGTCTACTCGATGAGTCCAGAGGAGAAAAGCAAACGTCCAGCAAATCCTTCGCGTCTACGGTCCATTCACTGTCATCGGTCACTTTTCCCGTTTCAATCGGCTACCAGTGATTTGCACGCCAAGTTCCCACCAAGAGTCCCTTCTCAAAGAGCGCTCTCTCAAAAGACTCCGAACCATCGTTCTGTTGCAAGTCTGCAGACGACAGCGCTGGAAGTCTACACGGTGTGCCTTCCAAAACGCCACTACTTGTTCTTTTTGGCTGATTGGGTGGGTGGCTCCTCGTTCCCTCGCTTGAACACTTGGTTCTCCGCGTTCAGAGATTTTCCATCTGTTTCCACCTTCGAGTGAAACATCCAGATGAATGAGTAGCAACAAACAAGTTCGCAAAAGAGAAGTTACAACGAATTCATCGTCTGGTTTGCGAGATCAATCTCACTCTTCAAGTACTCTACCCATCACGCCTCCACCTCACGCCCACCATTATTCTTCACGATATGCTCCCTCAGCTTATCGTTGATCTCCAGTCCTTCCACATATCGCCACGTTCCATTCTCCACAATCACGGGCATGCCGAAGATCAGTCCCTCGCTCACTCCGTAGGGGTTGCCGTCGCTACATACGGCCAGCGTCACCGTCTTGCCCTACACTTCACCCATGCATGGCGATGGCACCTGCGATCCCTGGAACAGCCAGCGCGCAACGACAACACTCGCTCGCGCCACCGACAGAGCGCTGCTGACGCCACCACGAAGCTCCATCAGCACCCATCCGCGACGCTCCACTAGCTCCACGTATTCCTTCTCCCAGAGCTCGTTGTCAGCGATCAGGTCGCGAAGAGGCTTTCCACGAATAGTAGCACGCGATGTATCCGCATACATGGTGCCGCCGTGGTTTCCCCACGCCGTGATTCCCTCAATGTCGCTGAGCTGGAGCGACGCGTCATCTATGTGAGAGAGTGGTTCATCAACTACAGCGTTCACGGCAGATGCGGAGAGCGATCGAGCGAGCACGGTTGTGGTCCGTTGTGTTCAGCGCGAAGAAGTTCTTGCGGGAGATCGAGGGAGCGGAAGCCATCAGCGCGTACGTGAGCGTGTTCGCAGGGTTCGCAATCACGACGCTGTAGCAGTTCTTGTGAGCAACCTCATCGAGCGCCTTTCCAAAGTCGCTGTAAATGCTGATGTTCTTGCTGAGAAGACTGCTGCGGTCTCCGCCAGTGAGCGGAAGACTCGCCAGGAAGAAGATCACGTCCGCATCTTTAAACGCTTCTCTGGCAGTAGTGTAGTAGAGAATGTCGAGAAATCACAACGCAACGAGTGCACCTACCCGACACGTACTCAAAGGCAC
>ENA-UERG01003396-UERG01003396.1-human-gut-metagenome-genome-assembly--contig:-NODE-3396-length-10200-cov-5.619085_pt1 | contig 10200 bp, 7 predicted proteins | sample MGYA00242954_ERZ507954 | MGnify/ENA primary metagenome ERZ507954 (study PRJEB26167, sample SAMN06115478) | human gut metagenome | host: Homo sapiens | place: China:Sichuan | collected 2015-01-21... | reverse complement strand
CTGAACGGCCTGGGCAAGGACGCCGCTTACATCATCTCCCGTATCAACGGCTTCACCTATGTGCAGACCGAGTACGATATCCCTACCCAGACCCTGACTGTGGTCAAGGAGATCCCCTTCTCCGAGGGTGAGCGCGCAGCCGTTAAGTGCTACGGCGCTAACGACGTTATGGAAGGCGTTGCCATCATGAAGAAGGAGGACGTGCAGTGCTCCATCACCGGCAACTCCACCAACCCCGTCCGCTTCCAGCATCTGGTTGCCGGCACCTACAAGAAGTGGGCTATCGAGAACGGCAAGAAGTACTTCTCCGTTGCTTCCGGCGGCGGCACCGGCCGTACCCTGCACCCCGATAACGTGGCTGCAGGCCCCGCAAGCTACGGCCTGACCGACTCTCTGGGCCGTGTGCACGGCGATGCTCAGTTCGCAGGCTCCTCTTCTGTGCCCGCACACGTTGAGATGATGGGTCTGATCGGCATGGGCAACAACCCCATGGTCGGCGCTACCGTTGCCTGCGCTGTTGCTGCAGCTCAGGCCAACGCCTAAGTCTTTCCTAAGTTTCAGCGAGGGGGAACTGCTTTCCGAATGAGCAGCTCCCCCTTTTTTGCTGATAGATATCCGAACACAAGCAACCCAAAACAAGAAGGATGAAACAATGAAAAAGAATCAGATCCGCAAGAGCGTGGCTGCGCTGGCCATGGCGGCTGTTGTGAGCGTCAGCCTGCTGGGCTACGGCTGCGGCAGCAAGTCTGCCTCCTCCACCGCAGGCGTGTCCGGCGAGTTCACCGGTACAGCCAAGGGTATGGGCGGCGATGTTACCGTTACCCTGACCCTGACCGACGGCAAGATCACCGGCTGCACCGCCGAGGGCAAGGACGAGACCCCCGGCATCGGCACCATGGCTCTGGAGCAGCTGCCCGGCGCCATTGCCGAGAGCGGCAGCATTGCCGTGGACGGCGTGGCCACCGCAACCATCACTTCCGACGCCATCAAGGAGGCTGCTGCTGCCGCTCTGGTCGCAGCCGGCCTGAACGCTGATGACTACAAGACCGAGGTCAAGGCCGAGGAAAACAAGGCCGAGGACTCCACCATTGATGCAGACATTGCCATCGTGGGTGCAGGCGGTGCAGGCATGACTGCTGCCATCACTGCTGCTGCCGAGGGCAAGAGCGTGGTCATTCTGGAGAGCCAGCCCATGGTGGGCGGCAACTCCGTGCGCGCTACCGGCGGCATGAACGCCGGCAAGACCGTGTATCAGGATGAGAACGAGTTCGGCGAGTCCGCAGGCGTGGAAAAGACCCTGAAGACCGCTGCTGAAAAGTATGCCGACAACGCCACCATCACCGCTCTGGCAAAGACCGTTTCTGAGCAGTGGGCAGCTTATCAGGCAGACCCCAAGGGCTACTTCGACTCTGTGGAGCTGATGGAGCTGGACACCATGATCGGCGGCAAGGGCATCAACGACCCCGCTCTGGTGGAGACTCTGTGCTCTAACAGCGCTGACGCCATCGACTGGCTGGATGAGCACGGCATCACCCTGCACAGCGTTTCCAGCTTCGGCGGCGCATCCGTCAAGCGTATCCACCGCCCTGTGAATGATGAGGGCAAGACCGTTTCTGTGGGCTCCTACATGATCCCCCTGCTGCAGGAGAACTGCGACAAGGCCGGCGTGCAGACCCTGCTGAACACCACTGCTACCGAGCTGCTGACCGATGCAAACGGCGCTGTTGTGGGCGTGAAGGCTACCGGTTCCACCGGCGAGACCATCACCGTGAATGCCAAGGCTGTGGTGCTGACCACCGGCGGCTTCGGCGCAAATCTGGACATGGTCACCGAGTACAAGCCCGAGCTGAAGGGCTTTATGACCACCAATGCCGCAGGCGCACAGGGTCAGGGCATTGAGATGGCTACCGCTGTGGGCGCTGACACTGTGGACATGGATCAGATCCAGATCCACCCCACCGTGGAGGCTAACACCGCTGCTCTGATCACCGAGGGTCTGCGCGGCGACGGCGCTGTGCTGATCAACGCCGAGGGCAAGCGCTTCATCGATGAAGTGGGCACCCGTGACGTGGTTTCCGCTGCCGAGATCGCTCAGACCGGCAGCTACAGCTGGCTGGTGGTGGATCAGGCTATGGTCGATGCCTCCAGCGTCATTCAGGGCTACATCAAGAAGGGCTACACCGTGACCGGCCAGACCTACGAGGAACTGGCAAAGGCTATGGGCGTGGACGAGGCTGCTTTTGCCGAGACCATGAAGACCTGGAACGGCTACGTTGCCGCCAAGAACGACCCCGACTTTGGCCGTACCAGCTTTGCAAAGGCTCTGGATACCGCTCCCTACTATGCTATCAAGGTCACCGCAGGTGTGCACCACACCATGGGCGGCCTGAAGATCAACACCAACACCGAGGTGCTGAAGGCTGACGGCTCTGTGATCCCCGGCCTGTTCGCAGCAGGTGAGGTGACCGGCGGCGTGCACGGTGCAAACCGTCTGGGCGGCAACGCTGTGGCCGACTTTACCGTCTTTGGCCGCATTGCCGGTGCAGCTGCCAGCAAGTACGCTGCATGAGCATAAAGCCAAAAAACTCTGACACCGCCGCCCCCAAGGGCAGCGCGTGGAAGAAAAATGTGATCTTTGCACTGGTGGTGCTGGCACTGGCCGCAGGTATTTTTCTTGCGGTGCGGGCGCAGCACCCCGCCAAGGGCAGCGGCTTACAGGCCGTTGTGGATTTCGGTGACGGCGTTACCGAGACCTTGCCCCTTGCGCAGGATCATGATTACCTGTACGAGGTAGGGGACTACATCGTGCATCTGCAGGTGAAGGATGGTGCCATCGCGTTTTTGGACAGCCAGTGCCCGGACCATGTCTGTGAGCAATTCGGCTGGCTGGACAAGGACGGCGCATGGGCCGCCTGTGTGCCCGCAGGGGTGTATGTGGTGGTAGAGCCCACCGCAGACGCAGAGTAAAAAAGAATAAATCAGCCGGGCCTTCGGGTCCGGCTGATTTTCTTTTTGAGGAAAAAACGGCAAAAAAACCCTCTCAGGCATCGCTGCGCGATGCCAGCTCCCCCGAAGGGGGAGCTTTTTAGCGTGAGACGATAGTTGCAGAGAATCTCCCCCATCTGAGATTCTGAAAAGCCTGCGGGCTTTTCAGAATCCTTTTTCACAGGAAGGAGAGCAGAGAAGAGGCAGTTTGAATCGTATTATATAAAGATATGCAACTGCTCAGCGGCGCACAAAGAAAGCCATTCTTTGTTAAAAAAGTCTGAAACTTTGTGGAAATGCCGTGAAACGAAAATTGGACGCTTGTTTATCGGGGCAAAATGCGATACACTACAAATAAGAGTTTCTGACGGGCGCTTTTGCAAAAAGCACCTTGTCATAAAAGAACCTAGGAGGAACGGCAAGAATGATCTGGAACAAGTCTAAACAGCCCGCCGACCCGCAGCAGGACGCAGCGGCTGCACCCAAAAAAGGCGGTGCGGCAGCCTTTGCCCAAAAGAACTGGAAGTGGCTGGTGCCGGTGGCCATCGTGGTGCTGGCAGGCGGCTGGTGGCTGCTGAAGCCCAAGGGGGCAAAGCCCGCCAACGTGGATACTTCCTATACAGAAGCAGTGCCGGAGACCCGGGATGTCTCCAACACGCTCAGCGGCACTGGCACGCTGAAGCCTGCCAATACTTACAGCGTCAAATCGCTGGTGCCCGGCAAGGTGCTGACCGGCGGCTTTGAGGAGGGCGATATCGTGGAGGAGGGCACTGTGCTCTACACGGTGGATTCCTCCGATGCAACCACCAAGGTGGAGCAGGCAGCCATCACCCTGCAGCAGGCGCAGCGCAGCTACGACAAGACCGCCGACCATCAGTATGTGCGTGCCGAGGTGGCGGGCGTCGTCAGCAGCCTGAAGGTGAACAAGGGCGATGAGGTAAAGAGCGGTCAGGAGGTGGCCGTGGTGCGGGACAGCTCCAAGATGAATCTGGTGCTGGAGTTCCCGGCTGCGGATGCTGCTAACTTCTCGGTAGGGCAGACCGCCCAGGTGACGCTGGACGGTACTTTTGAGGTGCTGCCCGGCACTATTACCGCTGTGACCGGCACCGATGCCCTGAGCACGGGCAACCTGCTCACCCGCACTGTGACCCTCTCGGTGTCCAATGCGGGTGGTCTGACCACGGCACAGGCTGCAACGGCTACTATCAACGGGGTGAGCTCCATTGCAGCAGCCAACTTCCAGTATCAGGCCGAGCGTACCCTGACTGCGCTGGCTTCCGGTACCGTCACCGCCATCAATGTGCGGGAGGGCGGCAGCGTGAACAAGGACGATATCATCCTGACCCTCAGCGGTGAGGAACTGACAGAGTCCATCCAGTCTGCCTCCGAGACCCTGCGCGGCGCGGAACTGTCCATGCAAAATATGCAGGACGCCATGGATAACTACACCATCACCTCGCCCATCAGCGGCACCATCATCGAGAAAAATGCCAAGGTGGGCGATGCCCTGAGCACCGGCAGCGACCTGTGCACCATCTACGACCTGAGTTATCTGGAAATGACCATCAACGTGGACGAGCTGCAGGTCAGCAGCCTGAAGGTGGGGCAGTCCGTACAGGTGACCGCAGATGCCGTGAAGGATAAGACCTACGAGGGCTTGGTCACCCGTGTGTCCATGAAGGGTGATACCAGCGGCGGTACCACCACCTACCCGGTGACCGTGCGCATTGACGAGACCGATGGTCTGCGCCCGGGCATGAATGCCAACGCCGAGATCGTGGTGGCACAGGCTAAAAATGCGCTCACCGTGCCTAACGCCGCCATTGTGCGGGGCGGTTATGTGCTGGTGCGGCAGGATTCTCCCAGCGCCGTGAACGCCGATGATTCCATGAGCGCACCGGAGGGCTATGTGTATGTCAAGGTCAAGACCGGTGTCAGCGACGACAACTATACGCAGGTGACCAGCGGCCTGTCCGAGAGTGATACCATCGCCTACGACCCCAGCTCCGTGAGCAGCGACAGCTACTATGACGACGGCGGCTATGATGATATGGGCGGCGAAGTGATCGGCGGCGCCGGAAACAATGCAGACCTTGCCGAGGGCGGGGAGGAGACGCTGCCGGAGGAGACGGAAAACGGTGAAGCCCCCGCAGCGGACGCTGAAGAGCCCGCAGAGGGCATCGACCCCGCCGAGGCCGGCGCAGTCGTGGTGGATTGACGCAGGAGGGATGAATGAGCGCTCTGATCGAGTTTGATGCGGTGTGCAAGTACTACCAGATGGGCGATACCACGGTAAAGGCTGCCGACCACATCACCATGAAAATCGAAAAAGGCGAGTTCGTGGCCATCGTGGGTCAGTCCGGTTCGGGCAAATCCACCTGCATGAACATCATCGGCTGTCTGGATGTGCCCACCCACGGCACCTACCGGCTCAACGGCCGGGATGTGGGCAAGATGAACCGCAACGAGCTGGCCGCTGTCCGCAACGAAATGCTGGGCTTTATCTTCCAGCAATACAATCTGCTGCCCAAGCTGAACCTGATGGAAAACGTGGAGGTGCCGCTGGTGTATGCGGGCATCTCCCGCGCCGAGCGCCACATCCGCGCCCGGGAGGTGCTGGAGCAGGTGGGACTTGGCGACAAGCTGAAAAACCGTCCCAACCAGCTTTCCGGCGGTCAGCAGCAGCGCGTGTCCATTGCGCGGGCACTGGTGCGCAACCCGCCGGTCATTTTGGCGGACGAGCCCACCGGCGCACTGGACTCCCATACCGGCCGCGAGGTGCTGGGGCTTTTGCAGCAGCTGCACAAGCAGGGACACACCGTAGTGCTGATCACCCACGACAATTCCATTGCCGTGCAGGCCGACCGCATCATCCGGCTGGAGGATGGTCAGGTGGTGTATGACGGCGACTCCCACGCACCGGAGGCCATGGTGCAGCCCACCCTGCTGCCCGAAACGCCGGAAAAGGAGGAACAGGCATGATCTTTGAAACCTTCCGGCAGGCTATCCAGAACGTGTGGAGCAACAAGCTGCGCACCTTTCTGACTATGCTGGGCATCATCATCGGCGTGATGGCGGTCATCGTCATCGTGGGTCTGGGCAACGGCATGACCAAGAGCATGCGGGACAGCTTTTCCGCACTGGGCACCAACACCCTCAGCATTCAGGTGTGGGGCTACGGCTCCCGTACCGTGTCGGTGGAGGAAATGTACGATATCTGCCAGCGGCATTCCGACCTGATCAAGGCGGTGTCGCCGCAGGTCAACTTCAGCGGCAAAGCCAGCGGTACGCTGAAGATCGGTACCACCAGCTACCGCTGGTCCAACATGAGCGGTGTGGACGAAAACTTTACCGAAATGAAGAATTACCAGATCGTTCAGGGGCGCGGCCTGCAGTACATGGATATGCAGGACAACAAGCAGGTCTGCGTCATCGGCGATTACCTCAACCGCGTAGCCTTTGGCGGCAACGGTGTGGGGCAGACGCTCAAGATCGGTGCCAACAAGTTCCGCGTCGTAGGTGTGCTGTCTGCCAAAGTCAGCGACCCCACTATGCAGCAGGGCAGCGATGACGACTGCGTTTACCTGCCCTACACCACCGTGATGCGGCTCTCCAGCCAAAGCATGGTGGACTGCTACACCGCTATGATGGCCGACGAAAGCCTTGCCAACGAGGCCAAGGCCACCATGGAAGAGGAATTGATGTCGATCCTCAAGACCGAAAACGGCTACTATGTGTACAGCGCCAGCGAGTGGCTGGAGGAAATGAACAAGATGATCAACATGGTCATCGTGATACTTACCGGCATTGCCAGTATCTCGCTGCTGGTGGGCGGCATCGGCATTATGAACATCATGCTGGTGTCTGTGACCGAGCGCACCCGTGAGATCGGCATCCGCAAGGCGCTGGGAGCAAAGGAGCGCACCATTCTGGCGCAGTTTGTAGTGGAAGCAGCCACCACCTCCGCGCTGGGCGGCGTTTTAGGCATTGCGCTGGGCTATGCGGTGTCCATGGCGGCAAACAAGGTGCTGCCCATGTTCATGACCGATACCACCGTTACGGTAAGCCCCTCCTTCAACTCCATTGTGGTGGCCTTTGGCATCTCGGTGGGCATCGGCGTGCTGTTCGGCTACCTGCCGGCACGGCGCGCAGCCCGGCTGAACCCCATTGAAGCATTGCGCTACGATTGATCGCGGCGGCGTGATAAACAAAGAACAAGAGGTACGACCAATGAAAAAACGGATTCTCGCATTTCTGCTGGCGGTCAGCATTGCGGTGTCGGTGCTGGTGCTGCCGGTCTCGGCGGCCAGCATCAACAACACGGCCCTGCAGACGGCTATTACTCTGGGCGCTGTGCCCACCGGTCAGGAACTGAGCGCTAACATTACCCGCGGTGCCTTTGCCAAAATGCTGGTGTCCTTTTCCACTTACCGGGAGAGCGTAGGCGCACAGGGCACGGTGGGCACTTTGTACCGGGATGTGCCCGGCAGCTCCCAGTGGGCACCCTACATCCGCATTGCGGTGCAGCAGGGCTGGATGAACGGTTACACCGACGGCTCCTTCCGCCCGGACAACACCGTTACGCTGGAAGAGGCCTGTGCGGCGGTGCTGAAGCTGCTGAGCTATAAGACCACCGACCTGACCGGCTCCTTCCCGCAGGCACAGCTGAACAAGGCGCAGCAGATCGGTCTTCGGGATCAGCTGACCTGCACGCAGGGACAGGCCATGACCTACGAGCAGAGCACCCTGCTGCTGTACAACGCCCTGCGCGCCAACACCGCCAGCGGCAGCGCCTACGGCAGCTCGCTGGGCTTTACGGTGTCCAACGGTCAGGTGGATACTTCTTCGGTGCTGCTCAAGAGCCGCAAGGGCCCCTTTGTGGCCGCAGAGGGCACACAGCTGCCCTTTACACCGGTGAGCGTCTACCGCAACGATAAGGCCTCTGCTTCGGCAGAGCTGAACAGGTACGACGTGTACTATTACAGCGAGAGCCTGCAGACGGTGTGGATCTACACTCGCCGCGCCGCAGGCCGCATCACGGCAGTATCGCCCAGCGCCAGCGCGCCTACCGCGCTGACCGTGGCGGGCAGCAATTACACGCTGGGCAGCTCTGCCGTGGCGTCCAAGATCTCCTCCCTGAACGGCGGCGGCGTGGGCGAAGTGGTCACCCTGCTGCTGGGCATGGACAACGAGGTAGCCGATGTGATCACCGGCGAGGAAGCCGACAGCGTGTTCTACGGCGTGGTGCAGACCGCTACCCGCAGCCTTGTAGAGGATAACGGCGCAGACGTGCTGCAAAAGATCTCGGTGATGTGCACCGACGGCATTACCCGCACTGTGAATATCGACAAAAGCCTGAACTACCCCACCGGCTGGCTGGTGGAGATCAGCGTGACCCCCGAAGGGGAACAGGTGACCGCCATCGAGTCCAAATCGGTCAGCGGCACCATCAACGACACCGCCACCGCGCTGGGGGACTATACTCTGGCCGATGACGTACAAATTTTGGATACGACATCGGAGGGGTTGGCTGGGACGGTTCGTCCCAGCCGAATAGCGGGGACAAAGCTGAACGCACTGGCCGTGCGCTACTATACGCTGAATGAGCAGGGACAGATCGACCGCCTGATCCTGAACGATGTCACCGGCGATCTGTGGAAATACGGCGTGCTGGACGATGTGAAGAATCTGGCCTTCAACGCAGGCTCTATTCTGGGCGGTCTGACCGGCGGCTCCGGTGGGAGCGGGGACAGCTCCTCCGGCAGTGGTTCCTCCGGGGGCAGCTCTTCCGGCTCCGGCAGCGGCTCCACCGGAGGCAATTCTTCCGGTTCCGGCTCTACCGGCGGCACCACCAACACCACCACGGTGGTGGATGATCTGCGCAGTGTGCTGGTGCCCACCACCAGCGAGATCCTGTGGGGCGTGATCGACGGCTCGCTGCTGAGCACGGTCTGGAACCGCATCACCAGCAGTTCCGGCTCGCTGCTGAGCATCGGTCTCAAGCAGCTGGCCAACATTACCGGCCAGCCTATGAGCACCATCCTCAATTTTGTGGGCGGCGGCGCTACCTACATCTGCTACGTCAACGGCAGTCAGGCCAGCTTTTCCACCTCCATCAAGTATCCGGTGCTGGCGGGCGGTTTGGCAGTGCGGCAAAACGTGAACGGCACTGTAAAGGCCATGATCCAGCTGATGCCCATGAAGATCGATCAGGTGGGTGCAGCCTCGGTGATGAGCAACGGCACCCGCTACGAGACGGCTGACGATATGCAGGTGTACCTATGGTACAAGGGGCAGTATTACGCCACCAAGCTCTCTGAGGTGAACTCTGAGGGCTACTACCTGACCGGCTGGTACGATAACTTTGGCTGCGCAGCAGGCAAGCGCGTGCGGGTGATCGTGGCGGTCAAAAAGGACTGATGGACTACTATGACCCCCGGCGCAGGGCGCTGCGGGCGGTACGGCAGCTGCTCTACCCGCGCGAGTGCCCCTTCTGCGGCCGGGTGCTGGGAGATGTACGGGATTGCCCGGACTGCGCAGAGCAGCTGGAAGTGCTGCGCCGAAAGCCCGGCATCCGGCTGGACCCGGCACAGCACTATATCGGCAATCTGACCGGTGCGGCTGCACCCTACCGTTACAGCGGCTGTGTGCGGCGCGGCATCCTGAACGCAAAGTATCAGGGCAAGCCGTGGCGGGCAGTAGAGATGGGCAACCGTCTGGTACAGCTGGACTTTGGCGGTGAACTGACCGTGCAGTACGGCGAGCTGCTCCCGCAGCCGGTGCCGTGGGCGGCCATCGGGTACGACCTGATCGTACCGGTGCCGGCCTCCGGTAAAAGGCGCGGCTACAATGTGCCGGAACTGATGGCGCTGCCGCTGGCCAAGGCTATGGAGGTGCCGCTGGCACCGCAGGCACTGGAGCGCACCCGCGCCAAACGGCATCAGGCCGGTCTGCCGCTGGAACAGCGCATAGCCAACGTGGCAGGTGCTTTCCGGGCGGCGCAGCCGCGGCAGCTGGAGGGCAAGCGCATCCTGCTGGTGGATGACGTCATCACCACCGGCACAACGGCTGCTGCCTGCGCGCAGGCACTGCTTCACGCCGGGGCAGACAGCGTATTCGCGCTGGCCTTTGCCACGGTGGAGTTTGGCGCACCGCCGGACGACACCACCCCTATCCATGAGGACGATGAGGAAGATGCGTATCGCTATTTTTGAA
>ENA-UERG01003392-UERG01003392.1-human-gut-metagenome-genome-assembly--contig:-NODE-3392-length-10205-cov-3.739731_pt1 | contig 10205 bp, 7 predicted proteins | sample MGYA00242954_ERZ507954 | MGnify/ENA primary metagenome ERZ507954 (study PRJEB26167, sample SAMN06115478) | human gut metagenome | host: Homo sapiens | place: China:Sichuan | collected 2015-01-21... | reverse complement strand
AAATCCGCGCAGGCGGTTCCTCATCTGCCATCAAGGGGATTTGTTTTTGCTCAAAAACAAATCCCTGTGTGAAAAAGCTTTGATTTAAGGCTTTTTCACACTATCCCCTTTTAGTCTTTAAACTGTTCTGCCATTGCCTCTAATTCATTCTTTTTCTTTATAAAGCATTGTAATAATCTTGGGTTAAATATACCGCACTCTCCGTCCAGAATCATCTGATAAGCTGTATCATATGAAAATGACGGTTTGTAACAGCGTTTACTAATCAGCGCATCATAGACATCTGCCAGTGACACCAGCTGTGCACCAATTGGAATTTCATCTCCTGTAAGTCCTTCCGGATATCCGCCCCCATCGAATTTTTCATGATGATACCTTGCAATCTGCGAGCAGTACTGCATATATTCTTCTTCCCCTTCATCGTTAAAAATACGAAGGATAATATCATATCCTTTCGTTGTGTGGGTCTTCATAATCTCAAATTCTTCCGGTGTGAGTTTTCCCGGCTTTAGCAGAATCGTATCGGAAATTGAAATTTTTCCCACATCATGTAATGGCGATGCCTGTACAATCATATCAATATCGTTCTGGGTCAGTCCATATTCCGGGCATTCCTCTTTTGCACATTCCGCCAGGATTTTTGTAAAAAATTTCACACGCTTAATATGTGCACCGGATTCCACATCACGGAATTCTACAACATTGCCCAGAGATTCAATAATTTTTTCATTCAACCGCTGTATCTTCCGGGTCTGACGCATGGTCTTTTCTTCTAACGCATTTTTGTGTTTATATAAATCAATGATGTTATTTAAGCGGCTGCTGAAGCTGTATGTATCAATCGGACTTGTCACAATATCAATAACACCATGTGCAAATGCATTTTTATAGACATCTTCTATATATTCACCGGATAAAAAAACAACCGGAACATTATCGATATAATCCATTTTCCGCATATAATCAAGTAAATCAAAACCGTTTATCCCATTGGCATACATGTCCGTCAGCACCAGACACAGAGAATCCTTTTTTTCATCAACAATCTCGATTGCCTCCTGACTGGTATCTGCTTTAATAATTTTATATTTTCCCGTAAAGATATCTCCCACCATATGCTGGATACCATCATTTGCCATTACTACAAGAATGGATTCTGTATATGCCTCTTTATATACCGGATTGTCAGCCTGTACGGAAACACCTGTCATTCCCTTTTCTTTTGCCTGTTTTAACGCCGTTTCCGCGCTGCTGTAAAGCTGCCAGAAATCTGTGCCGAAACGTGAACTCACCGCTGTTCCCACTGTCACTTTTATCCGCACATCCGGATATCCGGTAATTGTTGTCTGCTCTGCTACCTGCATAATTTTATCCATATACTGCTGCTGCATCTTTTCTTCGTACAGTGGAATATACAGACAGAACTCATCGCCGCCAATACGGGACATCACCACATCGGAACGGAATATAGATACCATATTGGCAGCCATATTGTTGATTACCATGTCCCCCGCGGAACGTCCGTATGTGTCGTTAATCCATTTTAATTCACGGATATCCATTACAATAATCGCACAGTTGCCATCATTAAACAGTGCTAAATCATGATTTACCCGTTTTTCAAAACTGCCTCGGTTATAAAGACCTGTAAGCATATCATGTTCTGATATTTCCATATAACTGCTGCTTTCTGTTTTAACCTGGGAAAGCGGTGCTGCATCGGTAACATCTGAAACAATAATCTGCGCCTGCACTTCCCCGGTCTTTTCATCTTTGTAGATTTTTCCATAACAGAAAACTACAATGATATCACCATTCTTTTTTACCAGACGGTGTTCCTGTATATTTTCGTTCTGATTCCTGCGTATCTGCATCATCTTTTCCATATATTCAACGATATCTTCTGCTGGAATCAAATCGGTATGTTTTAATTGATTTTCTCTGTAATCTTTTTCAGTATATCCTGTCAGTTTCTCAAAATTTTCATCTGCCGAGATGATACGGTAATCACTCATCCGTATTCTGTAAACAGTATAAATAACCTCTTTTACATTACTACTCATTTATTCCTCCACAGGCTCTAGTAAACCCAATAATAAGAAATATAACATATTTTTTTTCAAATTTCACTACCCGAAAGCAGATTTGCCTATTTTTCACAAAAAAATACAGCAAAAGCATACAAATTAAGTCTATTTCATATACTGCATTAAGAAAATGAATTGCTTTTTAGCGGAAATGAGCTTCTTATGCGTAAAACTGTGCTTCTTTATCCGGCAGTCCGTCTGACTGCCCTACTTCTTTCCGTATGTTTTTTGTTAACCTCCGTTTTCCCCTGCATTACATATGCCGGAAATTCCGACAATGGTCCTGCCATTACCTCGCCCGCCGCCATTTTAATGGAAGCTTCCACCGGACAGGTGATTTATGAAAAAGATGCCGATACAGTCTTACACCCCGCAAGCATTACAAAAATCATGACATTAATTCTGATTTTTGATGCATTAAACTCCGGTAAAATCAACCTGACCGACGATGTGACCGTATCCGAATATGCCGCTTCCATGGGCGGCAGCCAGGTCTTTTTAGAACCCGGCGAAACACAGACGGTCGAAACCATGATTAAATGTATCAGTGTTGCCAGTGCCAACGATGCCTGTGTTGCCATGGCGGAACTGATTGCCGGCAGCGAGGAGGGCTTCGTTGCCAAAATGAATGAGCGTGCCAAAGGACTTGGCATGAATAACACTACTTTTATCAACTGCTGCGGACTGGATACAGACGGGCATATGTCAACTGCAAGGGATGTTGCCCTGATGAGCCGTGAACTGATTGTGCAGTATCCTCAGATTCACAATTACTCAACTATCTGGATGGATACGATTACGCACGTTACCCGCAAAGGCGAAAGTGAGTTCGGTCTGACAAACACGAATAAGCTTATTAAACAATATCAGTGGGCAACAGGCTTAAAGACCGGTTCTACCGGACTTGCCAAATGCTGTCTTTCTGCAACCGCCAATAAAGACGGTGTTGAATTAATTGCCGTTATCATGGCTGCTCCCGACAGTAAGACCCGTTTTTCAGATGCCGTAACGCTGCTGAATTACGGATATAGTGTATGCGACATTTATCACGATACTGAAATGCCGCAGCTCCCAAACCTATCCGTATCCGGTGGGCAGTGCGATACGCTTTCACTTTCCTATGCAAAAGAATTTTCGACCTTATTCTTAGAACCTGTCGATACCGCCAGCATCGAAAAACAACTGACTCTCCCTGAAACAGTCACAGCACCTGTAAACGAGGGGGACGTCATCGGCACCCTGACATACACATTGGACGGAAAGACCATCGGCACGGTCGATATCACTGCCGCACAGTCTGTTTCTTCTGCCACATACGGCGATGCACTGTTTAAAATGTTCCGGAAACTTACCGGTGCCGCGTGATTTAGAAATACAGCATAACCGTACAGGATAAAAAAACGATATAACAGCATACAATAAGCCGCAAAAAACGGAATCCCCGGTATCTGAAACTTAAATCTGTTTCAGATACTGTTGATTCCGTCCTTTTTTACTTTGCACCCGCACCGGCAGATTATCGTCTTTCTGCCCGGTACTGTTGCATTAAATACTTTACCGTTTTACTGATATTTTGTTCCAAGCCAGAAACGGCTGACATCGCCAACCTTCTCAAGCCCATTCCCTTTTTTTGCACAGGAATAAAGCTGTCCGTCGGCATCGTAAAAATACAGCCTGTTTTTATACAGCAGTGTATATGCCGTGTCTGTCTGTTCCGTCTGCTCACACATTTTTACAGGACTGCCCTTTACCGATGCACAATAATACTGCACACCGTCTTTGATATAAGTAATACCGTTCTGTGTATTGTCCACACTGCTGAGTGTTCCTGCCGTGACGCCGGATGTAATCCCGCTTTTCTTTCCTTTTTCACTGTAACAGAGTGTACCGTCTGCATTAATGTACACCAGTATATTATCCGCCGGAAGATACTCATAATCTGCCTGCAGCAGTGTATCAACCTGCACACGTTCTTTAATACCGTCTTGTGACAATTCCGCATAGGTAATTTTATTCGGCGCTAAAAGATACAGATACCCTGCCTTTTCCTCATAAATGATTTCTACGGAAGATGACAGTTCCTGCATCATATACTTTGTCTTTTGTTCTGAAATGTTGTAGTAGTACCACTCACCGTCGTCACTGAAAATCAGCGCATGGGCATTCTTTGAAGTATTTACCGTATCTGCCTTTGCCGTAAAAAAGTTATCTGCCTTCGCACTTTCTGCATACACGCTTCTGACACTGTCAGATAATTCATTTTCTTTTTTATTCTCATCATAATCATACAGATACAATACATTATTCTTGTTGTAGCAGACAATTTTTTCTTCTGCCGCATACACAAAATATTCCTTTAACTGTCCTTCTATGAGTGTAAGCTTTCCGGACGCATCGTATACATATAACTGCATAGCTCCGAGTCCGCCTTCCTCATTGACAACCTCGACATCGGAATAGATAACTTTTCCTTTATTCGTAATATAACCGATATCTTTATCATAGGCATTTTTAGACACCTGTACCGCATCCTGTCCATCTTTCCATGTATACAGCGCATACTGCGCACTGCCCTCATCATAGACGGTTGCCGCAAAATATTCCCCGTTGTCGCTTGCAAGCGTATTTGTCACCGCATCGGCATCAATCTGCTGTGGAAACTGCGGCGTGTAAAATGTACGGTTATCGACTGCAAAAACCGCCTGCTTATTTTCACACACATAATTATTTTCCAGCCCTGCAACATTGTAAATCTTTGCACCGGAACTCATATAAAGCACATAATTTTTACGGGAAGCAAGCTTGTAAATGCCAAATCCGCCGCCTGCCAGTACACATACAACCAGCACTGCCGCGATAATCCGTTTCCGGTATCTGCTAAAAAAGCCTTTTCGTTTCTTTAGCTCCTCTGCGGCACTGCCTGCTGCTTCTTTTCCGGTATCATACACCTTTTTCATCATACCCAGATAATCGATTTCCTCATACTCCGGCTGTTCCTGTGGCTTCTTTTTTACTGCTCTGCGGTCATCGGCGTTTTCCTCTTCCGATTCTTTCTGCGGCTTGTCTGTGTGAGAAGAAGCAGACTCTTTTTCAGCCTGCTTCTTTTCATACGCCTCTTTTCTCCTCAGATAATCTGCATTATTGACGATAATCTCTGGTCCCGGTTCACAATTCGGGCAGGCACTGCCCTCATACTCCTGACCACATTTCGGACATTTCATGGCGATTCCTCTCACATATTAAAATGTAAATTTGTCTGCGAAATATGCCTTTAAATCAGCAATCTTTACACGTTCCTGTTCCATTGTATCTCTGTTACGTACCGTTACGGCATTATCTTCTTCTGAATCAAAGTCGTATGTAATGCAGAACGGTGTACCGATTTCATCCTGTCTTCTGTATCTCTTACCGATATTTCCTCTGTCATCAAACTCACAGTTATAAGTCTTTGAACGTTCAGCAAACACCTTTTCTGCGCCTTCATTTAACTTCTTAGACAGCGGAAGCACACCGATTTTAACCGGTGCCAGTGCCGGATGGAAATGAAGCACGGTTCTTACGTCACCGCCTTCTAATTCTTCCTCATCATATGCAGAACACAGGAATGCAAGTGTTACACGGTCTGCCCCCAGTGAAGGCTCGATAACGTATGGAATGTACTTTTCCTTTGCTTCATCATCAAAATAAGACATATCTTCACCGGATACGGTCTGATGCTGTGTCAAATCATAATCTGTTCTGTCGGCAATACCCCAGAGCTCGCCCCAGCCGAATGGGAATAAGAATTCAATATCCGTTGTTCCCTTGCTGTAGAAGCATAATTCTTCCGGAGAATGATCTCTTGCACGCATTTCATCTTCCTTGATTCCCAGCTTCTGTAACCAGTCGATGCAGTACTGTCTCCAATATGTAAACCACTCCAAGTCTGTTCCCGGCTTGCAGAAGAATTCAAGTTCCATCTGTTCAAATTCTCTGGTACGGAATGTGAAGTTACCCGGTGTAATTTCATTTCTGAAAGACTTACCAATCTGACCGATACCAAACGGTACTTTCTTTCTGGATGTTCTCTGTACATTTTTAAAGTTGACGAAAATACCCTGTGCTGTTTCCGGTCTTAAATAAACGGTATTCTTTGCATCTTCCGTAACACCCTGGAATGTCTTAAACATCAGGTTAAACTGTCTGATTTCTGTAAAGTTGTGCTTTCCGCAGGTCGGACAGTTGATTTCGTGTTCGTCAATGAAATTCTTCATCTGTTCCTGTGTCCAGCCGTCTACAGAACCGCCTAAATCAAACTTATTCTCATCTGCCCAGTCTTCAATCAGCTTATCGGCACGGAATCTTTCATGACATTCCTTACAATCCATTAACGGATCAGAGAATCCGCCAAGGTGTCCTGAAGCAACCCATGTCTGAGGGTTCATTAAAATTGCACAGTCCACGCCGACATTGTACGGACTTTCCTGAACGAACTTCTGCCACCATGCTTTTTTCACATTATTCTTTAATTCTACACCCAGATTGCCGTAGTCCCATGTATTAGCAAGTCCACCGTAAATTTCTGAACCCGGATACACAAATCCTCTTGCCTTTGCTAAGGCTACAATCTTTTCCATTGTCTTTTCCATTTCTAATCTCCATTCCTCCGCACCTGCGGCTCATTCTTCTCTATCCTTTTTCTTTTATGCGCTTACACTCCGCATAAACATGCAACAATTTTATACTATTTTTATCATTCTGACAAGACCATATTCTTCTTCTGAGCGGCTTTCTTACAAAGCCGCGATTACTATATATGGATATTTGTGCTGTTCACAGCGCAAATATCCGTGTGAACAATCTTTGATTTAAGGATTGTTCACACTAGTCTTCCCACGGGCGGATTCTGTATGCCGCGCCGATTTCATCACAAATCTTTTGACACTGTGCTTCCTGTTCGTGACTGATGGTCGTATCTACGGTTGTCATAACAACATGCGGTACATATTTTGTACACGATTTTGCAAATGAAAGCATCGCATCAAAGGATTCTTCCCCGAATTTACTTCTGACTAGCTTTAAATACTCCTCTTTTTCCGGATGATTTAAGCTGACGGATACCGTGTCTACAAGTCCCTTTAATTCCGGTGCGATGTCACGTCCGTTAATCAGACTGCCTGCACCGTTGGTATTGATACGGATAGGCTTGTTATATTTTTCTTTGACAAATGCCGCAATCTCTTTTAACGCATCAAAACGCTCTGTCGGCTCACCAAAGCCGCAAAACACCACTTCGTTGTACTGTGTCATATCAAACTTTTCAAATTCTTTTTTTACTTCTTCCACAGACGGCTCTCTTTCCAGCCACAGTCTGTCGGATTCTCCGATTCTGTCCATCGTCTGCCTCAGACAGAACGTACAGGCATACGGACATTTATTTGTCAGATTGACGTACAGATTATTATGTACCTTATAAAGAATTTCCATCGTATAATCTCCTTTTCCATATCTTTATTTTAAGGTAGTGAGCAGTTCCTCAAAGCAGACACCGTCTGTCAGCGGAATGTCCATTTCCATAGATTTCAAAATACATTTTTTAATAAATGCGGATGCTTTTTTCACCGAATCGTGAAAATCCACACCGTTGACCGCATCTGCCGCAATAATGGCACTGAAAATATCACCCGTGCCGGAACGGGACATCCCTGCCTTTTCGGTCTTGATAAAATAGCCCTCCTGCCCCATTTCATAACAGAAATTTGCCACATATTTTCCCTGCTGGATACCTGTGATAACAATTTTTTCCGGTCCTTTTTCCGCTAAAAGCTCTGCCATATGGGTCAGCTCTTTTTTTGTCCAGCTTTCATGATATGCCATTCCGGAAAGGATACAGCCTTCTGTCAGATTCGGTGTTAAAATATCCGCATGTGTCACCAGCTTTTTCATTTCCTCACAGGTTTCCTGCGTATAGGTCGGATACATTTTTCCGTAATCGCCCATCACCGGATCGATAATGGTAATGTTGTCTTTTGTCTGAAACAGTGACAGAAAATGCTCCACAATCCGTATCTGACGTGCCGAGCCTAAAAAGCCCGTGCAGATGCCGTTAAACTGCAATCCCAGTTTCACCCACTCCTGCATATAGTCTTCCATTTTATCTGTATAATCATCAAAAAAGAAGCTTTCAAAACCCGTGTGATTGGAAAAAATCGACGTTGGCAGTGGACAGCACTGAACCTTCATTGCCGAAATTACTGGCAATTCCACGGCAATTGAACAACGCCCAAACCCGGACATATCGTTGATAACCGCTATTTTCTTCTGATGATTGTGTGACATATCTGACATATCCTTTATCCTCTTTTTATTTTTATTTCTGTACGGCTCTGCCGCAGTCCGTCATTTTACAGGCACATATCCGAAACGCGGAGCACGAACATATGTCCGTGTCCTGTATCCCGGCTTACTTTACCCCGGCAGCATGGCTTCGGATTTCATCTGCTTATCCAAGTGCTTTGCACAGATACGCTTTAAAACCATTTTCAATTCCGTGAGTACATTTTCACTGACTGTAAACGTATACAGCTTTTCAAGCGGTGCCGTGACAATATACTGGAGCGTGTATACGGTAGATTCTTCTAACTGTATGCCGTCCGGCGCCTGTCCGTGACACGCATGGCAGTAAATACCGTCCGCCGTCATCGAATACGTATCTAAGTCCTGTGTACCGCCGCAATTCTTACATGCAAACACTTCCGGACACTCGCCGTTTAAGGCAATCATTCTTAATTCAAAAATACATTTTACAAGTATATCCGGAATCTTTTTATTTGCCAGCGCCTTTAACGAAACATATAGGAGATTGAGCATATCTGCCGCATCAAGATTTTCCCTGCCGTAATAATCCGCAATCTCTGCAAAATAACAGGCATAGCAGACCGCATCCAGATCCGAAATAACCGCCTCAAAGTAATGTGTAATGGACGCCTGCCGTATCGTATAGGAAGTTCTCCCTTCATAGACCTGAAACGTTCCGAATACAAAGGCACGGGTAATTCCCACCAGCGGACTGTTTGGTTTTCTTGCCCCCTTGGCAAAAGCGGAAATCTTTCCGCGCTCTTTGGTCAGCAGCACCACCCGCCTGTCAAATTCACCGACCGGCATAGACGATAAAATCATGCCGGTTACTTCTGTAATATCTCCCATACCGCTTCACATCTGCTATTCGTCTTTTTTCTTGTCATATCCGAAGTTTTTAATCAGAATATCACTGTCGCGCCATTCTTTTTTTACCTTTACCCAAAGCTGGAGGTTTACCTTTGTTTCTAACTGGCGTTCAATTTCATAACGGGCATTGGCACCGATTTTCTTTAACATCTGACCACCCTTGCCGATAATGATACCCTTGTGCGAATCACGCTCACAGATAATCGTTGCCTGAATATCCGTAATTACACCCTTCGGGGATTTTCTTTCTTTCATGCTGTCAATGACAACCGCGATTCCATGTGGAATTTCCTCGTTTAAGGCATGCAGTGCCTTTTCACGAATCAGCTCGGATACAATCTGGCGCATCGGCTGGTCTGTAATCGTATCTTCGTCATAATACATCGGACCATACGGCAGATACTGGAAAATCGCATTGATTAAATCATCGGTATTGTCACCGTTTCTTGCGGAAACCGGAATAATTTCCACAAAATCCACTTCATTTTTATAGCGGTCAATAACCGGCAGAATTTCTTCTTTCTTAATCGTATCCACCTTGTTAATGACTAAAATAACCGGTGCTTTCACCTTTTTTAACTTTTCAATAATGTGCTGTTCTCCTGCACCGATAAACGTTGTCGGTTCTACCAGCCAGCAGATCACATCGACTTCACCAATCGTTTTTTCTGCCGCACCGACCATATATTCACCCAGCTTATTTTTTGCCTTGTGAATACCCGGTGTATCAACAAATACAATCTGCCCGCGTTCATCGGTAAAAACTGTCTGTATTTTGTTACGGGTTGTCTGCGGCTTATTGGATGTAATCGCAATTTTCTGTCCAATTAACCGGTTCATCAGTGTCGATTTCCCGACATTCGGACGTCCCACAAATGTTACAAAGCCCGATTTTGTATTTCCATTGACCGC
>ENA-UERG01003388-UERG01003388.1-human-gut-metagenome-genome-assembly--contig:-NODE-3388-length-10222-cov-5.733070_pt1 | contig 10222 bp, 9 predicted proteins | sample MGYA00242954_ERZ507954 | MGnify/ENA primary metagenome ERZ507954 (study PRJEB26167, sample SAMN06115478) | human gut metagenome | host: Homo sapiens | place: China:Sichuan | collected 2015-01-21... | reverse complement strand
GCGACAAACGCAAAATTTTAAAAAATCTTTCCGCTGATTATGGCCAGAGCACAGCGGAGGCCATTCCAGATCGTCCTGCCTTATTCCTCCATCTGCTTTGCCAGAAAGGCTGCTGCCACTGCCACCGCCTTGCACTGGGCGTCCTCCGGGCAGGCGGTGCGGTCCTCGGTCAGTAAACCCACCGCGCCGGTCACGTCCCCGCCCGCCAGTACCGGTGCGGCGCATAGCAGCACCCGGGGTGCGCCCTCGCAGGGCAGCAGGGTCTTTTCCGGTGTGCCGGGGCTCTGGTAGGGCTTGCGGGCGTCCATCAGCTTTTCCAGCGGCTGGCTGATGCTGCGGTCGGCCAGCTCCCGCCGCCCGCTGCCGCTGACTGCCAGAATGCGGTCCCTGTCGCACACAAAGGCGGTAAGCGCAAACTGGCGGCTGAGCACCTCCGCCAGCTGGGCGGCAAGGGTGTTCACCTCGCCCATGGGCGAGTACTTTTTAAAGATCACTTCCCCGTCGCCGGTGGTAAAGATCTCCAGCGGGTCGCCCCGCCGGATGCGCTGGGTGCGGCGGATCTCCTTGGGGATCACCACCCTGCCAAGCTCGTCGATGCGGCGCACGATACCGGTTGCTTTCATTATTTTGCCCTCCTTGCGGTTTCCTTTGTATGTAGTATCTGTCAGCGGCGGCAAATTATACCGGCAGCGCATTTTTTGCTTTGCCCGCCGCATTGCGTTCCGGGCAGGGTTCTGCTACAATAAATAGGAATAAACCCAAAGAAAGCAGGTGTCCGCATGGCACACATCCTTATTCTGGGCGGCGGTGCCGCCGGACTGGCCGCTGCGCTGGCGGCTGCACAGGCCGCGCCCGCTGTCCGCGTCACGGTGCTGGAGCGCAACCCCAAGGTGGGCAAAAAGCTGCTGGCTACCGGCAACGGCCGCTGCAATCTGGACAACACCGCCATTGCGCCGGAAAAGTACTTCACCGCCGACCCCGCCGCGCTGCGGCCCCTGCTGGCGGCGGTGGATGCCGCCGCGCCGCTGACGTGGTTTGAGCAGCTGGGGCTGTACACCCGCACCGATGAGGCCGGGCGGGTGTATCCCTATTCCAATCAGGCGGCAGACGTGCTGGCGCTGCTGGAGCTGCATCTGCAGCGGCACACCGTACAGCTGCGCACCGGCTGCACGGTAAGCACCCTGCGGCAGAGCAAGGGCGGCTACGCCGTACAATTTGCAAACCCCGAGGGCGATATGGAAAGCCTGCGGGCAGATGCCGTTATCTGCGCCATGGGCGGCGCCGCCGGGCCGCAGTTCGGCACGGACGGCTTCGGCACCCGCTTTGCCGCCGCCTGCGGCGGGCAGATGCGTCCGCTTTACCCCTGCCTGACCGCCCTGCAATGTGCAAGGCCGAACAAGAGCCTTGCGGGCATCCGCGCCAAAGCCGCCGCCCGCCTGCTGGACGGTGACCGGGTATTGGCTGAAGAAATGGGCGAAGTGCAGTTTACCGACTACGGGCTTTCCGGCATCTGCATCATGCAGCTGTCCGGCCTGCTTGCCCCCGGGCGCAGGCCGAGAGACCCTGTCGTGGAACTTGACCTGTTCCCGGAACTGAGCGAGATGGACCTGACCCGTCTGCTTGCCCGGCACGCCATTCAGACTGCATCCGACACCCTTGCCGGGTTCTGGACAGGGCTGCTGAACGTCAAGTTGGGCTACGCCCTCTGGGAAGCTGCCAATATGCCCAACAACCGCTCAGTCAAACAGATGCAGCCCCTCGCCCACGCCGCCAAGCACTGGCGGTTCGAGGGGCTGACCCCCTGCGGTTGGCGGCAGGCGCAGACCACCGGCGGCGGGCTTGCCCTGACCGAGGTGGAACCGACCTTCCAGTTCAAGGGCTGTCCGGGGCTGTACTTTGTGGGGGAAACGTTGGACTGCGCCGGCAGCTGCGGCGGCTTCAACCTGCACTGGGCGTTCGGCAGCGGCCTTGCCGCCGGGCGGGACGCCGCAAAGCACCTTTGCAGCCGAAAACGGTAACAAAAAAGGGACGAGGGAAAGCCCGCGGGCTTTCCCTCGTCCCTTTTATTATCTAAATCAGGCAGCCTTGTTCTCGCCCTTGGAAAGCAGCTTTGCACGCTCCAGTGCGGGGCGCAGTGCCAGATACAGCACCACGGCGCAGGCAGTGGAAGCCACACTGTTCACAAAGGTGACGCCGCCGGCAATCTTGGTCAGTGCCTGTGCCACGGTGTACTCCTGCCCAAAGATGTACACGTTGCGGAAGTAGCCAAGGAAGGGGTCGGTGAACACGTTCAAAAGCAAGCCGGAACCCGCAGAGACGATCACCTTGACCAGATACCCGGCGCTGTGACGATCCTGATCCCGCAGCTTGAACACCTTATGTGCCACGGCACCGCAGGTGATGCCGATGATGAACTTGAGCACGAAGGTGGTAATAGCGTAGCCCGGGTCACCGGCAAGGATATCCGCCAGCGCCAGACCGATGGCACCCGCCAGACCGCCGGATACACCGTCCAGCAGCAGCGCCGTCAGGGCAGTAAAGGTGTTGCCCAGATGGAACGAGGAGCCGCCGTAGAAGGGGATGCGGAAGAACAGGTAGGCCACTAGGCTCAGCGCAGCCATCACGCCGGTAAGCGCCAGCTCGTGCACCGTAAAGCGGCGCTTGTACAGCACACTGAAAAACAGGATCAGGATAACGACGACTGCCAGCAGCAGCCACATTGCAGTAGTAGACATGATACTTTCCCTCCAATCGCGCCGATAACCCCACAAAACTACTTGACATTTGGGTGTCCGGCGGGTATGCTCCTATTATACGCAGAACTGACCCCATGAAAATACCCAGAATAAAGTTTTTTTATGGGGTCAGTCTGACGCAATACCCAGACAGGAGGGACATTCTATGGTACATCTGACCACGGCACTGGACCCGGCTTCGGCGGTGCCGCTGTACGAGCAGCTCTACCGCAGCCTTGCCGCCGAGATGCGGGCGGGCACCCTGACGGCGGGCACCCGGATGCCCGGCAAGCGGCGGCTGGCGGCAGAGCTGTCGGTCTCGGTGAACACGGTGGACACTGCCTACCAGATGCTGGCAGCCGAGGGCTACCTGACCGCCCGGGAGCGCAGCGGCTTCACGGTGCAGGAGTATCTTGCCCTGCCGCAGGGGGTGCAGCCGCCCGCCGCGCCCTCTGTGCCGGCGGCAGCGCCCCCCGCCGATGCTGCCCCGCCGGTACAGTTTGATTTATCCACCCGGGGCGTGGACCCGGGGCTGTTCCCCTTCCGCACATGGGCGCGGCTGCAAAAGGAACTGCTGTACTCTGCGCCGGAGCTGCTCACCCCCGGGGATGCCCGGGGCGATGCCGCCCTGCGGCAGGCGCTGGCAGGGTATCTGGCCGAGTACCGGGGCGTGCAGTGCGACCCGGAGCAGCTGGTGGTGGGCGCAGGGCTGGAATATCTGCTGGGGCTGCTGGCCCCGCTTCTGCCCGGCCCTGCCGCCGTGGAGACTCCCGGCTACCCCCGCGCCCGGCAGGTGCTGGAAAACAACGGCGTGCCCTGCCGCTGCCTGCCGGTGGACGCGGACGGGCTGTCCCTTGCCGCCCTTTCCGCCAGCGATGCGGCGGTGTGCTACGTCACCCCCAGCCACCAGTTCCCCACCGGGGTCACCATGCCCGCCGGACGCCGGGCGGAGCTGCTGCACTGGGCGGCCCGCGCCCCGGAACGGCGGTACATCATTGAGGACGACTACGACTCCGAGTTCCGTTTTGACACCCGCCCGCTGCCCAGTTTGCAGGGCATGGCGGGCGCAGACGGCCCGGTGGTGTATCTGTCCACCTGCTCCCGCAGCCTTGCCCCGGGCATCCGCATTGCCTACATGGTGCTGCCCCGGCAGCTGCTGGGCGCGTGGCAGGCCAAGTACCGGCTGTACTCCGGCACGGTAGGGCGGTTTGAGCAGCAGACCTTGGCGCGCTTTATCACCGGGGGGTATTTCACCCGGCACTTAGCGCGGGAGCGCACCGCCTACAAAGCCCGGCGGGATGCACTGGTGGCGGCGCTGCGCACCTCCTTTGCACCGGAGGAGCTGACCCTTGCGGGGCTGCACACCGGTCTGCACCTGCTGGCGCAGCTGAAAGACCCGCCGCCGGACGCCGCCCTGCGGGCTGCTGCCCGGCAGTACGGGGTGCGCTGTTCCCTACTGAGCGACTACGACCTGACCGGCACGGCGCACTCTGCCGCCGGGACGCTGGTGCTGGGTTATGGCTCACTGCCGGACGCAGACTGCGCCGCCGCCGGGGAGAGGTTGAAAAAGCTCTGCACCGCCGCCCGGGAGGCATCAGACACCGTATAGTGTCCGCCTGCCCAGTCCCCGGGCAGGGCGTCGGCGGTGATATCCACCGGCTCGGCGCTGGTGGCTAAAAATTCCAGCGTGCGTTCCAGTGCAGCAAGGTCTACGGCGGTCAGGCTGGTCAGCAGACTGCTGCTCACCTCCCGCAGACCCTGCGGCAGGGTGGTGGGCAGCAGCTCCAGCGCCTGCCGGAAAAACGCATCCCACACCGCCGCCCGGGCGGCGGCGCTGCGCCGGGGCGAAAGAGCAATGTCGGCATCCAGCGCCGCTAAAAAGCTGTGAGCATCGGCGGCAGAAATGCCCTGCACCCCGGTGCCTTTGCCGTACCGCGCCAACTGCTCCGGGGTGAGCGCCCCGGTAAAACCCACCCGCACTGCGCCGTACCGCGCCGCAAGCTTTGTCAGCACCGCTGGGGCGATGGCAAGATAATCGGTATCCTCCGGCAGGGCAAACACCTCGCCCAGCGCCTCCCGGCAGCGGGCGGGGCCTGCGGCGGCGTAACAATCCGCAAGGGGGACGTTCTTGCCCCCGAAGGGCACTTCCAGCGCGGCGGGCATCGCCAGCAGATGGATGCAGTTCTGTCCGGCGTTCAGGTAAGCCAGCACAAAGCCCGGGGTCTCGTCTGCCACGCACAGCAGCACGGTGCACTGGTCAGCGGCTTTGGGCAGACGGACGGGCACCCCGCTCTGGCTTTTTGCGGCCTGCCGCAGGCTGCTGCGCAGCTGGGCGCGGCTGAGCAGCACCGTGCCGCCCACCAGCGGCAGCAGCACCAGCAGGGCGGCGCACAGCGCCGCCCAGAAGGGACGCCAGCCGCTGCGTTTTGCGTGTTTCATGGCTCTGCCTCCTTTTTGTGCATAAAGCATAGCCCACCGGGCGACCCTTTATGCAGAAAGGCAGGGATGCAGTATGGATCAAACAGAAAACCCCAACGAAAAAGACCGCGAGGAGCAGGAGGACTTCTGGCTGACGCTGGAACCCCTTCCCGCACCCGACCCTGATAAATCTCCGCTGCCCGCACCGCATGAGGAGTAATGGCGCTGCATAGGATGGTAAGGAAACTCCCTCAGTCAAAACCTGACGGTTTTGCCAGCTCCCTCTGGGAGGGAGCCTTTGGCATGGCGGGAAGGTTTCCGGCTCGAGTGCAATGCTTGCGGGCGTGCCTGCTCCCCCGGGGGGAGCTGTCGCGCAGCGACTGAGGGGCTATTGACGGAGAAGCGAAAAAAGCGTTAAAGCGCTAGCGCCGACTGGCGCAGCGCTAGCTTTTTTGTGCTTCGACTTCTTCTTTAGGTTTGTCAAGGGCGTGCAGCCCTTGACCCGTTGCGGGGTGGGTGGAGTCCAGAGGTAGGGAGGGGGGAGTCGGAACACCCCTCCCTGCCTCTGGCCCAGCGGAGCGTCCTTGCACGCTGAAGGCAAGCAGAAACTTTTCATCAGCAAAGGAGGCCACAGGATGCCGGAGGGTTTCATGCGGGGGATCGAGGCTTTGAACGGCATCGTGTGGGGGCCGATGGGACTGGGGCTGCTCTTCGGCACCGGGCTGCTGCTGACGGTGCGCACCGGGGGCTTCCAGCTGCGGCGGTGGGGCTACTGGATGCGGCACACCCTCGGTGCTATCCTGACCGACCGGAGCGTCACCGCCCATACCGCCCGTGAGGAACAGGCCATCAGCCAGTTCCAGAGCCTGTGCACCGCGCTGGCGTCCACCATCGGCACCGGCAACCTTGTGGGGGTGGCCACCGCCATCCTTTCCGGCGGGGCGGGGGCGGTGTTCTGGATGTGGGTCATGGCGCTGCTGGGCATGATGACCAGCTACGCCGAGAACGTGCTGGGCATCTACTACCGCCGCAAAGACCCGGCGGGCGGCTGGCGCGGCGGGCCGATGTACTACCTGCGGGACGGCCTTGGCGGCAAACCGGGGCGGGGGCTGGCGGTGCTGTTTGCCGCGTTCTGTGCGCTGGCAAGCTTTGGCATCGGCAACCTGAGCCAGCTCAATTCCATCGCGGGCAATCTGCAGGCGGCCTTCGGCGTGCCGGAGGCCGTCACCGGCGCGGTGCTGGCGGCAGTGTCGGCGGTGATCTTGCTGGGCGGGCTGAAGCGTGTGGCTGCGGTGGCGGAACGGCTTGTCCCCGCCATGGCACTGCTGTACATCGTGGGTGCGCTCACCGTGGTGGGGGTGCATATCACCGCTGTCCCGGCGGCGCTTGCCGCCATCGTAAAGGGCGCGTTCGGGCTGCGCGCCGCCGGTGGGGGCATCGTAGGCTATGGGCTGTCCCGGGCGGTCACTTGGGGCTTCAAGCGGGGTGCTTTTTCCAACGAAGCGGGGCTTGGCTCCTCGGTGATGGTGCACGCGGCTTCCAACGTAAAGGAGCCGGTGCAGCAGGGCATGTGGGGCATTTTTGAGGTGTTTGCGGACACCATGGTGGTGTGCACCCTGACGGCGCTGGTGGTGCTGACCTCCGGCTTTGTGGATCTGGACACCGGGCGCATTGCCGCCGGGGCGGCGGGCAGTGCGCTGGTTGGGCAGGCCTTTGACGCCGTGTTTGGCACGCTGGGGTCAAAGCTCATCGCAGTGTGCATCCTGCTGTTCGCCTACTCCACCACTCTTGGCTGGAGCTGCTACGGCTGCAGGGCCGTGGAGTATCTCTTCGGCGCAGGGGCAGGGGCGGGCTACCGGGTGCTGTTCGTGGCGCTGATGCCGCTGGGCGCGGTGATGCGGCTGGACCTTGCATGGACGCTTTCCGACACCTTCAACGGCCTGATGATGCTGCCGAACCTCATCGGCGTGGTGGCGCTGTCCGGTACGGTGGTACGCATCACACAGAACTATCTTGCCCGCAAGCTGCACGGCAGCCCCGCGCCGCCGCTGTTGTCTGCGGGTGAGACGATTTAAAATCGTCAGCCCCGCCCCTTGTCCCGGGGCGGGGTTTGTGCTATGCTAAGGGATACAAGCGATTTTTTGCGCTGAGAGGAGGAGCCCCATGGCCGCCGTAAAAACACGGAATACCGCTACCCTTATGACCGAGGGCAGCATTGTAAAAAGCCTGCTGCTGTTTGCCCTGCCGCTGATCTTCGGCAACCTGCTGCAGCAGATGTACAACACCGCCGACAGCATCATCGTGGGCAATTTTGTGGGCAGCAATGCCCTTGCCGCCGTGGGTTCCAGCGGGTCGCCCATCTACCTACTCATCGGCTTCAGTCAGGGGCTTGCCGTGGGCGCGGGCGTGGTGGTGTCGCAGTATCTGGGCGCGGGCGACCACAAGGAGACCCGCGAGGCGGTGCACACCTCCCTTGCCATTGCGGTGGTCATGGGGCTTTTGCTGACGGTGGGCGGCGTTGCCTGCGGGCGCGCTTTGCTGGTGGCCATGAACACCCCCGCCGAGGTGCTGGCCGACGCTGTGACCTATATCCGCATCTACTTTGGCGGGGTGCTGTTCAGCGTGGTGTATAACATGACCGCCGGCATCCTGAACGCCGCCGGCAACTCCCGCCGCTCGCTGGTGTATCTGGCATGGGCGTCGGTGACCAACATCGTGCTGGACTTTGTGTTCATCGTGGGGCTGCGGATGGGGGTGGCGGGCGCTGCCATCGCTACCGACTTAAGCCAGCTGGTGTCCTGCGTGCTGAGCCTGCGCTTTTTGATGAAAAGCGAGGACGCCTGCCGGGTGGAACTTTCCGCCATCCGGCTGCACCGCAAAATGGCAGGCCGCATCATCCGGGTGGGTCTGCCCACCGGCATCCAGAACATGGTCATCTCCTTTTCCAACGTGCTGGTGCAGGCCAGCGTGAACAGCTACGGCGCCGCCGCCATGGCGGGCTTTGCAGCCTACATGAAGATCGATGGCTTCAACATTCTGCCGGTGAGCAGCATCAGCATGGCAGCTACCACCTTTGTGGGGCAGAACTACGGCGCGGGGCGTCTGGACCGGGTAAAGCGCTCGGTGTGGGTCACCCTTGCTATTGGGGTCATCTACACCCTTTGCACCGGCGCGGCGCTATTGGCCGGACAGGACGCCATTCTGCACCTGTTCACCGCCGACGAGGCCGTGGTCACCTACGGCAAGCTGGCCATGCGGTGGTTCTGTCCGTTCTACTTCCTGCTCAGCATCCTGCACGGCCTTGCCGGTGCCGTGCGCGGCACGGGTGCCAGCATCCCACCCATGGTGGTGCTGCTGGTCTCGCTGTGCCTGTTCCGTGTGGTGTGGATCCAGTTTTTGCTCCCCTTCTTCTCCGGCATCGAGGGCGTGTTCATCCTCTACCCCGTCAGCTGGGGTCTGGGCGCATTGCTCATGATCCTGTATGCGTGGAAGGGCAAATGGATGGAGTATCATACATAACATTTTTACAAACAACGACCCGCCGCACTGAAAGAGATGCGGCGGGTCGTTGTTTTTCAGGTACTCCTGTCGGGGCAGCTTACCATGCAAAGCCCACGGAGTCCATGTCGATCTTCTTTTCCATCAGCCCCAGACGGCTCTCGATGAAGTTGACAGCCATATCCGGCCACTGGGCGATCTGGGTGTAGTAGTCCACATAGCCCTTGGTGCCAGTGCCCAGACCCACACCGTGGGGCGCATCAGGTGCCAGATAGAAGCTGAAGTCCGTGAAGATATTTGCGCACTCCGGCAGAGAGGGCAGCATCATCGCACTCAGGCCATCTTTCTGACCCACAACACCAAAGACCGGAGGCAGGTTGGGGTTCTTCGTGAAGTTCAGACCAGTGACGAACAGTCCGTAGATGGGAATCGCCACATTCAGGTCAGCGCTCTCATGGTCCACAGCATCGCAGACGTAGCTGGGGTAGACCTTATCCGGGGTATTCGTAGTGCCGAACTGGTCGGCCACCACCTGCATCACATTCATGCCGCCAGCAGAGAAGCCCACAGCGATCATGATATCGGTCTTGCCGATGTGTTTTTCAGAGGCGTTGTGGCGGATGTAGCGGATAGCACGGGCCAGATCCAGCTGCTGATCCACAGCGGCGTAGGGGTTGACGCGGCGCTGCAGCACAAAGGCGTTGTAGCCGTTCTTGTTGAAGAACTCGGCCACCGGGTAGCCTTCCACCACGTTGTTGCGGTGGGTGCTGCCGCCGCCTGCAATAATGATCACGTTGCCCTTCACCTTGCCCTGATCTCGCAGCAAGTACGGGTTCAGGAAGGGACGGAAGCCCTCGTTATCGTAGCAATTTTCCCAGTTGGTGGGCAGCGGAGATTCCACGGCCATCTGATCTCCCCAAATTTCCCAAACGGTGCTCTTGGGGTCCTTGATCTGGCGCAGCGCCTTGCGGGCATTGGTCAGAGCAACACACATATCGTAGTGGGAGGCGTTGATACCGGGCACAGGTGCACCGTCCACCTTCTCGTACTGAGCACGGGACAGCTTGTGGAACAGCACATAGAACTTGTCAAAATCGCCCCGGAAAGCAGCCGGATAAAAGGCCACCTCGCGGGAGAGACGGAGTTCCTCTGCCACCATGGCCTGCACCTCAGCATCGGTGTGCACGCCAGCGTTTTCAGCAAAGGATGCGGGCGCCGTGCCAGCCACTGCGCCCATGGTCACAGCAGAAGCGGCAGAAAGCTTCATAAAGTCTCTTCTGTTCATCATCATTTCTCCTTTTAAATGCAGACGGCTCATTTGTGCAGAGCAAAGCCGCCCAAAGCTGTGCAGCAAACGCCCTGCTGCCGGGCCCGATAGACATTCCAGCTGTATCATGCCATCGAAATCTGCACAAATCGTACCACAATATAACTAGCTTGTAAATAGATTTTGTTGTTTTTGTGTGAAATTGATATATTAGTATGTCAGTTCTTGTGAAAATCAACAAGCATGAGAATGGGTACAAAAAAGGACTGCCATGCACTCTGCACGGCAGTCCTTTTTATCTTAT
>ENA-UERG01003378-UERG01003378.1-human-gut-metagenome-genome-assembly--contig:-NODE-3378-length-10246-cov-47.242305_pt1 | contig 10246 bp, 12 predicted proteins | sample MGYA00242954_ERZ507954 | MGnify/ENA primary metagenome ERZ507954 (study PRJEB26167, sample SAMN06115478) | human gut metagenome | host: Homo sapiens | place: China:Sichuan | collected 2015-01-21... | reverse complement strand
TAATCTTTTGTTTTAGTTTCAATTCATTTTCTTCTATTCAATTTTTAATCTGCAATAGGTAAACGCACCGTTTACCAAAGCGCTATCTCGTCGATAGCCCGCTTATTGTATCACAACGAGTTTTGCCTGTCAAGCGTTTTTTCGAACTTTTTCAAAAAAAATTCGGAAATTTTTGCGACCGATAAAACCTCGTCGTGTCATCGCGGTTCTCCCGACGAATGCTCGCTTATCTTATCACTATCGAAAAAGTTTGTCAAACGATTTTCGTAGATTTTTTCAATTATTTTCGAAAAATTTTAAGCCGTCGATATATAGCGTTTTTATATTTTGAAAACCGCAAGATATAGAAAACCCCGCCCGAAGGCGGGGATAAAGCGTATTTATTTTTCTTTATAGAACAACCGGCAATGGCAGTAGCCTTCGAAATCCGGATCGGCTATCTGCGAACGGAATTCCTCGCACATACATTTATATTCGGGGCGTTTGCCCACTCTGCACGGACAATAACCGCCTTTCGCCTTCAACCCTTCGGCAACGGTTTTAACGACCTCTTTATCTTCGTTGAGCCTTATTCTCATAAAATAAACCTCTCTATAACTTCGGCGACCGCTCCTTTGCCGCAATCGACCGCAGTAACGTAACCGGCGTTTTTCTTCACCGTTTCGCCCGCGTTAAGCGTGGCGACGCCGAACCCCGCCGCTTTAAGCATAGGTATATCGTTACATTCGTCGCCTATCGCGATTATCTCGTCTGCCGCAATCTTCCATATATCGGAGAGAGCCCTGACCACCGACCCCTTATTTACTCCTTTAGGCGTAAAATCTATCATTCCGTCGTAGCACCTGGCAATCTCGTATTTATCGGCGAACTTTTTTACCGCAACGGGCAAAATCTCGTCGGCGCGTTCGTCGATTATCATAAATTTCGGAGTTTTTTTGAGTTCTTTTATCAAAAATTCCCGAAGGTCTGCAATCGGCGTCGAAGGACAACCGCACAATTCGGAGTACATTCTGGTCGCCGCACTTTCGTAGGCGGGGAATACGCCCGTATCATTATATAATTGATAATTCGCCCCGCGCTCTTCGGCAAAATCTATAAGAGACAACGTTTCTTCGGCGGTCAAGGCTTTCGAATAAAGTTTTTCGCCGGTGGCGGAATCGGTTATTTCGCTTCCGTTATACGAGCCCACGAGCGGTCTTATCGGCAGATTTTCTATAATCCGCATTGCCGACGCGGTCATTCTGCCCGTACAAAGGGCAAAACGAAAACCCTTGCTTACGAGTTCGGTTATCGCCTTTTTATTCCTTTCGCAAACGCCCGTTTCTTTGGAGGCGAGCGTTCCGTCGTAATCGCTTATAATCGCCTTATACATCGTCGTTACCGAATAAAACCGCAACCGCGGCGATTAACGCGCACGCGCCGACCGCGATTATAACGCATATTTCCGCCCCGAACGCGAAAGCGGCAACCAAAGCGTACGCCGCCGCCCCGATCGAGTAACTTTTAAGAGCGCGTTTCGCGGCGGGGTCTTTAGCCTTGAAAAGCAAAGCCGCGCACGAAACGGCAATCGCGCCGACTGCGGAATCCGCGCAGGCGTAGAACAAGCCGAAACCGTCTTGTCCGAATAAACTACGGGCAAGAAGCGCCGCCCACACTCCGAACGCGACTTTTTCGAGAAGCGCGACGGTATCGGCGTTCGCCGCTTTATTTTTTGCCGTAGCCGATATAAACGTGGATATAAGTCCGCCGACGAACATCGCGACGGGCAAAGGAAGCGCAACGAGCGGATTTTTGCTTGCCGCAAGACAAAACGCCGACAACGCCCCGCCGTAGAGCGAAAACAATGCGAAAACTTCGTTTTTACCCTTTGCGGCAATCGTAGACGCCACGACTATTCCGAAATAGACGACGGCGAATTTAACGGGCGTTTCCCGAAAAGTTTCTTTCTCGACGCCGATAAGCGTAGCCCACAGGAAAAACCCCGCCCAGACTACGGCGAATAAAAGCGCGACGAGCGACGAGCGGTTTACGAATTTTTCTTTGACCGCTTCGAGAGTTTCGTTCGTTCTGTCGTCCGCTTTTTGCGTCGGCGCGACGATCGGCTCGCTCTTTTTCGTTTCGGGTTCGGTCGCGTCGGGTTTTACGTCGGTAGTTTCCATAGCGGGCTTAGCGTTATAATCGTATTCCGTTTTTTCGCCCGAAACCCCGTAGTCGTAATTTTCGGTCGGCTCGGCTTCTTCGTAAAAGCCCTCGGAATTTGCCGTCCGATATTCTTCGGGCGGTTCGTCAAACGTGAAATCTTCGATTTTCTTTATTTCTTTAATCGGCGTTTCGGCAACGATTTTGCCGCCGCGACTGAATTTTTCGTAAGTGGCGACGTATTCGCCTTCGGTCTTATATTTGTCGTAGGCGTAAACGACTACTTCGGGGAAAATCAGAAATCTGCCCGACGTGTTTTTTACGCCGCCCCTGACGAGTTTTTCCACTCTTCCGTCTTTGCTCTCGTCGGAAGTATATCTCTTACCTACTATTACGCACTTGCCGAACGACGACGGGGTTTTACCGACTTCCGATATAACGTATCTGCCGTCCGAAGCGTAGATACACGCCTCGCGTACCTTGGCGCGATGCTCTTCGCTTTTCGCCTCGGCAAAACATTCGGATAAAAGATCGTAAACTTCGTTTCTTAAAGACTTTATTTCGGCTTTTACGAGCGCCTCTCGTTTGGAAACCGTAGTTCTGCGCTCGTTTATACGCGAAATCGCGTCGTCGTTGCCCGCTTTTTCTCGCCAGTCGTTCTTTTTACGGTACACCATAGCGGAAGAAGACAGTTTCCCGTCTTCCCCTTTCAGCGAGCGAAGTTCGTCTTTAAGATCGTCTATCCGCCTTATTTTATTTATTGCCAAAGCGTATTTTTCAAGCATATTCTGAAGTAAAAGTCGTTATTTTATTATTTCTTTGACGTAGTCGGCGATAATGTCCGCCGACTTGTCGGTGCCTACGCGAGTATTCACGACGAAATCGTAATTGTCGATTTTGCCCCACTCGGTATCTGCGTATTTTTTATAATAAGCCGCGCGGGCTCTGTCGTTGCGTCTGATAAGTTTTTCGGCTTCCGCAGGGGTTATCGAATAACCTTTGGCAACCCTCTCTATTCTCTGCGCCATAGGAGCGCATACGAAGACCTTTATAAGGTTGTCCGCATTTTCGAGAATTTTCGCGGCGCATCTGCCGACGAATACGCAAGACCCCTTTTTAGAAAGGTCTTTTATGACCTGAGCCTGACCGATATAAATTTTATCGTAGAGCGAAAGAGAATCTCCGCTTAAAAATCCGCCGTACCAGAAAGCGTTGGTGGCTTTGTCTTCGCTGCCGTGGATTACGTCTTTATCGAAGCCCGTAACTACCGCCGTCATTTCCGCGATAGATTTATCGTAGCAAGGAATACCTAACCTTTGAGCGAGTTTAGCGGCGGTTTCCGCGCCGCCCGAACCGAATTGTCTGCTGATTGCAACGTAAAATTTCTTTTCCATAATACGTCCCTCCGTATATATTTTATTACAAACCGCCCGAAATGTCAAGACGGAATAGAATTTTTTCTTCTTTCTGTTTTAACGAGGGCGTACGCGGCGAATATCCCGCCGATAAACAAGACTACGCCCAATAAGAGTTCCCATACGTTTAGCCCGTTAATTGCCCAATCCGTATACACTTTGTATATATCCGGATTAAAGAACATCGTTACCGCCGCGCCGAGCGACAAGCCGCAAATACAGAAAAACGACGGCGTTTTATGCCGTTCGAGTACGTTAGACATAAGTTTCGAAACGGTAACCAGACCGACTGCGAAACCGACTGCAAGGCAACCGTACACGATAAACACCTGCGGATTCGATTTCCAGTAAGTAAGGCTTACGGAATACATTATCGATTTGAAATAGCCGAAAACCATCAACAGAGCGGTGGCCGAAAGCCCCGGCACGATCTGCGTTATCGCCACGAGATAACCGAGCAGCAAAAACAAAAGATAATGCCGCACGGAAAGGTTATCGAGCGATTTGTTCCCGCCGTATACGAACACCGAAACGAGCGAAGCCGCTACCGGGATCAGCAAGCCGAGTATAAACAGAATTATTCGCGGCGCGTTTATTTTTTCGCCTTTAATCCGGTCTGCGACCGCCGGATACACGCCGAGCATAAGTCCGCCGAAAAGCGCGACTATCGCAAAAGGCAGAATATCGATAAGTTTTTTTACCCCGAAAAATCCGCCGACGAAACCGAAAATACCGCCGACGAGTATCGGTAACAAAAACAAAAAGCACTTCTTGAATTTTTTGAGGATATTGCCGAGCGCGTACAGGAATTTTTCGTACAACCCGAAAATTATCGCGACCGCCGAACCGCTTACGCCCGGCACTATAACGGCAAGCCCGATGAAAAAGCCGAGCGCTCCGCTTTTAACCCTTTCCCTGCCGTTTTTATAGGCAAGATCGACTTCTTGCGACGAAGCGTTTTCGACCTGCGTTTGTTCGTCTTTTTTTTCTTCCATTTAAGAATACCTCCGAAAACGCTTGAAATTTTAACGGTTTACGTATATACTCTATGTACGTAAAGTATAGCAAAAAAATTCGTCTGTGTCAAAAGGTTAATATGGAATTACAAAAACTGTTATCGAAGGCGAGAAGAGCCGCGGAAGATTATAACATGATAGAAGAGGGCGATAAAATCGCCGTAGGACTTTCGGGCGGCAAAGACAGCCTGACGTTGCTTTATATTCTCGCCGCGATGAGAAGATTTTATCCGAAAAAATACGACGTTATCGCGATTTCGGTAGATATGGGGCTGGGGCTCGACGAAAAAGAAGTTCGGGCCGTAAAAAATCTTTGCGAAAAACTCGGCGTAGAGTACTTCGTCGAAGAAACGAGAATAGGCGAAATCGTCTTTGACGTGAGAAAAGAACCCAACCCCTGCTCGCTCTGCGCGAACATGCGCCGTGGCGCGCTCAATTCCGCGGCTAAAAACCGCGGCTGCAACAAAGTCGCGCTGGGGCATCATTCCGACGACTTAGCGGAAACGTTTTTACTCTCGCTTTTCTACGAAGGCAGACTCTCCGCATTCGCGCCCGTAACGAGGCTCGAAAGAGTGGGGTTGACGGTTATCCGCCCGATGATTTATATTACCGAAAAAGAAATAATCGGCTTTGCCAAAGACAAACCGATTATTCACAACCCCTGCCCCGCAGACAAACACACGCAAAGGCAATTTATCAAAGACACTATAAAAGCGCTGCAAAAAGAAGTACCCGCCGTTAAAGACAATATTTTAGGAGCGATACTCCACCCCGAAAGAAACAACCTTTCGTCGTTTATAAAACCCGCCGATAAAGAGTGAATCTCTTTATCGGCGGGTTTTGATTTTATCGTTATTGTAAAAATGTAAATGCCGTCGATCGCCTTGAAAGGCAAAACCTGCGGACTTGATGTTATCCGTAATATTCAATCCGCGGGAAACCACACTTCCGGGAATATGCTCTCCCGTTGAAGCGGGAGAGGGGCGACCCTGCCTAAGGTTGCCGCGACCCGCAAAGGGGCTGGCAAAGACGATTGATACTACGCTTTGCGGTTCGGGCGCGCGTCGACGTTTTCGAAATAATCTTTGGAAATCGACGACTTACTCTCCGCGTTTTTAAGCGACGAAATCTCTCTTTTGAGTTCGGCGTTTTCTCTTTTCAGCGCTTCGTTTTCTTTACGCAGATTTTCCGCAATACGGTCGTATAGAGCGTTTATCTCCGCTTTAAGCCTTTTAAGCATCGGCTCGTCGGACCTGCCGTACGGATCATAACATTCGCCCGTTTCGCGTTTTATTTCGTTTACCGTTTCAATTACCGTCGGCTTATCGAACGCAAGCATGTTTCTGTATTTATTCTGATACCTTAAAGCCTGTTTCGGATCGGAAGCGATAAGCCCTATACTGCTTCTTACCGACCTTCCCTCGGTAACTTTAATCAGAATTTTTTTAAGCATAATTTTCGCTTCGGCTTCGTCGAACTCTATGATTTTCGCAACCTTCGGTTTTATTCCGCCGAATACCGCTTCAGAGTATTCTTTATCCGTATTCGCGCGTTTTATCGCCGCGTAATAGGCGTTTCTTACCGAGCCTTTCGCTCCGCCCGTCTTTTTGGCGAATTCTTCGAAAACGTCGCCGAGCGGCTTGCCGTTCGACTTCGCTTCGTCCGCTTTTTTAATGAGTTCTTTCATGTTTTTATCGGTACTGCTTTTCATTCTGCCTCCTTACCGTCCATTATTGACAGAACGGGCAATTATAATACATATCGGCAAAAAATCGCTAATATATTTTAATATGATATATTATCTCTACTCGTCCAAAACTTCCGCGGTAAAAATCAACGGCGAATTCAAGGGAATAACCGACGGAAATTATTTCGCGTTCGAAGCGGATGAGTGTTTAATCGAAATTATCCCTCTCGACAACTCGTGGTTGCCCGTAACGGCGTACATTTGCGGCGATACGCAAAGCGCGCAGCAATTAAAAGTTATCGACATGCGCGGCGGAATTCTTCTTCTGCCCGAATTTTCGCATCGGTTCGTAACCGATTTTAAGTTATTGTTCCGTGGCAGAAAAGATTTTTCGGCAGGTGCACTCGCCGTTACCTGTTACAGCGAAAACGGGGTGCGGCTCATCGTGGAAACCGCGAGCGATATGTACGTCGAAAGTCTGCCGTTTACGCCGGACGACGCGCGGTTCGAAAAAGTCGATTCCGGCAGTTGCGAGTATCTGCTGTGCGTATTAGTCGGTAAACGTTCGCTCGTTCTGGCGTACTCGATAACGAACAGAATAAAACCCGAATTAAAGCGCGTCTGCGACGATTACTCTTTAAGTCTGCCTTTTATAACTTTGACCGAGCGGAAAAACGACGTCGTAAAGCATATCGTTTCGTCATGCTGGAAGTTCGCCGACGGCGTAATGGGGCAAACTTTAACCGTAACCCGCAGACGGCAGATATATACTCTCGACGAAAAACTCATCCCATACGCCTTTTTCGAAGAACTTTTGTGCGGCGGCGACGTGAGCGATTTTTTATCGCCGAAACTAAAACCGCGCGCAAAAGATTTCAAAGAGTTCGCAGGCGACTTTTCGGCAGTATTGCCGCCGCCGAATTTCGTCGGTCAATCGCTCGTGACGCTGTTATATAAAGACAAAATCGAATACGCCGACGTAAAATTAAACAACGGTCTTATCGAAAACGTGATTTTGACTTGACACGCCTCAACTTTTATGATAATATTTAGCCGCTATGATTTGGTATTACATTTTATCTTACGCATCTTTGATAATAATCGTTCCGGGCGTAATATTCGCGTTCGTAGCGCAACTGCTCGTACGTTCGGCGTACAAAAAATATTCAAAAGTCGAAGCCCGTTCGGGTTGGACGGCGGACGATATGAGCCGTATGTTTATGGAACGTTACGACTGTAACGGCGTTACCGTAGAACCGATAAAGGGTGACCTTACCGACAATTACAATCCTTCGACCGACGTCATATCCCTGTCGGAAACCGTTTACGGAAAATCGACTATCGCCGCGCTCGGCGTCGCCGCGCACGAATGCGGACACGCCCGTCAACAGCACGAAGGCAGTTTTATGATGGCTCTTCGTAAAGTTCTCGTACCGGCAACGAATATCGGCTCGAACCTCGCAGTTCCGCTCGTCATACTCGGACTTCTGCTCGAATTCTGGCTGGGTACGGTGGTCGGAACGTATTTCTGGGTTGCCGGCGTGGTGCTTTACTCTATGTCCACGATTTTCGCGCTCGTAACTCTGCCCGTCGAAATCGGGGCGTCGTCGAGAGCGATGAAAATGCTCGAAGAACAGAACGTACTTGAAAAAGACGAAAGACGCGGCGCGAGAAAAGTTCTTTCCGCAGCGGCGCTCACCTACGTGGCAGCGCTTCTCGTATCGCTTTTATACCTTTTGCGGTTCCTTATAATAATCGCGGGAACGAGAAGAAAAAAACGCTAAAAAATATGACCGGCAAGCGGAACGAAATTCGTTCCGCTTAAATTTTTGCGTAAAATTTCGCAACTTTCGTTTCCCGAATAAAACGAAACCGCTAAATTTTCGTCCGTTGTTTTAACGACGAATATGCCGTCGCCGCCCGTAAGAGAAATTATCTTACGGGCGGAGTTTTCGTCCTTTGCGGGCGCGACGTTTCCTCCCGAAAGAGCGACCGAATAAATAACCGCCCTTACCGCACCGGAAGCGTCTTCTTCGCCGGTCACCGCAAAAAGCGGCTTTGCCGAACTCACGCAAAACCTGCCTACAACTTCTTTAATCGCCTTGAAAATTTCGTCTGCCACGGTATATGTTACGTTAAAAAACTCTTTTTCGTTACAATTCCGTTGACAAAACGGTATGAATACATTAAAATAATTATACTTATTTATTCCCGACAGATGTTACGTATCCGGTATAAAATTATGCAAAAAGAAAAACTTATCGATGAATTACAAAGTAAAATAAAACGCAAACGTCTTTCGGCTCTTGCCGAAATTTGCCGCGACGATTCCGAATCGGTCGCGCCCGATCAAAAAACCGATCTGGGGCTTCAGTTCCGCTCGGTTTATTCGGGTTTTACGTTTACGCCGTCGATGTGCGCGTACAAATCGCTTCAGACGGGCGCGCCCGTAACGGCGATGGTAGATTACGCTTCGCTCAAAGGCGCGAAAGAGTTTATGAAGGCGCTGAAACTCACGGGGGAAACCGGATTCGTAGGGGCGGGCATAAAGACGAGAACGAAAGGAATGCGACTTTCTTTGCAGGCGCTCGGCATCCCCGAAAAGAATTACAAACGATTCCACAAAAGCCTTGCGAAGGCAAGAAACTTAAAAGCGGAACACGTCGAAAAACTCCGTAAACTCATAAACGAAAAATTGAGCGGGCTTAACTTCTTTCTCCCGCCCGAATTGTCGTTATTCAAAAAAAATACGACTGCGAGCGCGGAAAGATTGTACAACGCGCTTGCCAATAAGATTTTGTTGCGTTACGGAAACGGCGACGAGATAACCGCCTTTTTAACGAACCGCCTTAAATTTCCGCTTACCGAAGAGCAGAAAAACAAACTCGCCTCGACGGACAATAACTATTACCGCTTTGATCTGGCTGAAATTCTGCGGGCATATTTAGGCGTTAAAGACGTACCCGAAACCACCGTCCCCGCAGCCGATTTCGTTTCGCTTTGTGAATCCGTCGGCGCGATTCCGACCGCAGTCTATACCGCAGGGACTCCCCTCGACGATTTTATGACGGTCGTTAAAAAACTCGGCGTAAAGGCGATATGCCTCGAACCCGACCGCGACAACGGTTTTACGCCCGAAGAATTTTACGACGAGGCGATAGCGGAAAACCTGTTGCCTCTTGCGAGAAAAGTCATCGACAGACCCCGTAAAAAAGCCGATTACAAATTCGCTTCGGAAGAAACCGCAAAGAAATACGTCGAAAGCGCGTTTGCCGTCTGCGGACACGAAATCGCCGTTTCCGTTTCGCTCGAAGACGGATTGTTTTCCGAAAAAACGATTGCTTCGATGCCCGATATGCGGTCGAGAATAGACCTTTTTTACCGAATGGCAATAAAATAACGAATAAAATTCAATAACACGGTCGATACTCCTTGCCGAAACGCAAGGAGTTTTTTTATGGATTTTTTTTCGGATACGCGCTCGAAAACCGTAGCGGCGGCTTCGTTCGCCCTGTTTTTATGCGTCGCGGCTTCGTTATATATAGGGAGCGGGTTGCCGGACGGCTATAATAAAGAATACTACCTTTTTAAGTCCTCTTCGGCGTGCGAAATAACGAACGAGATAAATTTTTTCACACCCGTAAACGTCGTTCGGGGCGAAGCCGTAACCCTTAGGACCGAAGAAGAAGTCAGAACCGCTCTTGCCGGACTTTTTGCCGTAAAGGTCTTTTCGGAAAGCGGAGAAAACTTCTCTTCCGACTATTATTTTTCCTTCCGCATCCGTCGATATACGATAATAAACGGCAGAAAGGTCAATCTGCACGTTTGTCGAACCTCAGGCGGATACAAGATAGGCAGCCCTATGATTTTCGGAGGGTATTAAAAATTTTTCGTAAGCCGGTATAAAACGCCCGAAAGCGGAGAATAATTACAACGCAAAATTTCAGGAGGACGAAAAAATGCCAACAAAAAAGAATTCGAGATTTCTC
>ENA-UERG01003375-UERG01003375.1-human-gut-metagenome-genome-assembly--contig:-NODE-3375-length-10254-cov-63.614130_pt1 | contig 10254 bp, 8 predicted proteins | sample MGYA00242954_ERZ507954 | MGnify/ENA primary metagenome ERZ507954 (study PRJEB26167, sample SAMN06115478) | human gut metagenome | host: Homo sapiens | place: China:Sichuan | collected 2015-01-21... | reverse complement strand
AGTCTCCATGTTTTCATCACCAAGCTCCGCCACAAGTTATCTGCCGATGAAAATATCAGAATCATCAATGTGAGGGGGATTGGGTATAAAATGATTTGCTAGAATCTTGTAAAAGAACTATTCTTCCTCGCCATCAACAAGCGCATCGAATGCTTTTTTGAAGTATTCCATCTATCCATCGATCTATCCAATCAGGATGTTTGTTTCGAAGAGACGTTGCTAGAAGGTCTCCGTCAAAAGCTTTGTTTTTGAAAGTTTTTCCCAAAAAGGTTTGTGGTTTCAGGAATAATGGCTAATTTTGCGGGCGTGAAAGCGTCACTCCTCATTGGTGATGCTTTAGGGAATGATAAAATAAATAGGATATGAATAAGAGATTTGATAGTATCAGACAGATGGATGAGGCTGGACAAGAATTTTGGTCGGCTAGGGAATTGGCATCTGTTATTGGTTATGCAGATTATCGTAATTTTAGCAAAATCATAGATAAGGCTAAGGTCTTATGTGTACAAAACAATAAGAGTGTAGAAGACCATTTCGTTGAAGTCAACGAAATGGTTACTATTGGTAGTGAGGCAAAGAGAAAGCTGAAGTCCTACCATCTTTCCCGTTATGCTTGCCTTCTTATTTCTATGTCGCTCAGTTCCAAGAAAGAGAATGCATTGCCTGCATTAGAGTATTTTTCTGGTAAGCAGAATTTATCTTCTTCTTCATTACAAAATGCTGATACTTATAGCAATACGGATATTGTGTTCTTCTCTGATTCGGAAGGAAAACTGAGAGTGGAATTAGTCTTTGATGGAGATACGGTTTGGACGACACAGAAGAGAATTGCAGAAATCTTTCAAGTAGATGTGCGAACAGTGAGCTATCACATCAATGAAATCTTGAACAGCGGAGAACTCAATAAATATTCAGTTACCCAAAAATCTTGGATAACTGCGGATGATGGGAAGAAATACGAAATGAATGTATATAATCTGGATATGATTATTGCGGTGGGCTATCGTGTGAACAGTTACAAGGCAACTCGTTTTCGTCAATGGGCAACCAATACCTTGAGCGAATTTATCCGAAACGGTTACGTGTTAGATGATGAGCGTTTTAAGCAGGGTGGAAAGCAGGTTCAGGTGAAAGAACAGATGAAGGAATTGAATGGTATTGTTTCTGCTTATATTGACTTAGCTGCCAATCGTGCCAAACGCCATATTCCAACGACTATGGAACAATGGGTCAAGTTCTTGGATGGTTTTCTTGAATTATCATCTTATCCAATTTTGATAGATAAGGGAAAGGTTTCGGCTCTTGAAGCTCGGTTGAAAGCTTATGAGGAATATGATAAGTTTAGGGTGATTCAAGACCGTGAGTTCTTGTCGGATTTTGACAAGGAAGTGATGAGGCTAAAAGGAGAATTGGGGTTGTTTGATAATTGATGATTAAGCATGAAAAAAATAATAATTGCTTGCGACTCTTATAAGGGTTGCCTTTCGAGCAGAGAGGTGAATGAGGCGATTGCTTCGGGAGTGAAGGAATGGAATGCGGATGATGCTTCTCCCGAAATCATCATCCTGGAAATGAGTGATGGGGGAGAGGGAATGCTCGATGCTTTTCTCTCGGCGATGAAGGGAGAGCGAGTGAGGATTCATGCCCATGATGCGCTGATGCGATGGATTGAGGCTGAATACGGAATCGTGGATGATACGGCGATTATCGAGATTGCGCAGACCGCAGGACTGGCTCTGATTGAGCCTGAACAGCGTAACCCGATGAAGGCTACTTCATGGGGCGTGGGCGAGATGATTATGAATGCCTGGCGCCGTGGTGTACGCCATTTCATCGTGGGCTTGGGCGGCAGTGCCACATCCGATTGCGGTATCGGAATGCTCAAGGCGATGGGCGACGACTGGAAGAAAATCCGACAGGAATGCAGTTTTGTGCTGGCTTCGGATGTTACCAATCCGCTCTGTGGCGAAAACGGGGCGGCTCACGTCTTTGCGCCTCAGAAGGGAGCTGATGCTAAGATGGTGCAGATGCTGGATGATAGAGCTAGGAAGTTTGCCGAGGTAAGTGCCAAGCATTTCGGATATGATAGGAGTGAGGCTCCTGGGGCTGGTGCAGCCGGAGGTTTGGGCTATGCTTTCCTGCAATATTTCAATGCTGAGGCTCGTCCTGGGGCTGAGCTTCTCTTGGATGAGATTGGTTTTGATGCACTCATTCTGGATGCAGATTTCGTGATTACGGGCGAGGGACATAGTGACCGTCAGACCTTGATGGGGAAACTGCCGCAAAGGATTCTGGAGCATGGTGCCAATCAGAAAGTCTGGCTCGTGTCGGGTGGCGTAAGCGACAGGCAGGTGATGCTGGATGCAGGCTTTGATAGAGTGATTCAGGTTACTCCTGATTCTATGCCTTTAGAAGAAGCGATGAAGCCGGATGTGGCCCGTAACAATATCATCAAGGCGATTCGTAGGCAATTTGCTTTGTAGTTTCAGTTATTATCCGTATCTTTGCGCCCGATTATCAAAACAGGGTAAAAAGAATAAGAATAATGAAGTATATAATTTTTGATTTTGATGGAACCATCGGCGATTCGCAGAGTCTCATCGTGAAGACCTTGCAGGATACGATGCGTGCAAGAAAACTGGAGGTGAAATCGGATGAGGCTTGTGCCAAGACCATCGGTTTAAGACTGGATGAGGCTTTCGTCTCGCTCTTCGGAATGAGTGCTGAGGAGGGAATGGCGTGTGCGGCAACCTATCGCGAAATCTTCCTGGAGAACAAGAAGACGATGATCGTGCAGCCCTTCCCTCATGTGATAGAAATCTTGAGAGCGTTGCACCGTCAGGGCTATGTTCTGGGAATGGCCAGCAGCCGCAACCATTGCTCGCTGGATGGATATGTGAAGCAGATGCAGCTGGAAGATATTTTCTCTTCTATCGTGGCAGGCGATGATGTGGAGCATGTAAAACCAGCTCCCGATATGGTTTTCAAGGCTTTGGGAGAAATGAAGGGAACTATTGAAGAAACCCTCGTGGTGGGCGATATGAACTTTGATGTGGATATGGCGCATCATGCCGGCTGCAAGGCCTGTGCCGTGACTTATGGCAATGGAACCCGCCAGCAGCTCGCTTCTGCCGAATGGATTATCGATGATTTTGCTGAGCTTCTGGAAATCGTAAAAAGATAAAAAGTAAATGAGTAAAAAGATAAATTTATCGCTGATGCAATAAAAAAGCTGATAAAATTATCTTTTTATTCATTTTTTTATAGTACCTTTGCACTCGCAATTGGTTCGCTGCCACCTTCTGCCGCCCTAGGCAGGACTGGTGCGTAGTGATTAAAAGGGAATCGGGTGAGAAGCCCGGACAGTCCCGCTGCTGTAAGCGTCTTATTGCGGCAAGCACCATGGTCACTGACATTTTTTCGGGAAGACCGCTTGCCATGAGTTTTGCATCTTTTTATGTTTACATAGAGTGAGATGCTGGGAGGACGCAAGTCAGAAGACCTGCCGTTGCCATCGGAAAAGAAATTCCCAAAGAATATCTCTGTGATAAAAAAAGAATATCTCTGGGATATAAAAAGAATACGATTCCGATGATTCTATCCAACCCCGTGGGATGGGTTCGTGATGGAGACATACAGATATTTACTTATTATATTAAGGTTTAAGGTATAAGGAGATTAAATGAGAATAGGAAAATTACTGCTGTGCGTCGGGGGATGCATGGCAGCAAATGCTGTATCGTATGGGCAGAGTTTTCGAACCGATTCGGTGCAGGCCTTGGACGAGGTGGTGGTGAAGGCAATGCAGGAGGTTACTCCCCATCAATCCATCAACTATCAGCAATTGCAGAAGCTGCCTTCCAATAATGTGGCAGATGCGCTGAAATATATGGCGGGCGTGCAAATCAAGGACTATGGCGGATTGGGCGGACAGAAGACCGTGAACGTGCGGTCGCTCGGATCTCAGCATGTGGGCGTTTATCTGGATGGAGTACGCATCACCAATGCACAGAACGGTACGGTGGATTTGGGAAAGTATTCGCTCTCTACCCTGGAATCGGTTTCGCTCTTCAATGCCAACAAGACGGAGATGCTGATGACGGCTTCGGAATATGCTTCCGCCTCCACGGTTTATCTCAAGACCCATCGCCCCGACAGCACTCAGCTCAAGGCTTCCTACCAGTTGGGCTCGTTTGGAACCCACAAGTTGGCAGCCACTTACAGTTATCGGAATTGGGGCTTCATAGATGCTGCCTTTACCCATAGCAAGGGCAACTATCCGTTTGAATATCATACGGAATATGAGGACACCACGGGAACCCGTCGCAACTCCGACATTACGATGTTCCGCATCGAAAGCTGCGCCTTCTACAAGGGATTGCAATGGCACACGTATTACTTCAATTCCCGAAGGGGATTGCCGGGCGGAATCGTGCGCCGACTCTCGGATACCTACACCGATGTGGGCAGGGAATGGGACCGCAACTTCTTCTCGCAACTGTCGTATCGCACGCAGATTCCTTTCGGAAAGCATCAGCCTTCATCGGAAAATCTGCATTCGATAGGCATCAGGGCAATATTGAAATACGCCAACGATTTCCTGCATTACCGTTCGGATTATCCGGAGAACATCTCGGTTCACGCCAACAACAGGTATCATCAGCAGGATGTATATGCGGCGCTCTCGGCTTCCTATCAGATTCGCGATTTCGGCTTCTCGGCTTCCAGCGACCTGCGATGGAGTGACCTCACCACCGATGTGAAGAATTTCCACTACGTCTATCGCCTGGACAGCAAAAGCTCGCTCTCGGCGTTCTATCAGCATGGGGGATTGAAGGCTAGCGCAAGCGCACTCTATACCTCGCTCGCCGACCATACCCAGGGCAAGGCAAAACCTCTGCATAAGATGACGTGGAATGCGCTGGCTTCCTATACGTTGGGCGACTGGACCCTCCGCTCGTTCTACAAAACCGTGTTCCGGGCGCCAACCCTCAACGACCTCTATTATACGATGGTGGGCAACCGCAACCTGAAGCCGGAATACACCAAGCAGGTGGATGTGGGAATCACCTTCAGCAAGCCTTTCGTGGATGTGCAGGCAGACTGGTATTACAACCGGGTGGAAGACCGCATCGTCTGTTTGCCGCTGAAAGGTTCGTATCAGTGGACGATGCTCAACTATGGCTACACCCGCTGCATGGGTGTGGATGTGAGCGTGAATGCGCATTATCGCCAGCATTCCCTGCTCCTTACGGGCACGTATCAGGATGACCGGAACCGCACCAACCCGAAGGAGGATGCCTACAATGATTTCATCGCCTATTCGCCTAGGTGGTCGATGACGGCGGTCTATACCTTATTATATAAGGGTTGGACTGCATCCATCTCCCACATGTTTGTGGATAAGCGATATTGGACGGCGGAGAATGCCATCGAAGACCCATTGGCTGCGTATAACTGCACCGACCTGAAGATAGGCTACCGATTCCTGCGCCACTATACGGTGGAGGCAGAGTGCCAGGACATCTTTGACGAGCGTTACGAGATGATTCAGCGCTGGCCGATGCCGGGAAGGAGATTTGGCGTAACTCTTAGGGTTGAGAGTTTATAGTTGATAATTTATAGTTAATAGTTTATAGATGATAGATTTTCTGAAAATGAGAATAAAATTTGGAAATAAGATATTAGGAATGCTGGCGATGATAGGATTATCGCTCAGTTTTGTCGCCTGTTCCAACGAGAATGGAGCGGATGATTCCCAGCCGGTAAATCCTCCTACGCTTATCGGCGAGAATCTCATCGTCTGCAACGAGGGAAACTGGCAGTCGGATAACGGGCAGCTTTCCTATTACGATGGAACGGCGGGTGTGCTCACCAATAAGTGGTTCCGACAGGTGAATGGAAGCAAACTGGGAGATACGCCCAACGACATCATCCAGGTGAATGATACGCTTATTGCCATCGCCGTGAACTGGTCGAACATCATCCAGTATATTCATCCCGACGGAACGGCTTGCGGGGCTACCGAGAACGTGCCCAACAATCGCCGAATGTGCGCTGACGGCAACTATCTCTACATCACATCCTACGCCCACAAATGCGGCAACCAGACCTTCGAAAAGGGGTATGTGGCTAAGATTGATGTGAAGACCAAGCAGGTGGTTGCCACTTGCGAGGTGGGCTGGGAGCCAGAAGGAGTGCGTCTTTATGAGGGCAAACTCTATGTGGCAAATACCGGAGGCTATGCTTTCTCCGAGGGACATGAGTATGAAACCACCGTGCAGGTGGTGGATGCTGAGACGATGAAATCCATCAAGACCATCGATACGGGCTGCATCAATCTCTATGGCGAAATGTCGCAGGCAGGCCAGTATCTCTGCATCAATTCCTGCGGAGATTATTACAATGTGAAGCCTAAGACCGTGATTGTGGATTGCAAGACGGATGAGGTGAAAACCTTCGATTTCCCTGCTACCTATAACAGTACGGATGGGGATGTTTTTTACACCGTAGGTTCTGAATTCTCCTATAATACGGGTGAGTATGTCTATTCCATCAAGACCATCAATCCTGAGACACAAGAGGTGAAAGATGGAATCTTCAGTGAAGCCATCACTCAGAAAATCAAGGAGATAACTTCGCCATACGAGCTTTACATCTCGCCTTATACCCAAAACGTGTATTTCACGGATGCGGGCAGTTATGGCTCAGCGGGTTATCTTTATGGCTACACCAAGGAGGGACAGCCGGTGTTTGCGCCGCAGAAAACGTATGTGAATCCGGCGCATATCCTGGCTTTGCCGATTTATGAAAACAAGTAAGATGAAAGATATGAATAGAATTTTAATGAGCACTTTGCTGAGCCTTTCCATGGGAGTGGCTTCGGCACAGACACAGAATGTAGAAGTTGTGGAGTTGCATCCAGCTCCAGGACAGTTTGTCAACATCATGCCTCAGGCTGAGGAGGGAACCACCCACGAGGAGGTTTGCAAGGAGGCTACCGAAGCCTTGAATGATGGTCAGATTGTTCATCTGGGTACTTACGGCGGATACGTAACCGTGAAGTTCGACCACCCAGTACAGAACAAGCGAGGTTCCGACCTCCGCATCAAGGGTAATGGCTTCTATAGCAGTGGTGACCCGAAATATGGCAAGGAGACCATCGGCGGTTCTTTTGAGCCTGGTATTGTTTATGTGGGTGTGGGCAATGATGTGAACACCTGCAAGTGGTATGAGCTGGCTGGTTCTGAGTATTATACAGATGAGATTCACGATTTCTCCATCACCTATCACAAGCCAGTGGCAGAGGAAGGAGAGCATTCGCAGATGTTCTCTTCGTTTGATAACTACATCAAGTGGGAGGCTTCATGGACTGATAAGAACGGTGAACGCCGGGATTCTACGGGCTATCACATGAAGATTTCATTCCACAAGCAGTCTTTCTGGCCTTTGTGGGAGGAAGGAGAAACCTTGACTTTCAAGGGAGGTAAATTGCCTAACAATGCCGTGAATTATGGAACCGAGACTTCGCAAAGTTGGGTGCTCTATCGCTACGCCAAGGATTCGTATGGCTATGTGGATGCTTCGCTCAATACGGATGATTACTCCACCTTCGATATCGACTGGGCGGTGGATGAGCAGGGCAACCACGTGGATTTGGAGGAAATCAACTTCGTGAAGGTGGTGAACGGAACCTTCCAGTATTGTGGCTGGCTGGGCGAGACTTCTACCGAGGTAACAGGCTTCCAGGATCTTCATCTGGTAGAAGGCTATGATGAGAATCCTATCATCATCACCCCTCGTACCTCTACAGGACTTTCAGTCATCAAGACCGACAGTAAGTTTGCCGCCAAGGATGATAGCTATTACGACCTGATGGGTCGCCGTGTGGCTACTCCGCAGAAGGGAATTTATATCAGAAATGGCAAGAAGATAATCTTCAAGTAAAGTTCTCTTCCGGGGCGAATCATCAATCAAACAGAAAATTCAATTATTAATAATAAATAATGTAAAGTATGAAAAAGATTTACTCGTATTCTTTGTCGGCTGCTTTCGTTGCAGCCTTGTTGAGTGTTTCATCTGTAGCGAATGCGCAGGATAACAGTGCAGCAGTGACTGCTGAGGCTTCGCAGGATGCTGCTGTGGCTACCTTCGAGGATTTGACCTTGGAGCCTAAAAGCCACTGGGCTGGTCCTGCTGATAATGCAGAGGAAGTATCTGGTGCTTATGGTCCGGAATGGGTTGGTACTTTCAAGAGTGGTTCTTATGAGTTTGTCAACTCTGTAAACCCAGCTTGGGGTTCCTGGATGGGTTGTTCTTACAGCAACATGACCGCAACCTCATTTGAATCTTTGGACAAAGACCAGTGGAATTCTGCTGCAGGCCATGGTGCTGAGGGTTCTACCAATTACGGAGTATTGTATGGAAATTCTCTTCCTAATACACCTATGGAAGTAATCAAGGTGGCTGATGCTCCTGATGGACGAGTAGTAAAGGGTATGAACATCACCAACTCTGCTTGGGTTGTAGAATGCGTGAAGAATGGCAATGGAGCTGCCAATAAGTTTAAGCAGGGTTCTTGGTTCAAGGTAATCTTTACTGGTACTAAGGCTGACAAGTCAACAGCTTCCGTAGAGTATTATCTGGCTGATTACCGTTCTGAGAATGAGGCAGACTGGACTTGTCTGACAGATTGGGATTGGCTTGACCTTTCTTCTTTGGGCAAGGTTGTTTCCCTGAGCATCAGCTTTGATGGTACAGACAAGAGTTATGGCTATCTGAATACATCAACCTATGTTTGCATCGACAATGTGGGCTGTGAGAAGAATCTTTCTACTGGTATTGCTACTGGCAAGTGGAACAGCGTAGAGCTTCGCGAGGTGGCTCGCTTCTCTGCTGACGGCAAGCGAATCTCTGCTCCTCAGAAGGGTCTCAACATCATCCGCATGAGCGATGGTTCTACCCGCAAGGTAGTAGTAAAGTAAATATTTACCCTTAAGGCAAAAAAAAAATAGCCTTAAGGGAAAATATTTTTTCCCTTAAGGCTAAATATTTAATTGCTTCTAGGAATCTATTATTGCTTCCTTTTTCGAAACTTTATTCCTTTCCCAGGAATCTATCATTGCTTCCTTTTTCGAATCTTTATTCCTCCATCAGCTTGCGATAGCGACCCTTCTTGATTTCTGTATCGCCAAGACGGCGCGCCTTGTTGATTTCATACTCAGAATAGCTGCCCTCGAAGAAGAATACCTCACCGTTGCCTTCGAAGGCAAGAATGTGGGTACAGATACGGTCGAGGAACCAGCGGTCGTGGCTGATAACCACCGCACAACCGGCAAATGCTTCCAAACCTTCCTCTAATGCACGTAGCGTGTTCACGTCGATATCGTTGGTAGGCTCATCGAGAAGCAATACGTTGCCCTCTTGCTTCAATGCCAAAGCCAACTGCAGACGGTTGCGCTCACCACCCGAGAGAACACTACAGAGCTTGCTCTGGTCGGTGCCCGAGAAGTTGAAGCGGGAGATGTAAGCACGTGCATTCACATCTCTGCCACCCAGACGCAAGGTCTCGTTGCCCTGGGAAATTACCTCGTAAACAGTCTTCTGAGGGTCGATGTCCTTGTGCTGCTGGTCAACATAAGCCAGCTTCACGGTCTCACCCACCTCGAATGTGCCGCCATCAGCCTGATCCAAGCCCATGATGAGGCGGAAGAGGGTAGTCTTGCCGGCTCCGTTAGGACCAATCACACCTACGATGCCGTTAGGAGGAAGCATGAAGTTGAGGTCGTTGAAGAGAACCTTTTCGCCGAACGCTTTCTTTACATGCTGAGCCTCAATCACCTTGTTGCCCAGACGAGGACCGTTAGGGATGAAGATCTCCAGCTTCTCCTCGCGCTCCTTCTGCTCCTGGTTGAGCATCTGCTCGTAAGAGTTCAGACGAGCCTTACCCTTAGCCTGACGGGCCTTAGGTGCCATGCGAACCCATTCCAACTCGCGCTCCAATGTCTTGCGGCGCTTAGAGGCAGTCTTCTCCTCCTGAATCATTCGCTTGGTCTTCTGGTCGAGCCATGAAGAGTAGTTGCCCTTCCATGGAATACCTTCGCCACGGTCCAACTCCAGAATCCACTCGCTCACGTCATCGAGGAAGTAGCGGTCGTGGGTTACGGCGATTACGGTACCCTCATACTGCTGCAGGTGCTGCTCCAGCCAGTCGATGCTCTCAGCATCCAGGTGGTTGGTAGGCTCATCGAGCAG
>ENA-UERG01003372-UERG01003372.1-human-gut-metagenome-genome-assembly--contig:-NODE-3372-length-10262-cov-3.679136_pt1 | contig 10262 bp, 8 predicted proteins | sample MGYA00242954_ERZ507954 | MGnify/ENA primary metagenome ERZ507954 (study PRJEB26167, sample SAMN06115478) | human gut metagenome | host: Homo sapiens | place: China:Sichuan | collected 2015-01-21... | reverse complement strand
TAATGCGTATGTGCGATACATCGGGGAATTTCCGGCATTCTTATATTTTTTTTACCATTCTAAATGGGTGGTTGATGTGGTGTTCTTCTTAAATCATACTACAAAAATAAAAAATCTACATTCTGTAAAATGCAGGAATTTAGATATATGACGTTCTTAATGTACTACATTTTCAACATTCGTCATTGATTTATATTGAATTATGACTTAACTTTGCGTCGAGACTCTACAATGTAGAGGCCACTATATCTTAATTCAACCTTGTGTTAAAAATGACAGTAAACTTTTTGAAAAAGGGCATATTTGGTGTAATGCCTTTCATGTGTTTATCGTTGGCGATAAATGCCGTTGCGCAGAATCCATGCGCGCTGAAGGATGCGATGGTGATTTCAGGTAATGCACGGTTTACGGTGTTGACCCCTGAAATGATTCGCATAGAGTATAGCGATAAAGGTGTGTTTGAAGACCGGGCCACATTTACGGTCAATAACCGTCGGATGGACGCGGTGCCTGAGTTCGACAAGAATGAAGATAACGATTATCTCTACATCTCCACCGGTAAGTTGAATCTGAAATACCGCAAGGGTACGAATCCTAAAACGCTACCTGCATCGCCTCGTAATCTGACCATTACCATGATGCATAAAGGGCAAGAGATTACATGGTATCCCGGGAAACCGGATCCTTTGAATCTCAAAGGCACATGCCGCACACTGGACGGAAGTAACGGAGACAACAAACGTGCCGAACTCGAGAATGGTCTGGTATCCAGATCCGGGTGGGCGGTGATAGACGATTCATGGTCGGCTCCACGAGCCGATGGAAGCCGCTCGTTTGCGCTGACGTCCAACGATGAAGTGGGTTTCGACTGGTGGTCCGAAAGAAAAGATCCTCAGGCCCTTGACCTTTATTTCATGGGATACGGTCAGGAATACAAGAAGGCGATTGGCGATTTTACGAAAATCGCCGGCAAAATTCCGTTGCCTCCGGCGTATGTGTTCGGCTATTGGTACAGCAAATATGCCTCCTATTCTTCGGACGATTATCGCCGGATTATGGCTGATTTAAAGAGCAACGGCATACCTGCCGACGTGATGATCCTTGACATGGACTGGCACTGGAACGGTGATCCCAACTGCGGCTCGGAGGGAATAGGAGGGTGGACCGGATGGTCGTGGAACACCAATCTGATTCCTGAACCTGAAAAACTGCTGGATGAAATTCATGCCAATAACTTCAGGATCGCGCTTAATCTTCATCCTGCCGACGGAGTGAACAGCCATGAATCGCCGGGTTATTACAGTGCCATGAAATCGGAACTCGGCGGAAAGTATGATGAGAACGGGAATATTGCATGGAGCCTCGATTTCCCTGATTTCACCAAGTCATTCTTCAAGAACATAATTCGCGACCACGAATCCGAGGGAGTGGATTTCTGGTGGCTTGACTGGCAGCAGCATCTGACCAGTCCGTACACTCAGGGCCTCGGGCAGACATTCTGGTGCAACCATGTGTTCTACAACGACATGATGAAAAACCGTCCTGACCGACGTCCCGTGATATTTCACCGCTGGGGAGGACTGGGATGTCACCGCTATCAGATCGGTTTCTCGGGAGACGCCCTCATAAACTTTCCGACATTGGCATTTCAGCCATATTTCACTGCCACTGCCTCGAATGTGGGCTATGCATATTGGGGTCATGATTTAGGAGGTCATGCCTTTACTGATGAAAAGATAGTGAATGATCCTGAGCTTGTGTTACGCTGGATTCAGTTCGGTGTGTTTACCCCGATATTCCGCACTCATGCCACCAAAGACGACAGAATAGAGCGCCGTATATGGAAATTCCCTAATTTCCCCGATATGCTGGAGGCCGTGAAGCTGCGTTATGCGTTGTTTCCGTACATATACACCATGGCTCGCGAGACATACGATACCGGCATCGGAATGTGTCGTCCGCTATATTACGAATATCCTGACCAGGAGGAGGCTTATCGGTATGAAGGAGAATATTTCTTCGGAAACGATATATTGGTGGCGCCTGTGACGGAAGCCGCCACCGATGGCAAAGTCAGTTCAAAAGAAATATGGTTTCCCGAAGGATCATGGTGGAGCGTGTCGACCAATGAACTTATAGAGGGGCCATGTGTCAGGACTATGGATTTTAAGGTCACTGAGATACCTTATTTCTTCAGGGCCGGATCGATAATACCTTATAACGCTCCGACAGTTAAGAATGTAACGGCCCCTGAGACCTCGCTGATTCTTAACATTGTAGCCGGCAAGGAGGGGATCGGGTCTCTGTATGAGGATACAGGGGACAACAGCGACTATGCTACCGTATATGCTGTCACACGGTTCAATCACACTGTAACCGGAAACACGGAAACCTATGTGATAAACCCGCGTGAAGGAAACGCGATGGTCTGTAAATATCCATAATGCGACACACCCGCTGAAGGTTACTGTAAACGGCAAGCCTGTTGAGTCCTCGGCATGGAAATATAATGCAGCAGAGCATTTACTGGCTTTTGATATTCCGGAGACTTCGTGTAAGGACCGTATTGAAATATCAGTATTGTATTCCGGTGACAGGGGTACAGTATCGCATTGATGCATCGTTCCTTAGATTACCGCACCGACCGGACCGCAGGCAGGCTTATATAAGTCAATGGCTCAACGAGCCGATATTATAGAAAATATTGCCAAAAATGCAGTGAAGGGGTGTGTGGTTATAAAAAAATGATTAACTTTGTAGTGGAGAATGCCGAGGAAACAATGATTGGATTCCAAGGCATTCTCCACAATTGATTCCCGATTGATTCCAAACATACCTGAAAAGAGGTCAAACCCTAACGGCAACTTCGATGAACGGAAGGAAGATAAAGACAGGCATTATATTGCTCGCCGCCATCTGGACGGCGACGCTGACGTCGTGCCATAGCTCGAAGAAGGCCGGCGGTGAACCTTTCGGTCCCGCAACAGTCGAGACCATCCATGTGGGTAAAGGCGACAAATTGGGGCGCAAGGTGGCTGAAGAAGCGCTGTCGTGGGTCGGCACTCCATATAAGTATGCCGGATGCGACAAGAAGGACGGTACGGACTGCTCGGGCATGGTGATGCGCGTATACGAGGATGTGACCGGCAGCAAGATACCCCGCAATTCTGCCAAGCAGGCCGAGTTCTGCTATAAACTTGACACGAATAAGATAGAAACCGGCGACCTTGTCTTTTTCGCCACTGGCAAAGACCCGAAGAAAGTGTCACACGTGGGTATCGTGGTAGACGACAACCGGTTTGTGCACGCATCTTCGTCAAAGGGGGTAGTGGTGTCGCAGCTGAACCAGCCTTATTTTCAGCAAAGACTGCTGATGTTCGGCCGGGTGCCGGGACATGGCCATGAACTCGTGTCGGACAATGCCGGTGCGGATCAGTCGAAGAAATCGGATGAATCCGCACGTTCCGATAAACCAGATAAAACAAACGAAGAATATCAGGATCCGATTTATTTTTAATTATACTAACTTAACCATTATTTAAATCAAAAGTGATTAAGGCAAGAATAATGAGTCCGCTGCTTGCAGGCGTGCTGATAGGCATAGCCGGAGCAGTGTATCTGAATGTGGGAGGTGTCGTAGGTGCCGCTATGTTTGCGTTCGGGCTTATGAGCGTGGTGTGCTGGAAGCTCGACCTGTTCACCGGCAAGAGCGGTTTCTGGAGCGGACGCATGATATGGCGTCTGATACCGGTGCTGCTGCTCAATATCGCCGGAGTGGCGATGGTGGCGCTCACCACCATGAAACCGGAGATTACCGACATGGCCGTAGCCATAACTGCCAAGCGGTTTGCCACACCAGTGTGGAAGCTGTTCCTGCTGTCCGCCTGCTGCGGATTCATCATGACCACAGCCGTGAAGTTCGGACGCGAAGGCAACTGGTGGCCCTTGCTGTTCGGAGTGCCTACGTTCATTCTGTGCGGCTTCCCGCACTGCGTGGCCGACATATTCTATTGGACTGTCGCAATGGTACAAGGGGAAAGCTTCGGAGCCATCCTGCCCGTATATCTGGTTACAGTAGCCGGCAACTATGCAGGTTGCAATATACCCAGGTTGATTCCCGGCTTCACGGGAGATCCCGCTCCGAAAGATGCCAAGGAGGAAGCTCCTGAAAGAGCCTGATAACGCCTGTTTAACAGCAGATTCCTCTGATTCCTCTAATTAAAACAAGACCCCGCAGCACAATCGGATGCTGCGGGGCCTCGCTTTATATTTGCCGGGCCGGGTTATCCCATCACGACATCGACGGTATTGTTCGATCCCTCGGGGAATACGTTGATGATGTTGCCGGTGACAGGCAGACCGTTTACGGTGATTGACTTCACGCCCTTGCATACGCCGTCAGGATTCATGACGCGGATGTGGTAGTGGGCGCCCCGGAACGTGCGGTCCAGTTCATAGCCTTTCATGTCCGACGGAATGCAGGGGTCGATGCGCAATCCGTTGAATTCCGGCTGTATGCCTAATATGTACTGCGACACGGTAAGCCAGTTCCAGGCTGCGGTGCCTGTGAGCCATGAGTTCTTGGCCTGGCCCGGATTCGGCGCGTCCTTTCCTGCCGTCATCTGGCTGTAAACGTATGGCTCTACTTTGTGCAGGTCGCTGTGTTCCTCCACCCACGCCGGAGCGATCTTGGTGTAGTATTCCCATGCACGGTCGCCGTTGCCCACGATGGTCTCGGCCACGATAATCCAGGGATTGTTGTGGGCGAAGATGCCGGCGTTCTCCTTATAGCCCGGAGGATAACTCGAGATCTCGCCGTATTCAGGCACATACTCGGTGAATGCCGGATTGTTCAGCACAATGCCGTGGGGAGAGTCAAGATGTGTCCTGACCGATTCCAGTGCCCGGTTCACAAGACCCTCCTCCAGACCGATTTTGGCCATGGAGCACCAGCCCTGCGACTCGATGAATATCTTGCCTTCCTTGTTCTCCTTGGAGCCTACGGGGCGACCGAAGTAATCGTAAGCGCGCAGGAACCATTCGCCGTCCCAGCCATGTTTCTTCACGGCCTCGGCCATCGCCTCCACGTGCTGCATGGCTCGATCGTACTCGCGCGTATTGCCTATGGCCTTGCACAGCTCGGCATACTGCTGGCCGCACATCACGAACTGACCAGCTATCATCAGCGACTCTGCCTTGGAGTCGCCCTTCTTGTTCTCGGTGGTCTGATACGACTCGTTCGGATCATTGCTGAAGCAGTTCAGGTTCAGGCAGTCGTTCCAGTCGGCGCGGCCTATCAGGGGCAGACCGTGAGGGCCGAGGTGCGAGATCACGAAGTTGAAGCTGGTGGTGAGGTGTTCCATCAGGGGCACCTCGCTGCCGGGCTTGTTGTCGTAGCTCACAGGCTCGTTCAGGATGGAGAAGTCGCCCGTCTCCTTGATGTATGCCACCGTGCCGAATACGAGCCACATCGGATCGTCGTTGAAACCGGAGCCGATGTCGTTGTTGCCGCGTTTGGTCAGAGGCTGGTACTGATGGTAACAGCTGCCGTCGGGGAACTGCGTGGCGGCGATGTCAAGGATGCGCTGACGGGCGCGCTGGGGAAGCAGATGCACGAAGCCTACCAGGTCCTGACATGAGTCGCGGAAGCCCATGCCGCGGCCTATGCCGGATTCGAAGAAGCTGGCCGAACGCGAGAAGCAGAACGTGATCATGCACTGGTACTGGTTCCAGATGTTGACCATGCGGTCAAGACGGGGTTCCTCGCTCTGCACGTGGTATATGTCCAGCAGACGGTCCCAGTAGTTGCGCAGTTCGCCAAAGGCGCGCTCCACTTTCTCTACGGTATCGAAACGGTCCATAAGGTCGCGGGCCTTCTTCTTGTTGATCACGCCCTTCGATTCCCACTTCTCGCTGTCGGCGTTCTCAACATATCCCAACAGGAACACGAAGTCGCGTGCCTCGCCGGGTTTCAGCTCCACGTTGATGCAATGAGCGGCTATCGGGCTCCATCCATGAGCGATGGAATTGGCGCATTGTCCCGCAGCTACGGCGTCGGGAGTGTCGAAGCCGTTGTAAAGTCCTAAGAATGTCTCACGGTCGGTGTCGAAGCTGTCGACAGGGCAGTTCACCGTGTAGAAGTCGTAATGGTTGCGGCGTTCGCGGTATTCGGTCTTGTGGTATATTGTCGAGCCGTCTATCTCTACCTCGCCCGTAGAGAAATTGCGCTGAAAATTCTCCATGTCGGTCTGCGCGTTCCACAGACACCATTCAATGAAGCTGAACAGCTTTACGTTCTTGGTGCTGTCCGAACGGTTGGTCAGGGTGAGACGGCACACCTCGGCGTTGGTCTTCAATGGGTCGAAGAACAGGGTGGAGCATTCCAGGCCGTTCTTGATGCCCGAGATACGCGTATAGCCAAGGCCGTGACGGCACTCGTATTTGTCCAGGGGAGTCTTGCATGGTTTCCACGAGGGATTCCAGGTCACGTCGCCATCCTTGATGTAGAAGTAGCGGCCTCCGGCATCCATCGGCACTCCGTTGTAACGGTAGCGCGTCAGACGGCGAAATTTGGCATCCTTGTAGAAGCAGTAGCCTCCGGCAAAATTGGAAATCAGGGAAAAGAAATCCTCGTTGCCCAGATAGTTGATCCAAGGCCAGGGTGTGACCGGATTCGTGATGACGTATTCGCGCGCGGCGTCGTCGAAATATCCGAATTTCATATATGCAGTGTTTTGTTTATTTCGGGTTTGTGTGGTTGAGGGTGGGTTATATCCTTCACCCCACAAAATTAATATATTCGGAGGAATTTAAGAAATGATTTTCGATATTGTTAACAAATAGATACTAAACTGCAACGATTATTACGTTTTGTATGGTAACAAGTGGAGATAAGAGCGTAATAAATAATAAAATTAAGACACAATAACGATATATGGAAAAGACGTGGCGGTGGTTCGGACCGAACGACAGGATAACGCTTGACATGCTGCGCCAGATAGGCGTGGAGGGAATCGTTACCTCCTTGCATCACATTCCCAACGGGGAGGTGTGGCCCTTAGAGGAGGTGACGAAAATGCGCGACTACATCAACAGTCACGGTTTGCGCTGGAGCGTGGTGGAGAGTCTGCCGGTCAGCGAATCGATCAAATATGCAGGCCCGGACCGTGACTCCCTGATAGAGAATTACAAGGAGTCGCTTGCCAATCTTGGAAAGGCCGGCGTAAAGACCGTGTGCTATAACTTCATGCCCGTTCTGGACTGGGCGCGTACGGATCTGGAGTATCCCAACCCCGACGGTACGTCCAATCTGTATTTCAACCGTGCCGAGTTCGCTTATTTCGACATCTACATTGTGAAGCGCCCTAACGCCGAGGCCGACTGGGACGCCGACACCCTGAAACGTGTGGAGGAACTTAAGAAGAACATGGATGCCGAGGGGGAGCAGCGACTTGTCGACAACATCATCGTCAAGACTCAGGGTTTCGTCAACGGCAATATTTCGGAGAACGACCTGAACCCCGTGCAGAAGTTCCGCGAACTGTTGGATCTCTACAAAGGAATCGACGCCGAGCAGCTGCGGGAGAATATGAAATATTTCCTTGAAGCCATCATGCCGGTATGCGATGAATACGGCATCGACATGTGTGTGCATCCCGACGATCCACCGTTGCAGATACTCGGATTGCCGCGCATCGTGACCTGCGACGCCGACATCAAGGCATTCCTGGATGCCGTGCCTAATCCGCATAACGGCCTGACGTTCTGTGCCGGATCGCTGAGTGCCGGAACACACAACGATGTGGTGGACCTGGCCCGCAAGTATGCCGACCGCACGCATTTCGTCCATGCCCGAATATGCAGGGTGCTACCCGACGGCGACTTCAAGGAATCGTCGCATCTTGACCCCAGGCTGATAGAGATAGTCCGCATATTCGAGACCCGTCGTCCCGGAGTACCGATGCGCGTGGATCACGCCCCGCTGATGTTAGGCGACGAGAAGATGGGCTACAATGCCGGCTATTCGTTCCATGGCCGCATGCTGGCCTTAGGCATGATAAGCGGCGTCATGGCAACGGTCGACACGGAATCATAAATTAACACATAATCAGGATTTATCACAGATTCTGCTTGCGCAGGAGCAGGAACATACACAGAATACTTCTGTGAAAATTCCCGTTGCCGTCAATGACGGCTCTGTGCCATGGCCGAGTCCGGCCGAAGCGGCGTATAAGAAAAAGTTCTGTGCCGTTCTGTCAGTTCTGTGCGGATGCGCAGCATCCGAATAGTTCTGTGAGTCTGATTTCTTTTAATTCCATCATGAGAACTTGCGAAACTTGAATTAACAAATATATGAACGAACTTTTTTCAGTTAAGGACAAGGTGGTTGTCATCACCGGAGGCACCGGAGTGTTGGGTGCCTGCATAGGGGAGTACCTGGCTTTGGAAGGTGCCAAGGTGGTGATAATGGGTCGCCGCAAGGATGAGGGCGACAAGATAGTGAACGACATCCTCGCCAAGGGAGGCGAGGCCATGTTCCTCACCACCGATGTGATGAACGAGGACGTGGTGCGTCGGAACTGTGAGGAGATTCTTGCCAAATACGACAAGGTGGACGCGCTGCTTAACGCCGCCGGCGGCAACATGCCCGGCGCGACCATCGCCCCGGACAAGACATTCTTCGACCTGAGAGTGGAGGAATTTTCAAGAGTTCTTGACCTCAACCTTATCGGCACCGTCATCCCCACCCAGGTATTCCTGGAACCTATGGTGAAAGCCGGTAAGGGGGCGATAGTCAATTTCTCGTCGATGGCAGCGTTCCGGCCCATGACGCGGGTATGCGGTTACGCAGCCGCCAAGGCCGGCATCAGCAATTTCACCGCGTTCCTGGCCAACGAAGTGGCAACTAAGTTCACCTCGGGCATACGTGTCAACGCCATTGCGCCGGGCTTCTTCCTGACCAACCAGAACCGAGCGTTGCTCACCAACCCCGACGGCAGCCTGACGCAGCGCGGCGAGGACGTGATACGCCAGACGCCGTTCAAGCGCTTCGGCAATCCCGAGGAACTGTGCGGCACCATCCAGTATCTGATTTCCGACGCCTCCTCATTCGTCACCGGCACCGTCGCCGTAGTAGACGGCGGCTTCAACGCCTTCGCCATGTAAAGCAGGGTAGGCGCCTATCTCTGTGAAGAAAGTCGCTGTTGCCGAAACATTGTTCCATAATAAAGCGAGCTTCGGATCCAACATAAAGTTGATGCCGAAGCTCGCTGTATTAGATAGCGATTAACCCGCCTATGCTCGTTGAGCTAAAGGTTGAAGCCTTCCGGTCGAAACATCAGGCCCGATTCACGAAAGCGAGACTGTGCCACCGCAACTTCAAAAATATGATTAAAAATACCGTTTTAAATAGTCATAGTTATCTTCTTCTCTATTGTCAACATCTTCATCTACACCAATTCCTTTCGATTTAATATCTTCAACAATTTTGCTGTAGGCATGCTCATCATGCTCATATTTTGATTTGAAATATGAAATAAGACTATGATAATCATAAATACCATAAGCATGGTCGAAATCGGAAGAAATAGCATTTGTTAATGCTGTAGATGTGCTGTTCTTAAAAACATGGCACTTACCATTATAGATATATTTAGATTCGTAAATATAAAGGAAAATGTCATCCTGTGTGAGATTATCAAGATATATCGAAATTGTATGTTTATAATCTTCACACTTAACTGAGAATAAGATGATAGTAGATTCCTCTCTTAAATTATTAGAAATTGTGATTTTCATAAAAGTGGTATAGAATTTAGTGAATTGTTGGAACTATAGCGCGATTTACGAAAGCGTGGCGATGGAGTCGCAACTTCCATATACTTTAACAAGGTTTATAAATTAGACGATGAATGTTTTGAGGATTGATTTCCATTTGGAAAAAAGTAACTTCTGGTCGTCCTACAAAAATTCTACGGATAACTTTTTTTCGTTGAACGGGACATTTTACTCCAAAATAGATTGCTTTAATAGGGTTTGGAGTATCAAGGGTACATTGAACATATTTTCGTTCTTCTGTAGGAGTATATGCAATCATTCTAACCTCGTTTTCATAATCCCAGTCTATTGATTTGGTGGCTAATGCTGTACGCATATTCAATTTAGTCTCAGGATTAGTGAAGTCTAAGAGTATGTTTACTTTTTACAGTTGTTAAACCTTAGATATGATTTATCAAGAGCTTGACAGTCGCAAAATCAATCAT
>ENA-UERG01003363-UERG01003363.1-human-gut-metagenome-genome-assembly--contig:-NODE-3363-length-10277-cov-10.257843_pt1 | contig 10277 bp, 10 predicted proteins | sample MGYA00242954_ERZ507954 | MGnify/ENA primary metagenome ERZ507954 (study PRJEB26167, sample SAMN06115478) | human gut metagenome | host: Homo sapiens | place: China:Sichuan | collected 2015-01-21... | reverse complement strand
TCTTCCGGACTGCACAGACAGGTGTTGTTTACCATCGGACTGGTGTTGTTTGTATTCATTATGATCATTAATGTAGTGCTGAATAAAATACTGAAAAAGGGGGCGGACGACAATGGATAAAGACACCTTATATGTAAAAAGAAAACGCCCCACTGACATACTGCTATTGACAGCTATCTACATCTCCGCCACACTGGCGGTGGCACTTTTGCTGGGAATTATCCTGTATGTCTTTGTGAAAGGCATTCACACCGTGAACTGGGCATTTCTAACGACTGTGACCAGTGCCAGAAAACAGACCACGGGTATTGCCGGCAACCTGTTAAATACTCTGTACATCATCGTGATCACTCTGCTGATCGCAACCCCCATTGGTGTGGGAAGCGCTATTTACCTGAACGAATATGCCAAACCCGGCAAGCTGGTCTCCCTCATTGAATTTACCACCGAGATCCTGTCCGGTATTCCTTCTATCATTTTCGGCCTGTTCGGTATGATCTTCTTCGGAGAGACTTTGGGATTCGGTTACTCGCTGCTCACCGGTTCTTTTACCCTGGTACTGATGGTGCTGCCCCTGATCACCAGAAATACGCAGGAAGCACTGCGTACCGTGCCGGACAGCTATCGTACCGGTGCGCTGGGAATGGGATCTACGAAATGGCATATGATCCGTACCATCCTTCTGCCGTCCTCCATGCCGGGTATCGTCACCGGTATCATCCTGGCACTGGGACGTATCGTGGGAGAATCCGCTGCACTCTTATTTACCGCGGGAAGCGATTATAAGCTGCCGAAGTTCACTGGGGCTTTCGGGGACAATCTGGCGAAGCTGGCCCACAAGGCAATGGAGTCCGGCGGAACCCTGACGATCGAACTGTATCTGCAGATGCAGAAGGGACAATATGACAACGCATTTGGAATCGGATGTGTTCTTATTGTTATTGTATTGATCCTGAATCTGCTGACCAAGCTGGCAGCAAATAAATTGAGACGAGAGTAAGAGAAATCACAAAAAGGAGATACCCTTATGGCTAACAGTAAAATAACCGTGGAAAGCTTAAATCTCCATTACGGAGAGAACCACGCACTGAAAAATGTAAATATGGAGATTGCAGACCATGCCATTACCGCATTTATCGGTCCCAGCGGCTGCGGCAAATCCACTTTCCTGCGCTGCCTGAACCGGATGAATGATCTGGTGGACGGCTGCAGAGTGGAAGGAAAAGTGATCATGGACGGAGAGGACATTTACGATAAGCGGGTAGATACCACATTGCTTCGTAAAAAGGTGGGTATGGTATTCCAACAGCCTAATCCTTTCCCTATGTCTATCTATGACAATATCGCCTATGGCCCAAGACTGCATGGCATCAAGAATAAAAAGGAACTGGATGAGATCGTGGAACGTTCCCTGCAGGGTGCTGCTATCTTCGAAGAAGTAAAGGACCGTCTGCATAAATCCGCACTGGGTCTGTCCGGCGGACAGCAGCAGAGACTGTGTATTGCCAGAGCCCTGGCAGTATCCCCGGAGGTATTGCTTATGGACGAACCGACATCTGCACTGGATCCAATTTCTACATTGAAGATTGAGGAACTGATGGAGACACTGAAGAAAAAGTACACCGTGGTCATCGTAACCCACAATATGCAGCAGGCAGCCCGCGTATCGGATGACACCGCATTTTTCCTGGTAGGAGAAGTGGTCGAGAAGAATGCAACCTCCGAGATCTTTGCAAGACCCAAAGATAAGCGGACAGAAGACTACATCACCGGACGGTTTGGTTGATTTTGAATGAAAAGATAGGAGGAATGGGAGATGTCACCCAGAGTATTATTTGAGCAGGATCTTGAGACTTTGAAAAATAAAGTATCGGAGATGGGAGAACATGCGGAGATCAGTTATGACCATATGTTATATGGAATCCGGGAGAACAAAGAGGATATTTTAAAGACTCTGCTGGATACGGATCACAAGATGGTGGATATGCAGAGAAGCATTGAAGCTATGTGCTTAAGTCTGCTGACCAGACAGCAGCCGGTGGCGAGAGATATGCGGCTGGTGAGTGCAGCACTGAAGGTTGTAACAGACATTGAGCGGATCGGTGATCATGTGGCAGATATGGTGGAGCTGTATCTGCGGATGGGGAATATGAATGCTGAAGGAAAACAGGAAAAGCTGCTTCTGAAAATGATGGAAGAGGCAAAGGATATGATCCATAATTCCGTGGAGGCTTTCGTGGAGGGAGACGAAGCGAATGCCCAAAAAGTTGTGGAGCATGACGATGTGGTGGACGACCTCTTTAACGATATGAAGAAAGAGATGATGCAGGCCATCCGGGAACAGAATCTGGATGCCGACCGCGTAGTGGATTATCTGATGATGGCAAAGTACCTGGAAAAGGTAGGCGACCATGCAGTAAATATTGCCCAGTGGGCGATCTTCCGTATGACCGGAGACATGGAAGGGGTAAAATTATACTAGGATTCGACGATCCCGGCAACGATGCAGCGCCTCAATTCGCAAAATCGCCTCTGCGAGGCTTTACTTTTGCGAATTGAGGCGTGCTCGCCAAAGAACTATTGTCATATGCTCTTACAGATGCCAGCATCTGACGAGCATAGAGCAATAGTTCATGGCTCTGCATCGTTGCAATTTTACATAAATTTTACATTCGAAGATATTGCATTTTACATAAGCAAGATAAAGTGAAGATAGAAACCGAAAATGTAAAGTATGTTATGTAAAATGAGAGGATTAGAGTATGGACTTTTTTGATTTGCTGAAGATGGTAGGAGGACTTGCACTGTTTTTATACGGAATGAATCTGCTGGGGGATGGATTGTCCCAGGCATCCGGCGGACGTCTGGAGCGTATCCTGGAGAAACTGACCAGCAACCCGATCAAGGCAGTCTTGATGGGTGCGGTGGTCACCGGCGTGATCCAGTCCTCCTCCGCTACCACTGTTATGGTAGTCGGTTTTGTCAATTCCGGCATTATGAGCCTGAAACAGGCAGTGGGCATTATCATGGGCGCCAATATCGGTACCACGGTGACCTCCTGGATCTTAAGCCTTGCAGGCATTGAGAGTGATGCCTTCTGGATCCGTATGCTCAAACCCAGTTCTTTTTCGCCGATTCTGGCAATCGTGGGTGTGGGTATTTTACTGTTTTCCCATAAAGATAAATTAAAAAATGCGGCAACCATCCTGGTGGGCTTTGCAATTCTGATGTTTGGCATGGATTCCATGAGCGCAGCAGTTTCACCTCTGGCAGAGGTACCGGAGTTTACCAATCTGCTGATCAAGTTCCAAAATCCCGTATTTGGTGTGCTGGCAGGACTCATTCTCACAGCGGTGATCCAGTCTTCTTCCGCATCTGTAGGTATTTTGCAGGCACTGTGCATGACCGGAGCGGTAAGCTTCGGCGCAGCAGTTCCCATTATCATGGGACAGAATATCGGTACCTGTGTTACCGCCATGATCTCCGGTATCGGTGCTTCCCGCAACGCAAAGCGTGCGGCACTGATCCACTTGTATTTCAATATTATCGGAACGATATTGTTCCTTGGAATCTTTTATACTGCAAATGCCATTCATCCCTTTGCTTTTTTGGGAGAAGTGGCAACCCCCTTCGGCATTGCAGTGGTCCACAGCTGCTTTAATGTTGCTGCCACGCTGGTATTGCTGCCATTTTCCAATGGACTGGTAAAGCTTGCCTGCCTGACACTGCCTACGCATGAAGATGTGAAGGAAATGTCTGAGACAGACAAGACACTGAGCCTTCTGGATCCCCGATTCCTGGATACACCTGCCTATGCGGTAGAACAGAGCAGACAGGTAGCGTCTGTTATGGCGGACAAATCCCGCAAGGCAATGGACCTCGCCATGGAATTACTGCAGGGGTATGACGTGGCAAAAGCAGAGCAGGTAGCACAGATGGAGACAGATGTGGACCGCTTTGAGGATGAGCTTGGCACTTATCTGGTGAAGCTCAGTTCCAGACAGCTGTCCGGTAAAGACAGCGAGACGCTGAACACTATTTTACATTGCATCGGTGATTTTGAGAGGATTTCCGACCATGCCCGCAATGTGAAAGAAGCTGCGCAGGAAATGTATGACAAAAAACTGGATTTTTCCGATAAAGCACAGGAAGAACTGAAGGTATTCGAAAGAGCGGTACATGACATTCTGGATATTACCATGAACAGCTTTATAAAGGGAGACCTGAACCTGGCAAGACAGGTAGAACCCATGGAAGAGGTTATTGACGGATTGAGCCTGGATGTGAAACAGCGTCATGTGCGCAGACTTCGCAAGGGAAAATGTACCATTGAACTGGGATTTATTTTATCCGATGTGATCACGAACTTTGAACGTGTCAGTGATCACTGCTCCAACATTGCGGTCTGCCTGGTACAGGTGAATGAAGATGAATTCGATACGCATGCTTATCTGGATGAACTGCGCCAGGAGGATAATCTGGATTTTCAGGGTAAAGTGATGGCATGTCGTGAAAAATACCAGTTACCTCCCACAAAGCAGGATCGTGTTATGGAAAAGAATGCAAAATTACTTGCGGAGTAAGGATTTACAGAGGTATAGTTAAGAAGAGAAAGCACAGTCAGAGAGGAGTGCTGTGAGATGGCATTGATCTATGTAGTAGAAGATGATAAAAACATTCAGGAGATTGAGACCTTTGCGTTGACCAATGTAGGGTATGAGGTAAAAGGATTTGACTCCGCCACAGATTTCTATGCAGCATTGAACGAGACAGCACCGGATCTGATCCTGTTAGATATCATGCTGCCGGATGAGGATGGACTGAGTATCGTGAAAAAGCTTCGTACCAGACAGGATACAGTACTGGTGCCGGTGATCATGGTGACGGCCAAGACCACGGAGATCGATAAAGTGAAAGGCCTGGATCTGGGAGCGGATGATTATATTACGAAACCCTTCGGTGTCATGGAACTGATCTCCAGGGTCAAAGCAATGCTTCGGAGAAGTCAGAAGACTCAGGACAAAGATAAGATTTTGAAGCTTGGCAATATTGTGCTGGATAGAGAGAAACATTCCGTGATGGTAGGTAAGGAGCCGGTGGAACTGACTTACAAGGAATATGAACTGTTAAAGCTTTTGATGACGAATGCCGGTATCGTGACTACCAGGGAACTGATCTTAGACCGGGTGTGGGGGATTGATTTCGAGGGAGAGTCCAGAACGCTGGATATGCATATCAAGACTCTGCGTCAGAAGCTGAAGGAAGAAGGCAGCTTAATCAAGACGGTACGTAATGTGGGATACATTATGAACGGTGAGAAAGCGTAACAGAAGATGAAGAAAAAGATTAACAAAATGATGATTCTCATTGCCACGGTGACGATTCTGCTGACGATGGTATTGATCACAGTGGTCTATTATGATCTGTTTCGCAGACAGGTACTGGAGGATCTGAAAAGCTATGGATTGTTGCTGAGCAACTGCTCTTCCGTAGAGGAAATTGAGCAAAGCGGTGTGCCGGTGGAATCGGATTGCTTTATTGATAAAAATTATTTAGTCTATTATGCTTGTCAGTTAAGAAAAACAGGTAGAAGAGTATTTTGGTTGAGAAAATAATATCTGCCGGACAGAGAAAGGAAGAAGATCGCGTGTATAGTATTGTTAAAACAGAACAGTTAACAGACACAATTTATCTCATGGAAGTAAAAGCTCCGAGAGTAGCAAAGAATTGTCTCCCGGGACAGTTTATTATAGTCAGAGGATCAGATGACGGGGAGAGGATACCTCTTACCATCTGTGATTACAATAGAGAAGAAGGCACAGTTACCATAGTATTCCAGGTAGTAGGCGCTGCTACGGAGATGATGAGAAATTATAAGGCTGGAGATGCATTTGCAGATTTTGTTGGACCACTTGGCTGCCATTCAGAGTTATGCGATGAGAACATAGATGATCTTAAGAATAAGAAGATATTGTTTGTTGCAGGAGGTGTCGGTACTGCTCCTGTATACCCACAGGTTAAGTGGCTCCATGAGAATGGTGTTGACGCAGATGTTATCATCGGTGGAAGAAACAAGTCACTTATCATCCTTGAGGATCAGATGAGAACTGTTGCAGGCAACCTGTACATAACAACAGATGATGGCTCTTACGGAAGCAAGGGTGTTGTTACAAATGAGATCCAGAAGCTTGTTGATGCAGGAAATAAATATGACGTATGTATCGCGATTGGACCAATGATAATGATGAAGTTCGTATGTAAGCTCACAAAGGAGCTTGGTATCCATACTGTTGTCAGCCTGAACCCTATCATGGTAGATGGAACAGGTATGTGCGGTGCGTGCAGAGTTACAGTCGGCGGTGAAGTTAAGTTTGCCTGCGTAGACGGACCTGAGTTTGATGGACATCTTGTAGACTTCGATGAGGCTATGAAGCGTCAGCAGATATATAAGACAGCAGAAGGAAGAGCGTATCTTGCAGCTAAAGAAGGAGATACACACCATGGTGGCTGTGGAAATTGCGGAGGTGACAAATAATGGCTATAGATGTAGATGTATTTAAGAGAGTTCCTGTTCGTGAGCAGGACGCCAGTGAGCGTGCTCATAATTTTGAAGAGGTTTGTTACGGATACAATGCTGAGGAGGCAATGGCTGAGGCGTCAAGATGTATAGGATGTAAGAACGCACCATGTATGGGTGGATGTCCTGTATCAATAAATATTCCAGGATTCATTGCTAAGGTTAAGGAAGGAAACTTCGCTGAAGCGTTCCAGATCATCAGTGAGTCATCTGCACTCCCTGCTGTATGCGGTCGTGTGTGTCCACAGGAGACACAGTGTGAGCACAGATGTATCAGAGGAATAAAGGGCGAAGCCGTATCAATCGGTAAGCTTGAGAGATTTGTTGCAGACTGGGCAAGAGAGAATGGCATCAAGCCTGAGCCTGCTAAGGAAAAGAACGGCAAGAAGGTTGCTGTTATCGGTTCGGGTCCTTCAGGTGTTACATGTGCCGGAGACCTTGCGAAGATGGGCTATGATGTTACAATATTTGAGGCACTTCATGAGCCGGGAGGAGTTCTTGTATATGGTATTCCTGAATTCCGTCTTCCTAAGGAAAAGGTAGTTAAGAAAGAGATAGAGAACATAAAGAGTCTTGGCGTTAAGATTGAGACAAATGTAGTGGTAGGCAAGTCGGTTACCATCGACTCACTTCTTGAGGACGAGGGCTTTGACGCAGTATTCGTAGGTTCAGGTGCCGGCCTTCCTAAGTTCATGGGTATTCCTGGTGAGAACTCAAACGGAGTATTCTCAGCGAATGAGTATCTTACAAGAAGTAACCTTATGAAGGCGTTTGACGAGAATTCAAATACACCTATCATGCATGCCAAGAAGGTAGCAGTTGTAGGTGGTGGTAATGTTGCTATGGACGCAGCAAGAACAGCATTACGTCTCGGTGCAGAGACACATATCGTATACAGACGTTCAGAGGAGGAGCTTCCTGCAAGAGTCGAGGAAGTACATCACGCTAAGGAAGAGGGGATTATATTTGATCTTCTTACAAATCCTACAGAGATCCTTGCAGACGAGAAAGGCTGGGTATGCGGAATCAGGTGTGTAAAGATGGAGCTTGGCGAGCCTGATGCTTCAGGAAGAAGAAGACCTGTTGTGATCCCTGGTTCAGAGTTCGTTATGGATGTGGATGCAGTTATCATGTCACTTGGTACTTCACCAAACCCACTTATCTCATCAACAACAAAGGGACTTGATACAAATAAGTGGAAGTGCCTTGTAGCTGACGAGGCTGATGGAAAGACAACTAAGGAAGGTGTATATGCCGGTGGTGACGCAGTTACAGGTGCAGCCACAGTTATCCTTGCCATGGGTGCAGGAAAGGCAGCAGCCAAGGGTATTGACGAGTACATTAAGAGCAAGAACTAATAGAAAGATAAATTATTAAGTGAGAGAAACTCTGAGAGTGGATTATTTTCAGAGTTTCTTTTCTTTAGTTTATTAAGTACAGGGTGTATAATCGACTATAAGAAATCGGAGATCATGCCAAATTTTTAATGGGCTGATATTTGGGATAATAAGGAGAAGGAAAATGGAAAAGCGTGAGCTGGTATATTATAAACTTGATGAGGTGGATTGCAAGATATTGGCAATGCTCCAGGAGAATGCGAGAGCTTCTCTTAAGGATATGGCTGCGGCAGTATCAATGTCACCTACAGCAGTGGGAACCCGTATAGACAGAATGTTGGAGGAGGGAGTCCTTGAGGGTTTTACCACCAAGCTTAATCCGGAGTCAATGGGCCACTATATAAAGGCATTTATCAACCTTGAGGTGTCACCTGACCAGAAGGAAGAATTCTATCCGTATATAGACAGCGTGTTGAATGTAGTTGAGTGTAATTGTGTTACCGGGGATTACTCAATGCTTATTGAGGTGAGATTTAAGACTACTGCTGATCTGGATCATTCGTAGGAGAACTCCAGAGGTTTGGGAAGACCAAGACGCAGATTGTGTTCTCAACCTGCGTAAAGCACAGGTGCAGATACTGGAGAGCAGATAATGAGATAAGGAGTACCACTGCAAATGACAAGCAGTAAAATTTAAAAAATAAGGTTTTACTGTGGAAAAACCTAAAAAATCCACAAAATCACATATGCGATATGATAAAATCCAAGTAAAAACAACTTTTTACTTGGATTTTTTAAGTTTTTACTTTACATTATTAATGCACTGTAATATAATGTGCCTAGTGGTTGGAAAACAATCAATAAAATAAAGCTTTAGGAGGATATAAAAATGTCATATGTTGATGAAGTACTTGAAGTAGTAAAGAAAAAGAATGCAGATCAGCCTGAGTTCTTACAGGCAGTTACAGAGGTTCTTGAATCACTCAGACCTTGCATCGATGCAAACGAGGAAGTTTACAGAAAGAACGCAATCCTTGAGAGAATCACAGAGCCGGATAGACAGATAATGTTCAGGGTACCATGGGTTGATGACAACGGACAGGTACAGGTAAACAGAGGTTTCCGTGTACAGTTCAACAATGCCATTGGACCATACAAGGGAGGTCTTAGACTTCATCCTTCAGTAAACCTTGGTATCATCAAGTTCCTTGGTTTCGAGCAGATCTTTAAGAACTCACTTACAACACTTCCTATCGGTGGTGGTAAGGGTGGTTCAGACTTCGACCCTAAGGGTAAGTCAGACAGAGAGATCATGGCATTCTGCCAGAGCTTCATGACAGAGCTTTCAAAATATATCGGTGCAGACGTTGATGTTCCAGCAGGTGATATCGGAACAGGCGCAAGAGAGATCGGCTTCATGTTCGGTCAGTACAAGAGAATCCGTGGATTATTCGAGGGAGTTCTTACAGGTAAGGGACTTACATATGGTGGATCACTTGCTCGTACACAGGCTACAGGTTATGGATTACTTTACCTTACAAGTGCTCTTCTTAAGGATCACAATATGGATATTGCAGGCAAGGTATGTGCAGTATCAGGCGCCGGTAATGTTGCAATCTATGCTATCGAGAAGGCACAGCAGTTAGGTGCTAAGTGTGTAACATGTTCAGATTCAACAGGTTGGATCTACGATCCAGAAGGAATCGATGTTGAGCTTCTTAAGGATGTTAAGGAAGTTAAGAGAGCGCGTCTTGACGCTTATGCTGCTGCAAGACCATCAGCTGAGTATCATGTAAAGAAGGACGCTAACGATCACGGTGTATGGTCAATCAAGTGTGATCTTGCTCTTCCATGTGCTACACAGAACGAGCTTAACCTTGAGGATGCTAAGATGCTTGTTGCAAATGGCGTTATTTCAGTAACAGAAGGTGCTAACATGCCTACAACACTTGAGGCTACTAAGTATCTTCAGGAGCAGGGTGTACTCTTCGTTGGTGGTAAGGCTGCAAATGCAGGTGGTGTTGCTACATCAGCTCTTGAGATGAGCCAGAACAGCGAGAGACTTTCATGGACATTCGAAGAGGTTGATGGCAAGCTCAAGGGAATCATGGAGACAATCTACGCTAACATTTCAGACGCAGCAGCAAGATACAACATGACAGTTGGCGGAAACCCAGACTACGTTGCAGGTGCTAACATCGCCGGCTTTGAGAAGGTTGTTGACGCTATGCTTGCACAGGGTGTTTGCTAATTAACAACAGACATATCCTTTTAACATAAAAAAGACCCGGTCGTGGATTTCACGGTCGGGTTTTTTGCGTAATATATGTTGTTGAATTATAGCCGCCGATTTTTTATAATAT
>ENA-UERG01003359-UERG01003359.1-human-gut-metagenome-genome-assembly--contig:-NODE-3359-length-10285-cov-3.894984_pt1 | contig 10285 bp, 10 predicted proteins | sample MGYA00242954_ERZ507954 | MGnify/ENA primary metagenome ERZ507954 (study PRJEB26167, sample SAMN06115478) | human gut metagenome | host: Homo sapiens | place: China:Sichuan | collected 2015-01-21... | reverse complement strand
CCTTACGCACAAGCTTTGTGCGGTGTTGCCCTAGGGATAACTGTCGAAGTCAGCTAAGCTACAATGTACTGGGGCAATACCGCCTGTCAGCTTTGCACATAATCTTCCGGTGCATCTTACGCACAAACTTTGTGCGGTGTTGCCTTAAGATATTCTTATTATAAAAACCGTGGCGTTATTTGTCAATCCCGCACGGCGGATTTCTGCTTTTTGTTTTTGAATTTGCAGTTTCGCTTTATTATATTAGGCGTTGCGCGTTGAATTTCGGTTAGTTTGTGACAACTAAAATTGTTATTTTAAGTTTTAGCGTGTCCGTTTTTTTCAATAAAACCAGCCGGAATGGGTGTATACTAAGTACAGAAACAAGGAAAACGCAAAGCGGAAGCCACAGCGGCAGAAACGCATTTGCGGTTCCGGAGGAACAGAAAACGAAGCTGCAAAGGTGCATCTGATTCGGAAGATGTGCCTTTTTCTCGTTTCTGCCCAGTGCTTCTATAGAAAGACAATTGAGGAGGTCTTCGTTATGCGTATTAGTGAGCATCCGATTATCGAAAGCTATCACAAAGGGAAGCAGATCACGTTTACTTTCGACGGAAAGGAACTGACTGGTTATGAGGGTGATTCCATTGCTGCGGCGTTAAAGGCAGCCGGAGTCATGGTACACCGCTACACAGCGAAGCAGCACAAGCCCAGAGGCATTTTTTGTGCCATTGGCAGATGTACCGACTGTGTCATGATCGTCAACGGCGTTCCCAATGTGCGGACTTGTGTCACTCCTCTGGAGGAGGGCATGCAGATCCAGACGCAATACGGCGTAGAGCCAAAGAAGGAGGAATGACAATATGAAACGGCATGAATTGATCGTCATCGGTGCAGGACCTGCGGGTCTGAGTGCAGCGATCGAAGCAAAGAAAAACGGCATGGATGTTATCGTGTTCGATGAAAACCAACGTCCCGGCGGACAGCTGTTCAAACAGATCCACAAGTTCTTCGGTTCCAAGGAGCATCATGCTAAGACCCGTGGATTTATCATTGGTCAGCAGCTTCTGAAAGAAGCAGAGGATCTGGGCGTTCGGGTAGAACTGGACTCCACCGTAATGGGTATCTACGAAAATAAGGAAGTCACCGTAAAGCAGAACGGTGAAGTTCATCATTATAAAGGCGATGCGATCATCATCGCCACTGGTGCTGCCGAAAATATGATCCCGTTCAAGGGCTGGAACATTCCGGGTGTTATCGGTGCCGGTGCGGCACAGACCATGATGAACATTCAGGGGGTGCAGCCGGGCAGCAAGATCCTCATGGTCGGCTCCGGCAACGTGGGACTGGTCGTCAGCTTCCAGCTGCTGCAAGCCGGCTGTGAAGTGGCAGCCATTATCGATGCGGCTCCCAGAGTCGGCGGCTATGGTGTCCATGCGGCAAAGCTGGCAAGAACCGGCGTACCGTTTTATCTCTCCCACACCGTTGTGGAGGCAAAGGGCACGGACCGTGTTACCGGTGCGGTGATCGCACAGGTGGACGAGCACTTCCAGCCCATTCCGGGAACAGAAAAGGAACTGGACGTGGGTACCATTTGTATTGCCGTTGGTCTGACACCAATGTCCCAGCTGGCAAGCAATGCCACCTGTGATATGGAACTGATTCCCCAGAAGGGCGGTCATGTGGCACTGCTGAGCGAATACGGCGAAACTTCCGTAGAAGGCATCTATTGTGCCGGTGACGTTGCCGGTATCGAGGAAGCAAGTTCCGCAATGATTCAGGGCCGAAGCGTGGCTTCTCACGTCAGCATGAAAGCCGGCTACCTTACTGAAGACGAGTTCGAGAGCAAGTATCAGGGCTATCAGGAGGCTCTGGGACAGCTGCGGCAGGGCATGTTTGCCCCGAAGAATAAGGGCAGAAACGACTTCACGGAAACTGATGAGGGCTATCCGATCTCCAAGACGCTGCTGGCACACGGTTATATGACTGAGGAGGAACTTTCCAAGTTTCCGGCGGCTTCTTACCAGAAAGCCGGTATCCACCCTGTGATCGAGTGTACCCAGAATATTCCGTGTAACCCGTGCCAGGACGCATGTCATTTCGGCTGCATCAAGGTGGGCGAGAATATCACACGGCTGCCGGCAATCGATGAGGAAAAGAAGTGCACCGGCTGTGGCTTGTGTGTGGCTTCCTGCTCCGGTCAGGCAATCTTCTTGGTGGACGAAACCTATGAAGAAGGCTTTGCTTCCGTGACATTCCCCTATGAGTTCCTGCCTATGCCGAAGATCGGCGATAAGGGCAAGGCTCTGGATCGTCAGGGCAAGCCGGTCTGCGATGCAGAGATCGTTGGCATCAAAAAGACACCGATCATGGACAAGACCGCAGTGGTCACGATGAAGGTGCCGCTGGAATATGTGCACGCTGCAAGATTCTATCGGGCAGAGGTTTGACGAAAGGAAGGTGCAGGATAATGCGTAAAATGATTCGGGTTGCCAATCCGGAACCCTTTGTAGAACGGGAAGACGATGACATGATCATCTGCCGGTGTGAGGAGATCACCAAGGGCGAGATCCGTCGGGCAGTGTATGACGGTATGCGTACCACCAATGAAGTGAAGCGGTATCTGCGTTCCGGCATGGGGCTGTGTCAGGGGCAGACCTGCCAGCGGCTGGTGCAGGGCATTATCGCTTCGGAACTGAAAGTGCGGCCGTCCGAGCTGGGCATGATTCAGGGCAGAGCACCGGTTCGTCCCGTAGAGATTCGGACGTTCAGCAAAAACGTGACAGATGTAAAGGAGGACTAAGCCATGCTGGAAAAACGAGAAGCAGATGTGATCATCATTGGCGGCGGCATCATGGGCTGTGCAACAGCCTACCGGCTGGCAAAGCGGGGTGTCGATGTTCTGGTACTGGAAAAGAAAGAGATCGGCAACGGCGGTTCCTGCCGAAACGCCGGCGGTGTCCGCCAGTCTGCACGTGATCCGAAAGAACTGCCGCTGGCAATGTACGCGGTACAGAACATCTGGCCGCAGCTGAGCGAGGAACTGGGCGTTGATGTAGAATATCATCAGGGCGGCAACCTGCGTCTGGGTCTGACGGACAAGGACATCAAGGTGCTGGAAAACCACACCGCCAAGAGCACCAAGCTGGGGCTGGAAGTGGAAATGATCAGCGGCGACGAAGCACGAAAGCTTTGTCCGTACATGTCCGAAGAAGTGGTTGCCGCAAGCTGGTGTCCCTCTGACGGACACGCCAACCCGCTGAAAGCCACACTGGGCTTTTACCGCAAGGCATTGCAGCTGGGCGTGACATTCGTCACCGGTGTCAAGGTCATGGCTCTGGAAAAGGTCAAAGGTCGGATCCGCAAGGTCATCACAGACGATGGTGTCTATGAAGCTGACCAGATCCTGCTCTGTGCCGGCTATGAATCCCGCCGTATCGCCAATACCGTAGGCATTGATGCTCCGGTAGAACGACAGTTCAATGAAGTACTGGTCACCGAGGCACAGCCGAAGATGTTCGATATTATGCTGGGCGTTGCCGGCGGCGAGTTCTACGGGCACCAGTCGGAACACGGTTCCTTTGTGCTGGGCGGCAACAGCGGCTTGCAGGCGTTTACTTCCAACAATGACAATTTCGTCACCAATAGCCTGACCGCTCCCTGTATCTCCCGCGGTATCATCAAGTATTTCCCGATCCTGGAAAATGTCAAGGTGGTTCGTACATGGTCCGGCTGGTATGACCAGTGCATTGATGTGCTGCCGGTGATCGACAACATCAAGGAAGTGCCGGGTCTGACTGTGGCGTTCGGTTTCAGCGGGCATGGCTTTGGCATCAGTCCGGCGGTTTCCATTGCCGTCAGTGAACTGATGCTGGACGGCAAGTCCACCACCATTGACATCAGCCAGCTGACCTATGACCGTTTCCACGCAAAGGGTTAAACTACATATTGTAAGTTGAAAAAATGAATCATTACATTGCAAGGACAAAGGCGTCTATACTACAGACACTTTGTCCTTTTTCAATTGGAGAGGAGGAGAATCCCATGATACTGCATAATGCCACCGTAGATACCATTCTGGAACGGCGAAGCGTTCGCAGCTATGCACCGCAGCAGATCACACCGGACGAACTGGAAACGATTTTGGAAGCCGGACGATCAGCCCCAAGCGGCATGAATCAGCAGTCGGCAATTGCCGTGGCAGTGCAGAGCAAGGCGGAACTGGCACAGCTGGTGGAGCTGGCAAAGGCGGCAGTCCATCAAGACCACAACCCGTTTTACGATGCACCTACTGTGATTCTGGTATTTGCCAAGATGACCAATCTGGCACCCATGGAGGACGGCTGTACGGCGATCGAGAACATGCTTCTTGCCGCGAAATCACTGGGCATCGGTACCTGCTGGATCTATGCCGTCAATGCTCTGTTTGCTTCTGATGCCGGTATGGCGTGGCAGGATGCACATGGTATCGGAAAAGAGTACGCCATTGTCGGTTCGCTGGCGGCAGGGTATCCCGCCGGAGCAGAACCTCAGCCAAAGGAACACCATGCATTTTATAAATGCATTTAACACTTAAGGCAATACCGCACAAAGAGCGTCTGGCGACTTTGCACGGTATTGCCTTAATGAAAATGGAGGAACAGACCAATGAGCAGATTTACATTGCCGAGAGATTTGTACCACGGAAAGGGAACACTGGAAACCCTGAAAACACTGGAGGGCAAAAAAGCTTTTCTTGTTGTGGGCGGTGGATTTCTGGACAAGGCAGTCGGCTATCTGAAAGATGCCGGCATGGAAGTAGCACTGTTTGAAGGCGTAGAGTCTGATCCGTCTGTAGATACTGTGCTGCGTGGAGCAAAAGCCATGCAGGAGTTTGCACCGGACTGGATCGTGGCAATGGGCGGCGGTTCGCCTATCGATGCCGCAAAAGCAATGTGGGTATTCTATGAATATCCGGATACCAAATTCGAAGATCTGTGCACCCCGTTCAGCTTCCCGAAGCTGCGGACAAAGGCAAAGTTTTGTGCAGTGCCCTCTACCTCCGGCACTGCCACAGAAGTGACCGCCTTTTCCATTATCACAGATAACGAAAAGGGTATCAAGTATCCGCTGGCGGACTTCAACATTACGCCGGACATCGCAATTGTGGACAGTGCACTGGCGGAAACCATGCCGCCGAAACTGATCGCACACACCGGTATGGACGCAATGACTCATGCCATTGAAGCTTACGTTTCCACGCTGCACTGCAATTATACCGATGCAGTGGCACTTCACGCCATTAAGATGATTCAGCAGTATTTGAAAAAGTCTTATGACGGCTGCATGGAGGCCCGTGCGGCAATGCACGATGCACAGTGCCTTGCAGGTATGGCATTCTCCAACGCTCTGCTGGGAATCGTCCACTCCATGGCACACAAGACTGGTGCCGCATACAGCACCAGCCATATCATTCACGGCTGTGCCAATGCCATGTATCTGCCGAAGGTCATCAAGTTCAATGCCAAGGACGAAGCCGCAGCCAAGCGTTACGCGGAGATCGCGGAGCACATTGGTCTGGCAGGCAATTCCACAGAAGAACTGGTGGATTCCCTGATCGCAGAACTGCGTTCCATGAACGACAAGCTGAACATTCCCCAGTCCATTCAGAACTACGGAGCAGGCGGTGTCAAGGCAGAAACCTCGATCATCGACGAAACCGAGTTCCTCGACAAACTGCCTGAAGTGGCAGAAAATGCCATTGCCGATGCCTGCACCGGTTCCAATCCGCGTATCCCTTCGCAGGAAGAAATGGAACAGCTGCTGAAGGCTTGCTATTACGATCTGGCAGTGGATTTTTAAGGAAACACTGCAAGCAGCCGGACAGGCGATATGCCTGTGTATATATTGGAACACCTTGTTCCCAACCCAATTTAAAGGAGTGTATCATTATGAGTTATCCGAAAGTTGACATTCTGTATCTGAGTGAAAAGGACATGCTGGACGCTGGCGTAAATGATGTTGTGAAGTGCACAGACACCATGGAAGAAGTGGTGAAGCTTCTGGACGACGGAGATTACCGCATGGGCGGTGAAAACGGCAACTCTCACGGCTGTATGATCAGTTTTCCGGATAATCCCGCATTCCCGAACATGCCGAAGAACGGTCCGGACCGCCGCTTTATGGCAATGCCGGCATATCTGGGCGGCAAGTTCGATATGGCAGGTGTGAAGTGGTACGGTTCCAACGTGGAGAACCGTGAAAAGGGACTGCCCCGTTCCATTCTGATGGTCATTCTGAACGACAAGGACACCGGTGCTCCCAAGGCATTCATGTCCGCAAACCTGATCAGTGCATACCGTACCGCAGCCATTCCGGGCGTTGGCGTAAAGCTGCTGTCCAAGCCGGATTCCAAGGTGCTGGGTGTTGTAGGACCGGGCTTCATCAACAACATCACCATTGAAACCTTTGCAGCACTTCGTCCCTCGCTGGACACTCTGAAGATCAAGGGACGCGGCAGAGCCTCCATTGACCGCTGCATTGCCTATGTCAAGGAACACTGCCCGCAGTTCAAGAACATCATCGTCTGTGATACCATGGAAGAATGCTGCAAGGACGCAGACATTATGACCATTGCCGTTTCCACGCCTACCGGCGGACACGCCAACTATCCGTTTATCCAGCGGGAATGGCTGAAGCCGGGCTGTCTGGTGTGTGCACCGGGTGCCGTAGATTTTCCGGACGAACTGGTCTGCGACCCGAAGGTAAAGCTGGTTGTAGACAACAAGAAGCTGTACGAGGCATGGGCAGAGGAATATCCGTATCCCACTTTCGATAAGATGTTCCTGCTGGGCGACAAGTTCACCGACCTCGACCATGACGGCAAGCTGGACTGGGGCGTGGTACAGAACATCGGTGCCATTGCCAACGGCAAGGTGCCGGGCAGAGAGTCCGACGATCAGATCATTCTGTACTCCATCGGCGGCATGCCGGTAGAAGATGTGGCATGGGGCAAGACCGTGTATGAAACGGCTCTGGAAAAGGGCATCGGCACGAAGCTGAACCTGTGGGACGCACCGTATTTGTATTGAGAAAACGCTGCATAAAGCCCGCCTGACGGCTTTGCACGCAATCTGCGTGCAAGTTTTATGCAGTGTTTCCTTAAGTATTAAGAATCTTGTAAATCACAATTCCGGTAAGTCTGCCGTGACCGGTTTGTCCGGCAGGCTTTTCGGCTGTCAGGAAAGAGGCGTTTCCCATGAAGAAATACGACCCGTTTGAAAATGTGCAGACGGTAATGGAACAGGCGGCGATACTGGGAAAGATCGATCGCAGAATGTTTGAGATCATCAAGAATCCCCAGCGGGAAACGAAGGTGTATCTTCCCGTAGAAATGGACGACGGCAGCATTCGGGTGTTCGAGGGCTATCGTGTGCAGCACTCCAATATCCGCGGCCCGTTCAAGGGTGGTATCCGTTACCACCAGAACTGCGACCTGAACGAGATCAAGGCACTTGCCACATGGATGTCCCTGAAATGTGCTGTGGCGAATATTCCTTACGGCGGTGCAAAAGGCGGCATTCAGGTGGATCCCAGTACCTTGTCCAAGCGGGAACTCTGCCGTCTGACACGGCGGTATACCTACGCCATTGAACCGCTGATCGGAGCGGACAAGGATATTCCCGCACCGGACGTAATCACCAATGCCCAGACTATGGCGTGGGTGCTGGATACTTACAGCATGCTCCACGGAAAACCATGTCCGGGCGTAGTGACCGGAAAGCCTGTGGAACTGGGCGGTTCCAGAGGACGTGCTTCCGCCACCGGCAGAGGCGTGGTCATTGCCACCCAGCTGGTTCTGAAGACCAACGGCGTGGATTCACTGGACGGCGTAAAAGTTGCCGTGCAGGGTATGGGTAATGTTGGAGCCAACGCGGCACGAATTTTCTGCCACCGCAACGCCTGCGTTGTGGCACTCAGCGATGTGTCCGGTGGCATTTACTGCGAATCCGGATTAGATGCCGATGTGGTTTCCGCGTTTCTGGAAGAGGGGCACCTGCTGAAAGACTATCAGGCAGAGGGCGTTTCTCATATTTCCAACACGGAACTGCTGACTTGTGACTGTGATGTGCTGGTGCCGGCGGCTCTGGAAAACCAGATCAACGCCGAAGTTGCAGAACAACTTCGCTGCCGGTACATCGTAGAGGGTGCCAACGGTCCTACCACTGTGGAAGCAGATGCGATTCTGGAACAGCGTGGCATTACTCTGATTCCGGATATTTTCGCCAACAGCGGCGGCGTGATCGTGTCCTATTTCGAATGGGTGCAGAATATCCAGGAACTGACGTGGGAACGCTCACAGGTCAACGAGATGCTGGAAAAACTGATGACGGCTTCTTTCGGCGAACTGCTGGAAGAACGAAAAAAGACGGCATGTTCTTATCGTATGGCAGCTTATATCGTAGCACTGCGGCGGCTGCTGTACGCCGAGGACATCAAGGGACTGTTCCCATAATCGCGGGAAACGGGAGTGTAGAAATAGGGAAACACTGCATAAAGCCCGTCTGACGGCTTTGCACGCAATCTGCTTGCAGCGTTTCCGTAGAAAAGAGAGGTGTTGCATCATGACAGGCAATGTTGCATTCATGTTCGTATGTACCATTATGGTATTCTTTATGACACCGGGGCTGGCATTCTTTTACGGCGGCATGGTAAGACGGAAAAACGCCCTGAACACTATGATGTTTTGCATGGCAATGATGGGAATCGGTATGCTGCTGTGGTTTCTCTGCGGCTATTCGCTGAGCTTCGGCAAGGATCATGCCGGCATCATCGGCGACCTGAACAATGTGCTGATGCGGAATGTTTCGTGGGAAGTTACCGGCGGAGAGGGCGATGCACCGGAAATGGTGTCTGCTCTGTTCAACATGATGTTCGCAGTGATCTCGCCGGCAATCATTCTGGGAGCCGTGGCAGAACGCATGAAATTTTCCAAAATGATGTTGTTCGTGGTGATCTGGTCGTTCCTGGTATATTACCCGCTGGCACATATGGCATGGGGCGGCGGACTGCTGGAGATGATCGGTTCCATTGACTTCGCCGGCGGCAACGTCATTCATATCAGCACCGGTGTTTCCGGACTGACGGCATGCATCATTCTGGGCAGCCGGAAAGGCTACGGAGCCATGTCCTACCACCCGCACAACATACCGCTGTTTCTGCTGGGAGCCTCCATGCTGTGGATGGGCTGGTTCTGCTTCAACTGCGGCTGTGCCGGTGGTGCCAACAGTATCGCCGTTCTGGCGTTTGCCAATACAGCACTTTCCTCCGCCGCAAGCATGGTGGTATGGATGCTCATCGAAGCACTGGTGCAGAAAAAGTGCACCGTCATGGGTGCCGTGACCGGCGGCATCGTAGGGCTGGTCGGCATCACGCCGGGAGCAGGCTATGTGCCGCTGTGGTCGTCCCTGATCATCGGTGCAACGGCAGCTCCGATCTGCTATCTGGCAATTTCCAAGATGAAGAAAAAGTTCGGCTATGACGACGCACTGGACGCATTTGGCTGCCACGGTGTCGGCGGTATCTGGGGCGGTATCGTGACTGGTATTTTCGCCACCAAACAGATGAACGATGCGGTCCCGCGGGAAGGCTTGCTGTTCGGAGATTACCGGCTGTTTCTCTCCCAGCTGGGGGCAATCGGCATTTCCATTGCAGTGGCAGTGGTCATGACGACTATTATCATGCTGGTACTGAAAAAGTGCAGCGGTGTGCGGGTATCCGATCTGGAAGAAGCACAGGGTCTGGATCTGATCGAACACGGCGAACGTGCATATCCGGCGTTCAACGGACTGGATTGAGGAGGTGCGAGATCATGAAAAAAATAGAAGTGATTTTCCGACCGGAAAAGCTGGAGCCGCTGAAAGAAAAGCTGCTGGCAGCTGGTGTGCAGGGTGTGACTATTTATCAGGTGCACGGCTGCGGAAACCAGCACGGCTGGATCGCCTATCACCGCGGCAATGAGGTCATGATGAACACGCTCCCGAAGGTCTATCTGATGACAGTGGTGCCGGACGACCGCGTGGAGGATTTCCTGCAACTGATCAAGGAAAACGTCTATACCGGAACCGTGGGCGACGGCAAGATCTTCATTTCCACCGTGGACGAGTGTATTCGTATCCGGACAAATGAAACCGGCGACGCGGCACTTTGACAGGAAATAAAAGGAAATACCGTGCAAAGTCGCCAGACGCTCTTTGTGCGGTATTGCCAAAAGCAACTATAAACTGTATATATTGGAATATGGAAGAAAGCACGGTCTGCATCTGGC
>ENA-UERG01003349-UERG01003349.1-human-gut-metagenome-genome-assembly--contig:-NODE-3349-length-10306-cov-4.696549_pt1 | contig 10306 bp, 10 predicted proteins | sample MGYA00242954_ERZ507954 | MGnify/ENA primary metagenome ERZ507954 (study PRJEB26167, sample SAMN06115478) | human gut metagenome | host: Homo sapiens | place: China:Sichuan | collected 2015-01-21... | reverse complement strand
AGGGTCGTATTTATCTGCTTATATGCATTTTCGAGCTGGTCATCTGGCGTAAGATCAGGCGACCTTGAAATCATTGGTGTCAAATCACTATCATTTGCTGAATTGGAAAGTGAAATAAAGTGAGCAAATGATGGAAACTTCTCCAGATATTTAGAGTCGATTTTGTCGGGGTTCTCGGCGATAACCTTCTTGCCAGCCTCTGTAATGACAATGGTTGCGCGCGCCGGGCTGTCAAGAAGTCCGGCTTTTTTTAGATAGGTCTTTGCCCAGGTCTTCTGCCGATAAATTTAACTGCTGCGCTAATGCGGCATTGGCATCTTTGATTTTGTAGACCTGACCGTCTTTTACTGCCATCAGCAAAGGCTTCATTAACTCGTCATATTTAGGAACAGGCATAGAAATCCTCCTCTCTTGTTTTAACAAAATCGGAAGTGCTTCAATATCACTTCTCTTCCGGATTCGGCTCTTTCCCGACGCACCAGCCACGCAGCTTGTTGACGCTGCGCTCCACCGCATCGCGGCTGTCCTTCCACGGCTCGGCTTGAAAGCGGTAGTCGAATTTCTTGATGAACCAGCTCACGTCGCCCTGAATGCGGTCGAATGCTTCGGTTTCCAGCTTGCAGATGAGGTCGGCAAAGGCGGATAATTCGCGGCTTGGCAGCTCCTGCGGCGCGAGCTTGAGCAGCTGCACCGCATGGGGGAGGCAGACTCCCTTGCTCTGCGCAAAATGCTTGCGGAATTCCGAATCATTCTGGTAGAGATGGAAAAATGTGTGCAGGTAGCGGTTCATGTTGTCCTCAATCGCGTTGCAGACGATGCAGGTGCTGCACAGCGCGTCAAGCTCCTGCACAGCGGCTTCCATCGCCTTGGCGGGTGACGGCGCTTTGCCGGACAGACGGTCGAGAAAGGACGAATTGCCGCTGGCGGCTTTGCGGATGTCGTTGAACGCTTTGTTTAATTTGCCGCGCGTCTCCGTCAAGTGCGATTCGAGCATCAGCGCGTGGCCGAGCCGATTGTCGCCCTTGAACAGCATCCGCTGGTGGTGCTGGCAGAAGCCCTTTTTGTTCACCTGAATACGCACGTCCGGCTCCATGACCGACGCGCCGAGCGAATATTCAATCTGCTGCAGTTCCACCCGGCGCTGCAGGGCGCAGAGCAGGCACTCGCCGTCAATTTTCGCCGCGTCCCAAACCGGAATGGTGTCGATGTGGTATCGCATGTGCTGTCCTCCTGTGGATTCTTGCTTCGATTCTTGCTCCTATGGTAGCACATTTTGCCGAAAAGCGCAAGTCATTTTCGCTTCCGCGCGGGCATATCGTCTGCCAGACCCAAGGAAGTGGAGGCGAAGAACATGGGACGCGTGGAACAGCGGCTTTACCGGCAGCAGATGGCGCGCAGGCGGCTGGGGCGCATGATTGTGCTGATGCTGCTGATTTTTGCGGCGGGTGCGCTGACTCTCTCTCGCAACGCCGCGTCGCACCTGACAGCGGAGACGATTGCGCAGCCGACCGCCACGCCGATTGCCGCCGCCTATGACCAGACAGTCGTCTCGCGGGAAATCACGCTTGCGGCGGAAACGTGGTACGCCATCCAGACCGGCGTTTTCTCCAACGAGGATGCCGCGCGGGAGAAAGCGGAACTGCTCACCGACCGCGGCGCACCGGGCGCGGTTGTCGAGGACGGCGAAAAGTGGCGCGTGTTCATTGCCTGCTACGGCACGGAGACGGATGCCGCATCCGTGCGGCAGCGGCTGGGCGAAAATCAGCGCATTGAAACGTACCTCTACCGCTGGACATGCCCGGAATTGCAGCTCCGGCTCAAAGGCATGGCAGGTCAGGTCGATGTTGCCGAGGCGGGGTTCACGCTGCTGCTGCAAGCCGCGCGGACGCTGCGGGACACCGCGTCCCTGCTGGATGCGGGCGAACTGACGCTGACGGAAGCGCGGGAGCAGATAACAGCGCTGGACGGTCAGATGACGCTCTGGCGGCAGACGGCGCAGGAGCGCTTCGGGCGCAATCCGCCGTCGCCGATCAAGGAGCTGCTGGCGCTGTCGGACGTGTGGGCGCAGATCAGGGGCAATCTGGAGAATCAGGACAGCAAAACAGCCCTGTCCGCCCAGCTGAAACTGGAGGGAATCGGGCTGTTCGGGCGGATGATTGCGCTTCGGCAGGGGATGGGCGCATAGTTACCGCTTGCGGATGACGCCCGGCACGTCCTCGCCAAAAACGATGGCGCGGATGGCGGCAGCCACGCCTTGCGCATCGTTCGTTAGCGTCTCAAATCGTGCGGATGCCCTCACGCGCTCGTTTGCGTTGCCCATCGCGACGGAAACGCCCGCCGCTTTGAGCATACTCAAATCGTTGTCGCTGTCGCCGAACACCATCACTTCGTCCATCGGGATATTCAGCGACTTCGCGAGCGTCTGAAGGGCGCTGCCCTTGCTGGCGCTGCGCGGTACAATCTCAATGTTGTCCCACCAGCTGCTCGTTACGTCCGCATCGGGGCACCTATCGCGCACGAACGCACGCAAATCATCCAGCAGCGGCAGATTCTGCGAGAAAACGACCACCTTCACGCAGTCCTGAATCACCGCGTCGATGCCCTGCTTCTGGTTGCGGAAAACGGTGCGCCCGCCTGCGCGGTTCAGGAATGTGCCGATGACCACCTGCGCGCGGGAAAGCAGCATGTCGTCCGACGCAACCACCTCGTGAACGCCGAACACCGCGTACTGCACGTTTGCTTCGTCCAGCCGCGCCGTGATGCGATGGACAGTCGGCTGCGGCAGGTGGTGCGCCTCCTGCACGTCGCCCAGTGGCTTCACCAGCGTCACCGCGCCGTTGAGCGCAATGACGTGCATTGGCAGATTCGCGTCTACAGCGAAAAAACTTGCGTCGTCCGGCAAACGCCCCGATGCCAGTGACAGCACGATGCCCTTTTCCGCCGCGCGGCGCAGTACATCCGCCGTTTCCGGCAGAATCAGCGGTTCATCCGTCAGCAGTGTGCCGTCCATGTCGGTGGCAATCAGGCGAATCGGCATTTGTAAATTCATAAAATTCCTCTCCTGTCAGAACGGGCACTTTACGCGGAATGTCCGCCCGTCCAGCTGCGGCAGCGCGCCGCCCGTGTCCAGCGTCAACTGCGCCGCGCACAGGCAGAGCTTCCCCTGCATTTTCATTTGCCGATTGAACGCGCGGTCGCCGTACACGTCGTCGCCCAGCAGCGGATGCCCCAGCGCCGCCATATGCGCGCGGATTTGGTGCGTCCGCCCTGTAATCAGGTGGATTTCCACGCGGCTGACCGCGCCCTGTTCCAGTGTTTCATACGCCGTCACAATCGGGCGCGCGCCGGGGACGGCGCTGTCGTGGATGGTGACATGCGCGGCTTTCGCGTCCTTGAGCAGGTAGGCGCGGCAGGTGGCTTTCGGTGGCTTCATCATTCCGCGCACAAGGCAGATGTAGCGCTTGTCCATTGTGCGGTCGCGGAAGGCGCGCTCCAAAATGCCCTCGGCCTTCTCAGTCTTGGCGAACATCAGCAGCCCGCACGTCTGGTTGTCCAGCCGATGGCACGCTTTGGGCGCACGCGCGTCGGGGGCTTGCTGGCGAACGTGCCGCGCGGCTAATTCGGTCAGCGTCACGCCGCCTTTTTCGTCCGCCTCCACGCTGATGCCCGCCCGCTTGTTGACCAGCAGTACATCCGCATCCTCGTACACAACGTCCAGCAGCGGCGCGGTCTGCTCCATGCAGAATACTTCCACGCATTGCCCGGCGTGCACGCGCACATCGGGCTTGACGCGCTTGCCGTCGAGCTTCACGTCGCGATGGGAGAACGCCTCCTGCGCCGCGCGGGAGGGCAGTTCCGGCAAAAAACGGCGGATGCAGGCGTCTATGCGCAGCCCCTCCGCCGCAGAATCGGTTTGAAATGTGTATTTCATGATAGCTCCTGTTATTGCACCAGCGCGGCACGGTAGGTACCCCAGCGCGGCGTGAAGGCGTACAGCCGATGCAGACACGCCGTCAGTTCCTTCGTTGGCGGAATCGGCAGCATTGCCCGCACAACTTCCATCAGCTCTGACCACGTTACATGCTGCTTGACCAGTATCCGCAAATCATGCGCGCTGCTTTCCTCCGCCGTTTCCAGCCCCATGCAGCTGTCCAGCAGCGCCGAAAGCTGTGCGTCTGTCTCAAATTCTTCCGGCAGCAGGTCACGCGACGCCATCAGCGCCCGTTCGCTCGGCAAATCCGGCTGATACCCCATCGGAAAGCCACCTTCCCGCAGGATTTTCTCCGGGTCAGCCAGCCCCGGATGCAGCAGAAACAGCTCCCCAGCGCGGTTGTAGTAGAAATCGTTGCCCGCCTTCAAGTAGCGCAGCGCCAACGCTTCGTCGTTCGCGTATGAATCGTGCAGCACGCTTTCGTAGAGCCGGGAAAGCGCCTGTTTCGCGCTCAGCATCCCGGACAGGTAGAGCGCCGCCTTCGTGTCCGTGTCGAAGAACAGCAGGCGACTGCGCAGCTCCTGATGCCGCTGCTCGCGCAGAATCAGCGAAAGCGGGATCATCAGTTCCCGCGGCAGGTGCAGCAGAACGTCCTGCTCGTCCACCTCCAGCGTACACCAAAGGCGGCGCAGCAGTGATTCAGCGGCGGACAGCTCCTGCCAGCCGTCGATGCGCGCCTGACCCTCGCAGAGAATCAGCCGGACAATCAGCGCATGTTCCGTCTCTGTCAGCAGCGCGGCTTCCACGGGCAGACGCGCAAGCACGTTCGCCCGCATCTCCCGCAGCGTGTGCAGTACGGGCGATTTTGGCGATTCCTCCGCATCGTAAGAGCATTGCCACCAATATTCGGTCTCCCGCTCGTCTTGCAGTGTGAAAATCGACTCGGTCGGATAGCTCAGCAGACGCGCCTCGCACGCTTCCATCTGCCTTTGGTGGAGCATGGACTGCGTTTTGTCCGCCCAGTGCATCCTTTGCAAATCAAATTCGCGGAGCATGAAGCCTCCTGATACACAAATAATGCAGCAATTGCTGCTTACAGCTCATCCAGCAGCGTTTCCAGCGAGATGGGGACAAGCAGAATGCCCGCTTCGGGCAGGGCAACCGTGTTTTCCAGCAGATAGAACACCGGGTCGCCGTTTTCATCCAGATAGAAATCCTCTTCCGGATAGAACGCGGCTTCCAGCTCCTCGAACGTCAAGCCGTCATAGAACGGCACGTCGCCGGATTTCATCATCCGCTCGATTTCCGCCCACACCAGCTCGCGCACGCAATTGTCCGCCTTCGCCGTCTGCCGGTCTTGCAGCCAAGTGTCCACCTTGCCGTCCTGCGTCAGAATCCCCAGCAGGTAGGGCAGGCTGATGATTTCACCCGCGCGGCTGCCCGTCAGCGCGAACACATGCCCGCTGATGGTGGTGGACTCGCTGTCCGGGCGCTTTGTGTGCTTCGTGATGAGAATCGAGAGGTAATCCGCCGTCTGGCAGGTGACTTCATACGTCACGTCGATGATGGTCGCCTGCGCCGCGCCGTCGGTCAGCCCCGCGTTCATCGGCGCTTCAAAGGCAAGGGTGTCATCAGCGGTGTAGGCATAGGTTGTGTTGAACATCGCAGCGATTTCGTCGTCGCCGGCCAATTGCGGATAGCGGTAGCGGTAGATGTACGTCGCGGTGGATTCGTCCGAGCCCACCGGGTAGAGGTATTCGCCCGTCAGGTCGTCGGCAAATTCGTACTTTTCCGCCAGCGCGGGCAGCGTCAGCATCATCAGCAGGAGAAGCGGCAGCAGATACCGGAATGCCTTCTTCATGCGCGTGCCCCCTTGCTCAAATCGGCGGATGCGCTGATGGCGGCAACGTTGCCCTCGCCGACTGCCTTGGCGATTTGCAGCGGCTGACCCGTGCAGTCCCCGCAGGCGTAGACGCGCGGCAGATTCGTCGCCATCCGCCGGTCAACGGGGATGAACGCGCCTTCGGTTTTCAGCCCCGGCAGCAGCGTGTCCGGCGATACGGCAGGGCGGAAGATGAAGATGCCGTCGTAGCGGTATTCGCCCGCATCCGTCACCAGCACCAGCTGATTTGCTTCGTGCCGGATGGACTGCGGCTTGCCCTCGCACAAGCGGTACGGCGGATTTTCCGGCTGCGTGTGCTGCGCCAGCAGGTAGTAATCCACCTCGGATGCCAGTCCGGCGAGAAATTCCGCTTCTTCGATGCCGCCCGTCCATGCCGACAGCACCGCCACTTTCTTGCCGCGGTAGAACATGCCGTCGCATGTGCCGCACCAGCTTACGCCGCGCCCCAGCAGCTCTTCTTCGCCCGGCAGCAGCTTTGGACGCGCCGCGCCCATCGCCAGCACAATTGCGCGGCTTTCGATGATGTCGTTGCCGACCAGCGTCATGTAGATGTCGCCGCTTGGCATAATCTGCCGCGCAAGCTGTTCGATGGTCACGACGCCCATGTCCGCCGCCTGCGCCCGGAAGCGTGAAAGCAGCTCTTTGCCGCTGATTTGCGGCAGACCGGGGTAGTTGTCGATGCGCTCTGCGCGCTGAAGCCAGCTGGTGGCGGACTGCGCGCACGCGACCGCCGTCGTCAATCCGCGCTGACGGGCGGTCATGGCGCAGCTCCACGCGGCGGGCCCCGCGCCGATAATCAGAAGGTCATAGGAAGCCATACTGTTTCCTCCCCAGGGTTATTGATAGGTATAGCGCGCAATCAGCCACGGCATGGCGCTGTATGTGCCGTATGCGTCGCAGTAGATGCGCAGGTAGTCGCCCACCGCCCAGTCGGTTTTCGACTTGTTCTCAATGACCACGGGGCGGCTCTGACCGTCCTCGCCCGTGTAGACGATGGCTGTCTGCGGCTTGGTGGAGATGATTTCGGCAATCGTGCCGACGACCAGATACACCTGCGAATGCTCGGAACGGTAGGTGATGTTTGACATCAGCTCGGAGTATTCGGCGGAGTTGTTCAGCGGCCACGCTTTGCGGGTGTACACGTCCTGATTCGGAACGTAATAGATGGTGTAGTCCACGCGCGAAGTCTTGCTGCCCGGATAGGAGGACGTGATGGTAATCGTGTTGTCGCCGATTTTATCGAAGATGGCAACAAACTTGAACTCGCCCGTCTTATCCAGATTCGTAATGTCAAGGTCGGAGTGATTCGTCAGCACGTCCACCGTTGCGCCGGGTTTGGTCGTCGCGGAGATTTCGAGGGTGGATTTGCTCGTTGATGCGTATGTCGTCACCGCCAAGTCCAGCGGAATCTCCTGCACTTCGCGGTAGAGGGTGAGGTCGAGCGCGTTTTCGCGGCAGTACGGCGCGCGGACGCGGAATTTGAACACATTGTCGCCAATGGGCTGAACGGTTGCGTTGTAAATCAGCAGACCGTCCTCACTGACCGTGTCGGAAATGTCCACCTCGTTGACCGTCACTGTTGAGCCGGGACGCACTTGCAGCTGCACGGAGTACATAGCGGTCGTTACTTCCTGCCGCATGGATTCCGGTGAAACCAGCGCAATTGGGCTGAGTGGAATGGAAATGTCGTACTCGATGGGGTCGAGCGCCTTCTGACGGCCGTTTGCGGTTTTCAGGAACGCCTTGAGCGTCACATGCATCGTCTCGTTTTCCACACCGACGCTCGGCAAGTCGCGATACCAGAGGTAATCCGGAATCTCGACCGTCGCGAAGCCGTCCACCACGGGATACGTTGCCTGCATCGGCGCGCCGACGTAAATCTGCTGCCCGTCCTCGCCGGGAATGAGCACCGTGTGCGCCGCCAAATCATCCACAATGCTGGAAGTGATGGATGCGTTCGACCCGCTGGAGGTGTTCAGCAGCCCCAGATGGGACAGCGCGAAGAATCCGCCGACGCCGACCAGACCCACAACCAGCAGGATAATCAGCACCCGCAGCGTCACCCGGAAGCCCTTGCCGCGCGTGCGGTAGGATTTCATTTCGTTCATGCGCGGCGGGGCGGATGGAATCGTGTTCTCCTGCAGCATGGTAACGAGCGGGTCGTATCCACGGGTGTCCTGCCAGATTTTCGGCTGGGGGACGACGTTGTCCGCCATCGCCGCGCTCTGCGCAGACGCATTGCGCTCGTCTTCGTGCCCGACCATGCGGACGCGCCCAGCGTGCGCATTCATCAGCGATTCACGCGAGGAATGCATGTGGATGGTGGTCGCGCCGGAAGGGGCGGAGCGCATCGAGGCTTCTTCCTTCATCCGCTCCAGACGGCGTGCGCCGCGTACTTTGCGCTCTTTCAGCTCCGTCATGTCCGTGGCGAGTTCATCCCGTTGGTCGCTGGATTCGTCAACGGCACCGTCCTCGTCAACGTGGATGTACTTCTTCGGCTCTTTGTCTTCCTTGCGGAACTGCTCCTGCCACGCGGGCGTTTCGGCGCTTTCCGGATTCAGCGGCGCGCCGCAGCGGATGCAGTTGGGCAGGGAAGCACGGTTCCATTGACCGCATTGGGGACACTTCATGGCGGAAACTCCTTCTTATGTCAAAACTTTGAGGGATTAGAAATCAATTGGGTCGTCCTCGTCGTTGTCGTCAATGACGAGCCAGCCGCTGGAGAGGAAGTTCGACATATCCTCGCGGCTCATCACCCAGTCCACTTCCTGCACCGCCATGCCCGCGTAGCTGATGGGGTGCACCGCGTCATTCTGCGGGATGCGCAGTTCCTCAATCACGCAGGTGCGCAGCTTCAGCGCCTGCTCCATGGCGGCAATCATGTCGTCGAGCGTCATGTTCGTCTGCAAGTTGTACTTCATGATGACGTCAACAAGGTCGCGCGCCTGATCGTAGGTGAACGTGCGGCACTGGTCTGCCAAGGTGGACATGACCGTGCGGGCACGCTGTGTGCGCATGAAGTCGCCGCCGCCGCCCGCCTTGCGGATGCGCATGTAGATGACTGCCGCGCGCCCCGTGAAGCGGTAAGTACCCGCCTGCGCCATCGTCGGCTCGGTCTGACCGGGGTCAAGCGGATAGCGCCGCAGATACGCCGCCTCCGACGCGTTGACCGTGATGTCCACGCCGCCCAGATAGTCGATGATGTTGGCAACCATCTGGAAGTTCAGCAGAATGTACTTCTCAATTTTGATGCCCAGGTGCTGGCTGATAACCTTGCACAGCGCTTCCGGCCCGGAATTGCGCGCGATGTAGTTGATGCGCCCAATCACGCCGTCGGGGCGCTCCACCAGCGCGTCGCGGATAATCGACGTGAGCATGATGCGGTGCGTCACCGTGTCCAGTGTGACAATCACGATGCCGTCGGTGTTCACGAGTTTGTTCGTCCACTGGTCGGAGCAGAGCAGCAGATAGTGGTGCAGCCCTTCGCGTGGTTCGGGGATGCTGTCATAATCAATCGTCGGAATCGGCTTCGGGGTGTCCGCCAGCGCGGGCGCGGCCAGACAGGGGATGAGCAGACAGAGGATCAGCAGCAGACTCATCAGGCGTTTCATCGTGATTCGCTCCTTTGTCAGTAGGTTTCGGCTGCAATGCAGCTTCTTCATTATAGCATTCCTTTGCGCGAAAAGGAAGGGACAAACCGCCCTCCCGCGGATTTTTACATTTCCGCTGCGCGCTGTTACGCGAAAAAAGCTCTCTGCCCTTGCGACAGAAAGCTTTTTCGATACTATTTCCTGCATTCGTCTGCGCCATCTGCTTGCGCCGCGAATTTGGAAATAGTATGATTTACAGCGCCTTTTTAATCAGGTCCTCCAGCGCCGCCTTCGGGTGATAGCCCACCAGCGTGTCCACCACCTGACCGTCCTTGAACAGAATCAGCGTCGGAATGCTCATCACGCCGAACTGCTGGGCGAGTTCGGGACACTTGTCCACATCCACCTTGCCGACGACGACGTCATCCGCGTGCGCGGCGGAAACCTCCTCCACCACCGGCGCGAGCATCCGGCACGGGCCGCACCACGTTGCCCAGAAGTCCACCAAAACGGGCTTGTCCTGCTTCACAAAAGAAGAAAATTCACTGCTCATAAGTTCCTTGGCCATAAAAACACATCCTCTCTCAATGGTAGTGTCAGTTCTTGAGCGCGTCTGCGGCAGAAATCACGCGCAGCAGCTTCGGCGCATATTTTCCGGACTGGCTGCGCTTCTTTTCCGTCGCCGTCAAGCCGATGAGCGCCGCCGCCAGCCCAATCACACCGCCGATGGCACTGCCCGCCGTCTCGCTCTGCGGCGCAACCAGCGCGCCCAGCAGCATACCGACGAACAGCCCCGCCAGCGGCAAAAGATACGCCAGCGCGGAGGCTTTGACAACCGTCTGTTCGGGCAGTGACACCACCGCCGCGTCGCCCACATGCCCT
>ENA-UERG01003345-UERG01003345.1-human-gut-metagenome-genome-assembly--contig:-NODE-3345-length-10332-cov-4.015700_pt1 | contig 10332 bp, 19 predicted proteins | sample MGYA00242954_ERZ507954 | MGnify/ENA primary metagenome ERZ507954 (study PRJEB26167, sample SAMN06115478) | human gut metagenome | host: Homo sapiens | place: China:Sichuan | collected 2015-01-21... | reverse complement strand
TGCTGGACCTTGGACTCCCTGGACTCCTTCTCCTCGAGCGCCCGCTGCTCGCGCTGCTTCAGGTACTTTTTGGGCACGCCGTGGCCGAGCTTGATTTCCTTCACCTCCGGATCGGAGAGCTGCAGCATGAAGGCCATGAAGCGTTTCTGGTAGTTCTCTAGCGGTCACAGGAGCCACCAGCCGTCACGAGGGAACTGGACGGAGACACCCTTGCGGTCATCGTAGACGGACTTGATGGCGAGTTCTCCGAGCTTGCGCGCGTTGAAGCTGCATCAAACCTCGCAACGACTCCTACCGGATGAGGATGTCGATGACGCCCATGAAGTAGATCTGCGTCTTGTCCTCCGAGAGCACGCCGCCCCAATCGCGCTGCCAGAAGGGGACGTAGCGGCCGTAGGCGGGCGGCTGCGCGGGCGGGAGCTCTCCGGCGACGGTGTGAATGCCCAGGAGCAGCGAGTAGTCGATGATGCCGCAGCTGGCGAGGAACTGGCTGTCGCGCTCCAGCTGTGTGTCGAACAGTCGACGGTTCTCCGCGCTCAGCCGGATGTGCTGGTTCAGGTCCACCACGTCCAGATCCTTCAGCGCGCAGGTGATGTCGCCGCGCTTGGCGTCGGGCGTGCTGGGGTTGAGAGAATGACGAATGCGAACAAGCGACCGGCCCAGGAACCCTTGAGGTCGAAGCGCCGCTCGATCTTGAAGGGCGTGTCGAAGAGGTTGCCCATGACCACGAAGTAGATGCGCTTGCTGCCGAACTTGCTGTGGCGACCGAAGCGGATCTGGTGGGCGCCGAGGAAGCGCACGAGCAGCGTGTCGGGGTTGGTGACGATGTGCGAGTAGTACTTGGCGAGAATCTTGCGGAAGAAACGATGCTCCGTGTGGGAGATGGTCTTCACCATATACTTCCCGTCGGCCGAGTAGTAGAAGAAGGAGCCCGACTTGCCCTCCGAACACAGCTCCGAGAGCGTCGTCAGCGAGCCCAGCATGATATTGTCTACCTCGCACTCTCTCCTCTCTCCTACGCAGAATCTGCTGCGGACCTACCGACAGCATGTACTCCTCCGTCGGAATTCCCCAAATCTCACGCAGCTTGCGGAAGACCATCGGAGCGTAGTCCACGAAGCGACAGGACGACGGCGTCAACTTCCCCCCGTCCGCGCTGGCGCCCGCAGGCGAGCTCTTGGGTGCCGCCAGCGTCATCTTCTCCTTCATCACGTAGTCGTCGGGACACAGCGGGCGGTTGGGCTCCGCCATCACGTTGCTGATGGCCTTGCGGATGCCCATCATGATGTTCACCACCAGGTCCCACTTCTCGTGCGTGAAGTGCACCACCAGCCCCTTGCTGCCGTTGCTCTGCAGCGGGTGATGCATGTTCTGCAGCGCGTCTGCAACCACCTCCTCCGCCGCCGCCTCCTCGCTGGAGCTCGCGGAGAAGGCGTCGTCGAACGCGTCGCCGTCGGTCACCTCCACCACCTGGTCCAGCGCGTCTATGCCTCAGCGCCCCCGTCTGCAACCACCAGCGGTGAGTCCGGGAAGCATCTGCCTCACCTGCTCTACGGTCGAGGAATAAGAACAAACTCACCCTTCAGTGTCGTCTTCACGGGCGACTTGGCCTCCTGCGGACGCTCCTCCGGCCGCTGCTCGCAGTCGCGGACGGTGAAGACGGCCTCCTTCTCCATCTGCGTGTGAGAGAGTGGACGGAGCTACCGTGTCCAGCACCTTGCGCAGGCGCCGCAGCACCACGAACTGCTGCGACACCGCGTGGCTCAGCAGCTGTGACAGCTGCGCCGCCTCCTCGCCGGGACTCGCGCGACGCTTGATCTCCGTGCCAGCGCTGGCCGTGTGGCTGGCGTTCTCAGCGGGCTTCTCAGCCTCTTCAGCCTTTTCTTCGGGCTTCTCCTCCGATTTCTCAACCTTTTCCTCAGACTTTTCCTCAGACTTCTCCTCAGACTTCTCAATAGGTTTCTCAACAGGTTCCTCAACAGGTTCCTCAACAGATTCCTCAACAGGTTTCTCAACAAGTTTCTCAACAGGTTCCTCAACAGACTTCTCAACAGGTTCCTCAATAGATTCCTCAACAGACTTCTCAACAGGTTTCTCAACAGGTTCCTCAACAGGTTTCTCAACAGGTTCCTCCTCCTTCTCCTCCTTCTCCTGCAGCACCTCAACCGACTGCTCCGCCGACAGCACGCGCGTCTTCAGGTTGTTGGAGAGCGTCAGGATGGACGATAGCGTGTTCAGGACGTCGGTTGCCTGCTGGCTGATGCTCTACGTGGAGAGGGGAGATGAACGCTACGCAGAGGTTCCGGTGCACAAGGAAGGGGAGGTTCGCTGCCGCGTCCTTCTCGCCCAGCAGGTCGCGCGCGCTGATGTGCGCCATCCACGACGTGATGTCTACGTGGCAGCGGATACGAGGAGGCACTGTTGCTGTTGCTCAGACAGTGGATGAACTCGTCCAGCGTCACCTTGTTGTTGTTGTCCATGTCCATCTCCTGGAAGATCTTCTACACGTCACGATGACGATGCACTCCCACCTCCACGTTCTTCGTGGTGTTGTCGGTCGTAGACGACGTCGACTTCGTGATGCTATAGGTGAAAGGAAAATGCGGGGCGAACTCATCGACGTAGTTGACAACATTCTGGGTCGACTCCATCACGAGCTTGAACTCCTCGAACGTAATGTAGCCCTTTCCCTCCGTATCAATCATACGGAACGAAAAGGTCTAGACATCACCAACAACGAACAAACCCACGAGTTTCTCCTCTGGCGTTCCTCGCGTCAAAATGCGCAGACCTCGGATGTAGTCCTCAAACGTGACCTTGTTGTTCCCATTGGAACTGAACGCGTTGAACAGCAGATCTGTGAAAACCGTCTTGGTTGCCTGACCCAGAAGACCCAACGATTCACGGAACTCAAATCTACGCTTCTCAACACCATCCACACCCAACGCGTTCAGACTTTCCTTATCCTTCGAGTAGGACTGGAAATAATGTAGATAATTCTTCAGATCCTTCTCTGTAAATCCAGTTTCCGCCTACATGTAAGAATCCCCAGCAAATTGCCCACTGACAGCGCCGAAAGGTTCATTTCACTTGGCATTTTCAGATGCTTCGAATATGGGCAATGCAAGTGCGGTCAATCTTACAAACGCTCGATGAATGAACACGAAAATCGGGGAAATTCCGGGATCGGTCCGGAAATTCCTCCGAAATCGGCAATTCAATCATGACAACTCCAAAAGAACCCGCGATTTCGCTTCGTTTTCCCCATCTCAGAAACGCCCTATTTCGATCAGAAGCAGAGGTATGCATTGGGAGGAAGGGTAACTCGGCAGTGTGCGAAGAGATGAGTAGCAGCGATTCCGACAATCTGCCCATTAGCCAGTTGCGTTTGTTTCGCGAAGTGACTCGATAGAACCGCTCACGACGATGATTCCGAATCCGCTAGCGAGATGATGTGGAATGAGAGTGAATCGGATGACGATTCCGTGGAGCTCGAAGTAGGTCGATCTTGTTTTCGCTTACGGCGTAGTCAGAGAGCAGCGAGGACCAGCCGATCGAAACGTCGCATTCGTGTCACATCGGTCAGTCGTAGGAAGCCCAAAGCAAGAAAACGAAGTGTCCCGAAGAAGAAGCAGGAGGAGTCGATGGAAGAAGACGACTTTGAGGAGTCGCGATGGATAGGAGCGATAACGCGTAGGGAGAAGCCGAAGCGTAAAACGACACGAAGAAAACCTGCCGCGCGAACGCGCAAGACCAAAAAGGAGGACATGGACGACTTTGTCAACGGAGACGACGACACAACAGACGACAACGACTTCATCGAGTTGGACTCGCATTTCTTTCTCACGCATAGAGACGTTCCGAAGCCGGAGACGAAGGAGGAATCCCCCAGCGACAAGTAGTGGTTTCATTCTCTCTCAACGGCAGCGAGCCCATCCGCAAGTCACGCAAGCGTTCCGTAAAAACAGAGACCACGGGCAAGTGTGTATTTCTCTCTCCCTCACATGAAGACGTGTGAAAGAGGACATCGAAGAGAAGGTGGCTTCGCAGCTACAAAAGGCGCGTTCCTCGGTGAAGAAGAGCAAGACACTGACGCCGGTGCAGCTGTTCGACCGCGCGGTGCAGGCGTTCAAGTGGTGGGAGCACCAGCACAAGGACGACAAGGTCTACTGGACGACGCTGCAGCACAACGGCATCATCTTCCAGCCGCCGTACGCTCCCCACCACGTGCCGCTCTACTACGACGGGAAGCCGGTGGAGCTGACGGCGGAACAGGAGGAGATCGCGACGCTGTACGCGATGGTAGGGGAGGACGCGATCCAGCTGCGAGAGCCCGCCTCCGCGAAGATCTTCAAGGAGAACTTCTTCAGCTACTTCCGCGAGGAGATGGGCGTGGGCAGCGTGGTGAAGCAGCTGGAGAAGTGCGACTTCTCGGCCATCCGGAAGTACCTGGAGGAGCGGAAGAAGACGACGGTGAAGGCGACGGCGGAGGAGAAGCAGCAGATGCAGATGAAGATGGGCTACGTGCTCATCGACGGCAACGTGCAGAAGACGGGCAACTTCGTCGCGGAGCCGCCCTCGCTCTTCCGCGGACGTGGTTTGCATCCGAAGATGGGCTCGGTGAAGATGCGTGTGATTCCCGAGCAGGTGGTACTGAATGTGGACCTGAACATGGCCATTCCGCCGTGTCCGATGCGCGGACACAACTGGGACACGCTGGTGAACCGGCCGGAGACCTCGTGGATGGCGCACTGGGTGGACAACGTGCAGGAGCTGGGCAAGTACATGGGCGTGAACGCGACCAGCTTCCTCAAGGGCGAGCACGACATGGAGAAGTACGAGGTGGCGCGACGACTGAAGCATTGCATCCAGCGCATCCGTGCGAGCGTGCTGACGGAACTGAAGAGTTCGTCGCTGCGCGAGCGGTGGGCGAGGGAGGAGCGCGTGACGTGTAGACAGCTGGCGACGGCCATCTGGATCATCGACAAGCTGGCGCTGAGAGTGGGCAACGAGAAGTCGGAGGAGGAGGCGGACACCGTGGGCTGCTGCTCGCTGCGCGTGGAGCACCTCTCCTTCGAGGACCCCTACATGCTGACGATGGACTTTCTGGCGAAGGACTCCATGCGTTATCACCAGGTGATTCGCGTTGTTGTTGCTGTCACTGTCAAACGTAGCTCTCGAAGTACGAGGGCGGAAAGCAGGTCTTCAAGAACTTGAAGCGCTTCTGTGCCGACAAGACTCCCGGAGAGGACGTGTTCCACCTGCTGACGACGTCGCTGCTAAACCAGAAGCTGACGAGCTACATGGAGGGTCTGACGGCGAAGGTGTTCCGAACCTTCAACGCGTCGGTGACGCTGGAGCGGCAGCTGAGACCGACGTACCCCGAGGGCACCTCCGTGGAGGAGATGGTGCTGCAGTACAACGACGCCAACCGCGAGGTCGCCATTCTCTGCAACCACCAGCGGTCGCTCCCGAAGAACTGGGACGAGAACCTGGGCAAGAAGAAGAAGCAGGTGGAGCAGGTGCAGCGGCAGGTGGAGGAGCTGGAGGAGATGTTGCGGCGGGTGCGCGCGGGCGAGAAGGTGAAGTTGATGCCGGAGAAGTACCAGGCGCCGCTGCCGAAGCTGGAGATCCCCGAGGACATGGCGCCGGAGGAGGCGGAGCGGCGCAGACAGCAGTATCGCGAGGAGCGGGCGGAGCGGGCGCAGTTCTCGCACATGTACAAGTCGCAGCCGTCGGAGGAGCAGGTGGCGAAGCGGCTGGAGACCTTCCGCGGACGACTGGCGACGATGACCATCAAGCTGAAGGACCTGGACAACAACAAGCTCGTGGCGCTGGGAACCAGTAAGATCAACTACATGGACCCGCGCATCACGGTGGCTTGGTGCAAACGCGTAGGAGTGGGGAAGACGTGTGAGGGTAGAATCAGGTGCCGATTGAGAAGATTTTCACCACGGCGCTGAGAAATAAACACAACTGGGCTATGTGTGTTCCCGACACGTATCAGTTCTTTCTTGTTTGTTGGACACGCTGGTGGGCTCCACTCGGAATTGCATTAGAATTGCATTGGAATGTCGGAAATGGAGAAAGACGATCGCCTTCTAGGCAATGGGATCCATGTCTTTCATGCTACTCATATTCGCATTGTAATGGACAGGGTAAGTGGAAGTGCAGCGAGTCAGCGTATTACGCAGTGGGACATTGGAGAGTATCTGCGAAAGAAGTTTGGCGATCGGATTATCGATCTGGCCATCACCGTGGAGTAGAAATGTCGATTCGATGCCATGTAGCGATCCCATCACGGCTGATTTCTATTCGCAGGAGGAAAATGTGTCTGATGTCGTTGTATCCCTCAACGGGACTCGTAACGGATGCGGAGGCGTCTTGTTTTCCATTACCGCGACCATTCTTCCGCCTTCTCCACAGAAGGAGAGCTGGGAGTCTTTCTTCGCTGGAAAGCCTTTCAACCAGCAGGAAATCGGAGAGAGACCAGATACGGTCATCGTATCGGGAGTTCCTGAAAAGTGGTTTCAGACGAACAGTCTCAAGCCTTTCTTTCAGTCTTTCGGATTATTGCGGTGGGAACGAGTGGGTGCTGTGATTGTAGGTATTACGAGGTGATACACGAAACGGATCTGCTGACCTTACGAATCTTCGTGTGCTACGAAGAATACTCGGTTTGTCAGTGGGGATGGTTTCATCAACAGGGATTCCGCAGGTGCATCGAGTCGCTGCGAGGCAGTTTCCTCGAGAAGGAGGGGATTCCAAAGAAGTACCGTCTCCAAGTGGATTTCGACCGTCACCACTACTTCAGCGAGCATTCGCAGCGGAAACGCCGCGAAGAGAAGGACCAGCGTGCGAGGCGAGAAAAAAGGGAGAAAAAGCGGCAGGAGGAGGACGCGCAGTACCTGCAGGAGGCACAGGAGCATCTCCTCTCGTCGCTCAGCGAGCTGGACCCCTTCTTCTCCCCGTCCTCCGAAACCGAATCCATCGTCATCCCGACTTCCCTCCAATCGACCTACTGCCAACTCCAGACCGTTTCCCTCCAAACCCGCTCTGCAGCGCGTGACGCACTCTCCCAGATGCGTCATCTGCGGCACGCGCTGCACCGGCTCCAACGAGAAGCTTCTTCCCGCGCGCAGCAACAGCGACAGACGGAAATCGCCGCCATTTTGGAAACAGTTTCCCGCCTCCGCTCTCTCCAGCCGGCGTTTCGGTGGATGAGAACACGACTGGAATTGGCGGGAAAGGAAGTGCCTGGATTGAGAACCGCGGGGGAGGTGGCGAGTTGGCGGGAGAAGTTGAGTGAGGTGGAGGAGGGAATGGTTTTGGCGGGAGAGATGGAGCAGCTTCTGGAAGGTTCCACGGGAGGGAGATGGCGGGAAGCGCTTCGTGGAATGTTCGACGAAGGATGCGAGCGATGTGGGAGTTTCGCTGAGATGAAAGGTGAGGAAGGAGGGAGAATCTGATTGGTAGAGTTGGGAGCAGATTTACAGTTGAGAAATAAAGAAATAATGAAGTTTGTGGAGTTGGAGGGAAAAGTTCCCTCACGTTCATTGGCTGCCATTTGGCCGCCGACCAGAGCGGCGAGAGCCGGCTGCAGAAACGAAACGCCGACGCCGCGTAGAATTCGTCCAGGGGTTCCATGTAGGGAGTTGGCGGGAAAACTAGCGGGGCACCCAGGGGTTGTTTTCGTGATGGGGGACTTGAACTACCGTCTGGAGACGACCGCGGAGGAGGTGGGGCAACCCAGGGGGTTTCATCACAGGCCATCCAATGGGTGACGGCGGCCTTCGGCAACAACTCGACGAGGGCGTTGCGCCATCTTTGCGACAATGACGAATTGGCGCAAGCGATGGCGACGGGCGTCGCTTTCCCCGGATTTCAGGAGTTGGAGTCCCCGCGGTTCCCGCCGACGTATAAACGAAGAGTGAGGAAAATGGCGGGAAATGACGTAGAAAGGACAGCGCGGGAGTTTCGTCGACGAGAAAGCGACACGTGCGACGTATAGTCCAAAAATGGGGACGATTCGGACACCCTCGTCGGTTTCGACCGGGCGTTTCATGTAGCTACACCGACCGTGTGTTGTTCCGCGGGAGTTCGTCGACCCATGTATTTGTGTTCCAGTAGGTGAATGAAACGCCCCTCACGCGATACGATTCGGTGGAGACGCTTCTGGACAGCGACCATGTGCCGGTCTCGGGAGCAGTCGCATTGCGTGTGGGGCAGAATGCACCCAGGGGGTCGATGGGAGGGGCAACGATGCCGTTTCTGCCGCAGGCGGAGATTTTGGCGCCTTTTTCGCAGAGCCCCCTGATGCGTTTCCTGGTGACCCAGGGGGTCCTGCGGGCGTTTCCGAAGGAGAAACTGGCTCCGATTCTGGAGTTGCTGGACGTGACGTATATCCGCGGGAATTCGGTGATTCTGCGTCCGAGCGAGAGAAGGGACGCCTCGCTGCTGGTGGTAATCCGCGGGGAGGTGTCGTTACTGGCGGGGCGTTTTCCCCTGCGTCAGGTGGCGGCGGGAGAGTGGTTTGGCGGGGAGGCGTTACTGGGGGAAAAGAGTGGGGTGACGGCGGTGAGTTGCGGAGATACGGTGTGTGTGAGCGTGAACGATGCGAGTGGGGGAGTTTCGGGGGTATGACGTAGGCGTGGAGAGACTACGACGGTTGGGCTTCGAGGACGTGGCGAAGACGTTACGTCAGCGCGTGGTCGGACAGGTGGGTCTTGATAATCATGGAACCACTAGTCGCTGCGGGCGTTGAAGAAGATGCTGCGAGGACTTGTCAGCGACGAAGAAAGTGATGCGGTAGAATCGGGGCTTTTTTTGGAGGTAGTTGCAATTGCTGCGACAGCATATGCGGACGATCTGCAAGCGGAAGGGGAAAACGCTCGTGAGGGAGGGAGAGGAATTGAACGCGGTTTTCTACGTCCTCGCGGGAGAGCTGACAGTTTCAGCGAGAAGTGAGAGTGGGATTGCATGTCACGTGACATGCGAGAAGGAAACGACGTCGTGATCGCGAAACTGGGACCGGATACTGTCGTCGGGACCGAGACGCTGATGGAGGGAGTTTCAAGCGGCGTTACGATCGTGACGAGCGAAGACAGTTTGGTGACGGTGTTGACGCGGGAGGCGTTTCAGGAGTACTTGGAGGCACGTGATCTGATTGGCTGATCACCAGATGGAGCCGGAGCAAAAAGAGGAAACTGGGCGTTTCGACCAGCGGATGTATCGTTGGGTCCACGAGGCGAAACTCCCGCTGGAGAAGTGTCTGGCGCCTGCGCCGGAAATCCTGGGGATTTTGTTCGATGCGGAATGGAGGGAAAAAAACGAGGTGATTTGGGATCCCAAGGAACCGTGCGACGGTTTCCGCGTTCTCCTCACGGGACAGGCGACCGTCGAAACCGAATCTCCCGCCAACCCCGAAACTCCCGTCTTCGACCTGGACACGCTCTGTGGGATCCCCCCTTTTCTCATGACCAGTCCAAGCGAGCGATCGATTGGGTCCCGGCGCGCTTCTGAGCAGTTTCGAGAAGCCGGTTCGGAGTTTCACTCGCTGTAGCGTGGTGACGGTGACGAAACGCCAGATGAAACGCCTGTGCATGTTGACGCGGTGGCCGTTCCTGGGCAGCGGGCTACGTAGTGTTGGCGGGAAAAGTGGAGGGTAGGTCGCGTGGGCAACAGTTTCTGCGAATGGCGGGAGTTTCGCGGACTGCAGGTGTGTGTGCGCGAGGTGGAGGGAATGGGCGTTTCGGAGTGGGGATGAGGGAGAAGTGGGACCTAGGCCGGTACATGTGCGTTTGGAGGGAGTTTCGACGTTCGGTCAGAGGATGGAGGGAGAATCGTTCGTCACGCGAGAGAGTGATTCGGTGCCGCCGAGGTGGATGGAGAATTTCCGTCTGGGCGACGGACCGAGCGGACTGTGCGGATTGGCGGGAATTCGCGTTTCGATCGAGAAGGAAGATGGTTCGTCGATCGGAGCGGAAGTCGTGCCGCTGGAGGGTTTGTGCGAGCGGATGAAGGAGGAGGGAGTAGTTCAGCATGTGGTGAACATTCGGCTGCAGGAGCAGAAACGATGTGTAGGGACGGTGAAGAGATGGAATGTAGATGCTATCGCTCTCGTTGAAGCTTCTGGACGCCGCTGCGATGGATGTCGCTCCAAGTGGTAGAAATGGTAGTAAATATTTCTCTTTAGAGTATGTGTTTGAGGACATCTCCATGCCGCTTCACAGTGATGTCTTTTTGCAAGAATCGTCTCCAGTGACGCAGCCAAGCGTGTCTTCGAAGCCGTTGCCGAAAATCCCACCGAAACTCCCACCAAAGCCTCCTAAG
>ENA-UERG01003344-UERG01003344.1-human-gut-metagenome-genome-assembly--contig:-NODE-3344-length-10332-cov-4.538567_pt1 | contig 10332 bp, 7 predicted proteins | sample MGYA00242954_ERZ507954 | MGnify/ENA primary metagenome ERZ507954 (study PRJEB26167, sample SAMN06115478) | human gut metagenome | host: Homo sapiens | place: China:Sichuan | collected 2015-01-21... | reverse complement strand
GCGGAAGAAGTATGCAGACGCGCGCAACTCAATCGCGCGAAAGGGTCAAGGGAGGAACTCCCTTGCAGGGTGCAGGGACAGCGTCCCTGCCGGAGTCCAGAGGCAGCGCCTCTGGCGCCTCCCCACGAAAGGAAGTTGCAATTCATGCAGAAGGCAAAAGTACGGGAAAATGTGAAGGAATACGCATTGCTGACGCTCGGCACGGTGATTATGACGCTGGGCATCTACTTCTTCAAGTTTCCGAACCATTTTTCCACCGGCGGCGTCAGCGGTATGGCGGTCATTTTGAGCCATTATATTCCGAACTTCACCAATGGCGATTTCGTCATGATGATCAACGTTCTGCTGCTCATCGTCGGCTACATTGTGCTCGGCAAGGGCTTCGGCGGACGCACGACGTATGTCAGCCTGCTGATGTCGGGACTGACGTGGGGGCTGGAGCGCATCATTCCGATGAACGCGCCGATGACCTCCCAGCCCCTCATGGAACTGATTTTCGCTGTCAGCCTGCCCGCGGTCGGCTCGGCGATTCTCTTCAACCTCGACGCGTCCTCCGGCGGCACGGACATTGTCGCCATGATTCTGCGCAAGTACACCAGCCTCAACATCGGGCGCGCGCTGATGTGCAGCGACCTCATCATCACCCTGATGGCGTGCGTCGCGTTCGGCATGGAAACCGGGTTGTTCTGCATCCTCGGTCTGGTGATAAAGAGCCTGCTGGTGGACATGGTGCTGGAGAACATCAACACGCATAAATACTTCCATATCATCACGACCAAACCGCGCGAAATCGAGCAGTATATTACGAACGTGCTCAAGCGCGGCGCGACCGAACTGCACGGCGAAGGCGCGTACACGCATGAGGGCCGCACGGTGCTGATGACGGTGATGAAGCGCCACGAGGCGATTATGCTGCGCAAGTACGTCAAGATGGTTGACCCCCACGCGTTCGTGCTGATTATGAACACGGGCGAAATCATCGGCAAGGGCTTCCGCGGCACGAACTAAGGGAGAAGCATCATGGAACACATTACGAGCCTGAAAAACCCGAAAGTCGCCGCGTGGAAGGCGCTCAAAGACCGCAAGGGGCGCCGGGAAAGCGGCTGCTTTCTGGTGGAGGGGCGCAAGATGGTGGAAGAAGCGCTTGCTTCCACTTTTGACGTGGAAGCAGTGCTGGTGCAGGAAGGAGTCTCTTTCCCCGACGGGCTGACCATGCCGGTTTACGAGCTGCCGGAGCATGTGCTGGCGGCGGTCTGCGACACCAAAACGCCGCAGGGCATCGCCGCCGTCGTGCGGATGAAGGAGCAAAGCGCGCTGGGGAAGCACATCGTCGTCCTTGACGGCGTGCAGGACCCCGGCAACGTCGGCACGATTATCCGTACGGCGGACGCGGCGGGGCTGGATGGCGTGCTGCTCTCGAATCAGTGCGCGGACGTGTTCAGCCCGAAGGTGCTGCGCGCGACGATGGGCAGCATCTTCCGCATGAACCTGCGCACGACGGACGATTTGCCCGGCGAACTGACGAAGCTGCGCGAAAAGGGGTACAGCATCCTGTCCTCGCAGCTGGACGGCACGCCGTTCTATGAGCGGCAGGGCGTAGCGGAACGCTTTGCCCTCATCATCGGCAACGAGGGCAACGGCGTGAGCGAACAAGTGCAGCAGACCGCGACGCACCGGGTTCGCCTGCCTATGCGCGGCGGCGCGGAAAGCCTGAATGCCGCGATTGCCGCCGCCATCATGATGTATGAACTGATGCGGTGATTTTTCCCAGATTGGATATTGACAGAACAACGACCCGATGATATAATGACACTCCCGATGTGCGAAAAAGCACGACATCTGCCAAAATAGTGAGCAGCGCTGTCCGATTCCCGCGAAGAAAAACGCGGCAGGACGGCGCTGCTTTTTTGGTGTCGGCAAAAAAATTGACGTGCGCGCATCCAAAGGAGGCAAGGCATGGAACAGCAGGGGACAAATCCGCCTTTCATCGTGACAGACGGGCTGACAAAGACATACATCCGGCGGGAGAAACCGGAGCATGGCGGCATCACGCGCCTGTGGCGGCGGGAAACACGCGAGGTGCAGGCGCTCAGGGACGTATCCTTCCGCATTGGGCGCGGAGAACTCGTTGGGCTGATTGGGCCGAACGGCGCGGGCAAGAGCACGCTCGTCAAGCTGATGACGGGCATCCTGACGCCGACAAGCGGCAGCTGCACGGTGGATGGGCGCACGCCGTGGGCGGAGCGGAAGGCACATGTGCGCAGCCTCGGCGCAGTGTTCGGGCAGCGGATGCAGCTCTGGTGGGACGTGCCGATTCGCGATTCGTTCGACCTCCTGCGCGACATTTACAGCATTGACGAGGGGCGCTATCGGCATCGGCTGGATGAATTGACGGCGGCGCTGGACTTGGGGGACATCATGCAGTCGCCGCTGCGGCAATTGTCGCTGGGGCAGCGGATGCGCGCGGAGCTGTGCGGGTCGCTGCTGCATGAGCCGGAGCTGCTGTTCCTCGATGAGCCGACCATCGGGCTGGACGCAGTGAGCAAATTGAAGCTGCGGGAGTTCCTGCGGGTGGAGAACGAGACGCGCCGGACGACGATTTTGCTGACGACGCACGACATGGAGGACATGCGCGCGCTGTGCAGCCGGGTGATGGTGCTGGGACACGGGCAGCTGCTCTATGACGGCACGCTGACGAACCTGCTGCACCGCTACGACACCGCGCACACGCTGACCGTCACCTACGACGGCGCGGCAGATGCGTCGAAGCTGCCGCAGGGCGCAGTGAAAGACGGCGATACATGGCGCATCACCCTGCAAAAAGACGGCGATTTGTCCGAAACCATGCGGCAGGTGATGGCGGCAGGGAAAATGCACGAAATGGCGATTGAGGAACAGAACGTGGATGAGCTGATTGCGCGGATGTACCGGGAGATGGCGCTATGAAGACGTGGATTGCATCGTGGAAGCCGTATTTCTCCCTCTACCGGCTCAAAGCTATGCAGGAGACGCAGTACCGCGCGGCGGCGCTGGGCGGGCTGGTGACGCAGGCGTTCTTCGGGCTGCTGTATGTGTTCCTGTATACGGCGCTGTTCCGGGGGGAAAATCAAGCGGAACTGGCGGAAACCATCACCTATGTGTGGCTTCAGCAGATGTTTTTCCGCGTATTGCTGATGAACGACACGGAGCTGATACAGCAGGTGATGACGGGCGGGCTGGCGTATGCGGTGCTTCGCCCGGTCGATCAGTATCGCTTCGCGTTCGTGCGGAACATGGCGCAGCGGCATGTGAATGCGCTGATGCGGCTTGTGCCGATGATTGCGCTGCAATTCCTGCTGCCGACCGCGTGGCGGATGCAGCCGCCGGAAAGCCTGCTCGCGCTGATGCAGGCATTCGTATCGCTGCTCATCGGCGTGATGAACCTGTGCGCGATTGCGGGCATTTCAGGCGCTATCCTGATGCAGACGATGGACAACCGCGGCATCAACGCCATCATCACCTTCATCAGCAATGCTTTCGCGGGCAACATCATCCCCCTGACGCTCTTCCCGGACAGCGTGCAGGCGCTCATCCGCTATCAGCCGTTCGCGCAGTCGCTGGACGCGCCGATTCGCATGTATCTGCACGCGCAGGCGGCGGGGGAGTGGGCACTGAACATCGGCGTGCAGCTGCTTTGGCTGATGCTGCTGGTTGCCCTTGGGCGCAGAATGTGGCGGCATCAGCTGAATCAGCTCACGATTCAGGGAGGGTGAAGCAAGATGAAGTATGTGTTTCATGCCCTGCGGATGCAGTGGCGGTGCGCGACGCAGTACCGCGCGTCGTTCTGGATGCAGACGCTGGCGCAGCTGGTGATGTCCGGCAGTGAATTGATGGCGGTGCTGGTGCTGCTGGGGCGGTTCACGTCGGTTGGGCAGTGGTCGGGGAGCGAAATCATGTTTTTCTTCGGCATGATGCAGATGACGTTCGCTATCACGGAGTGTGTCGGGCGCGGGCTAACAGCGTTTTCGCGGGTCGTGCAGGGCGGCGAGTTCGACCAAATCCTCCTTCGCCCGCGAAATCTGCTTCTTCAGGTGCTGTGCAGCAGCACTGACCCGCGGCGGCTGAGCACGGCGGTGCTGGGGATTGTGTTGATGTGGCTTTCGGTCACGCAGCTGGGCATTCCGTGGACGCTGGGGAGCACGGTGCTGCTGCTGATTTCCGTCGCGGGGACGGTGCTGATGCTGCTTGGGCTGTTTCTGGTGGAAGCGACGCTGTGCTTTCTGTCCGTGCAGTCCATCGAGGCGGTGAATATCCTGACCTACGGCGGGCGGACGGCGTGCGAGTATCCGGTGGATATTTACCCGCGCCCGATTCGGCTGCTGTTCATGTATGTCGCGCCGTTTGGGCTGTGTATGCACGTTCCGGTGAGTGCGCTGCTGCATCACCCGATGGTGGATTGGCCTGCGTGGACGGCGTACCTTGCGCCGCTGGCAGGGGCGATGTTCTTTCTGCTGATGGCGCTGGTGTGGCGGAAAGTCGGGGTCAAGCGGTACTGCTCGACGGGGTCGTGAGAGCAGGGGAACTTGGGGCGGCTTTCCGTTCCTCAATTCTCTTCGCTTTATCATCAATTTCTCATCTTTATTGGTTGCTTTTTTGCGTAAAGTAGGGTACAATGTTCATGGTGAGTTCATTTTTTCGCCTTCACCGTTCATTCATCCACATTCATACCCGATTCATTCAGGAGGCAGCCATGCAAAATTACGTTTTCATGACAGACAGCGACAGCGACCTGCCGCTGGAACTCAAACAGCAGTACGACATTCCTGTCGTCTACATGCCTTACTCCCTGGATGGCAAAGAGTACTTCGACGACCTCGGCCAGTCGCTGAACCATAAGTCCTTCTACGACAAGATGCGCGCGGGCAGTCAGCCGACGACCTCCGCGCTCAACGAGACGGTCTACATGGAGTACTTCGAGCCGATTCTCTCTTCCGGGCGCGACCTGCTCTTCGTCGCCTTTTCCAGCCAGCTCAGCGCGACCATTCAGGCGATTTACGCCGCGCGCGAGGAACTGCTGAAACAGTACCCGGAACGCAAGTTCATCGTGGTGGACACGCTGTCCATCTCCGCGCCGCAGACGATTCTCGTCCTCAAGGCGCATGAATTGTACCGCGCGGGCAAACCGATGGAGGAAGTCGCCCGGTGGCTGGAGGACAACAAGCTCCGCGCACAGGCGTGGTTCACAGTGGATGACCTGAAGTACCTCCAGCGCGGCGGACGCATCTCCGCGACGGCGGCGGCACTCGGCACGCTGCTGGACTTGAAGCCCATCCTGACCGAAACGCTCGAAGGCAAGCTTGCCGCCGCGGGCAAAGTGCGTGGCCGCCGCAAGGCGATGAGCTACATCCTTGAGAAGGCGGTGGAGAACGTCGCCGATCAGAAGGAAGCCATGGGCATCATCCTGCACGCCGACGCGATGGACGATGCCCAGAAGCTGCGCCAAATGCTGGTGGAGAAGCTGCCGGAGATGGATATCCGCATCTACCCCGTCGGCCCCGTCATTGGCACGCACGCCGGCCCCGGTACGATTGCGTTCTGCTTCCTCGGCAAAAAGCGCGAAATTTGATTTATCTGCCGTCTGTTCCACGCGAACAGGCGGCAATCTTTATATTTGAAAGAAAATTTTTGTAGTCTCCCAACATTCCGCCCGCTGCCGGTACTATCATGGCAGAATCACAGCTGCCAAGCGAAAGGAGGAGAACCATGCTGGATACGGAGCGCTACTGGCAGGAGGAGTGGGCGGCGCGTGTGCTGCGGTGGGCGCGCGGAAAGACTCGCACGGCGCAGGAGGCGGAGGAGCTCGCGCAGACCGTGCTGCTGGAATGGCTGCGGGCGGTTCGGGCGCAGGAAGAACGCGGTGTTTGCGTCGCGGAACCGGAGCACCTGCTCTGGCGAATCGCGCGGTTCGTCTGGTGCAAGTCGCTGCGACCGGGGACGTATTACCGCTGCGAGCCGCTGTCGGAGAAGCTGTCCGCCGGGGAAACGCCGGAGGAATCCGCCGAACGCCAGGATGAGCAGCGCCGTCAGACCGCATTTGTCCGCCGACAAATCATGCGCCTAAGCCGCATCCAGCGGGAAACGCTTGTCTGGTACTATCTGGAGAACCGAACGACGGCAGACATTGCCCGGCGCTTGCGGGTCTCGGAGAACACCGTTCGCTGGCATCTGAGTGATTCGCGAAAGAAAATTCGGGAGGCTGATGGGAAAATGACATCGACGGAATTTGTGTACTGCCCGAAAAAGCTGCACGTTGCCATCAACGGCGAAGCGTATGACGACCGCCTGACCCGCGAGGTGCTGGACAATCTGCTGCATCAGAACATTCTGCTCCGCTGCTATGCGCAGGGGCAGACGGCGCAGGAGCTTTGCGACGAGCTGGGCGTGGCGCGCCCGTACATCGAGGATGCGGTGAACGTGCTGCTGCGCGACGAGCTGCTGACGGCTGACGGCGGGCGTGTGCGGACGAACTTCATCATCACCAGCGGTGCGCAGGAGGAAGCGCGGCTGGCAGTGTACGATGCGCACAAGGACGAATTGTCACGCGAGATTGTCCGGCAGCTGATGGCGCAGGAGCAGGAGATTCGCGCCATCGGCTTCATCGGCTGCGATGTGCCCATGCCGCGCCTGCTTTGGTGGCTCATCTACCGCTGCACGGCGGCACTGCCGAATCCGGCGGAAATGCCGCCGCGGCCGTATCATGCGGATGGCGGGGCGTATCACCTGATGGGCTTCGCGCGCGAGCCGGAGAACAGGCATTATCTGGCGTGGGATTACAATGGCCCGATGTACAACGATGGCTTCCGTTGGTTCGGCTTGCAGCACTTCGGGAGCAGTCCGGTGCAGGATTTGTTCGAGCTGAACCAACCACACATGGGGAAGCTGTGCGCACTGCTGATTCGGCTTATTCAGGCGGATTTCGACCCGTCGTGCGTGACGGCGGATGAGCAGGAGCTGCTGGCGGAGCTGCTGGCGCGCGGATTCCTGCGGAAGGCGGGCGGCAGCATCAAGCCGAATTTCTGCGTCCTGACGCGCGAGCAGGTTCAGCGGCTGCGGCAGGAAGTTTTTCTGCCGATTGTGGAGGCGGTTCAGCCCGCGTGGACGCGCGTCTGCAATGAACTGCGGACGCTCTGCAAGGCGAGTGTCCCGAAGCATTTGCAGGCGCTGGCGGACTTGCCGTTGCACATGGCGTAGCCCGCGAGGGTACCGCCGTTGCCGGTGCCGCCCGGGTCGATGAAGCCCGAGCCGGTCATGCCGATGACGCCGCCGTGCGCCTGCGCGATCTGGCCGCAGTACTGGCCGATGCTGCCGAGCGTGGTCGCTGCGTGCAGACTCAGGCGCGACGGATCCTTCATCACGACAAGTACGCCGCGATAGGTGCTGCCCTTTTCGCGCACGATGAGGATCTCGTTTTGCGCATCGATCGCGAGCACCTGCTCGCCCTGGATGGTGCGGATGCTGGTGCCGTTATCCGTGAGCGCGGAGTGGTCGATGTTGATGCGGCTCCACCCGGCGGCGAGCGCGTCGGGATGCTCCTTGACATACGCCTGCATGCTCGGCACGTCTACCTCCCAGAAGAGGTTGTAAAACGCGATCTCTTCCTTGCTCATGCCCTTGGTGTTCGTGAGCGTCGGGTTGCGGGACTCGGACTCGCCTTCGTCCCACTCGCTGTTGATGCCGATCTGCGCCTCCCTGGCGGCCTCCATTTCGGCGAGGACCTTGTCAATGACGCTGCGTGGGATGAACGCCGTGGCCAGCCACTGGTGGCTGAGCGTGTTCATAGCCGTCTGGATGTAGGCCGTGCGCCACTTGGCGATGAACGGAATGTCGGAATAGACCGCCGTCAAATACAATCCGGCCAGGATGGCCAGCACGAGGAACAAAATGAGCAGCCGGCGGCCGAGGCTCTTTTTCTTCTTCGGCTTTTTGGCCTTTTTCGCCTTGCGGCCGTGCTTGCCGGCCGCGGCCGGGGCGGCCTGCGGCGGGCGGCGGCGGGCATCCGGCGCGCTGCGGCGCGGCCGGGCGGCGTCATCCGTCCACTGGCTGGCATAAGCCTGCTGCACCGGACGCTGCTGGGCGGGGCGCTGCTGCGCCGGACGCTGCTGGGCCGGACGCTGCTGGGCCGGGCGCTGCTGGGCCGGACGCTGCTGGGCGGGGCGCTGCTGCGCCGGGCGCTGCTGTGTCGGGCGCTGCTGGGCGGGGCGCTGCTGGGCCGGGCGCTGCTGGGCGGTATCGGAAGCGGGCCGCTGCGTGCCCGTGGGGCGCGGCGGCGAGGAAAACAGCTTCAAGAGGCGACTCCTCCTTTATGTACGGGAGATTACGAAGGGCTTGACGGCCGGGCGCGGAAAATGTTCCGCACGCCGCGGGAAAAACGGGAAGGCCCGCCGAGCGAGCCTTCCCGGAAACGTGCAGGGGTGCAGCCGCTCAGCAAAGCTGCGCGCCGGCGGGCACGCTGTCATCGAGCATGAGCAGGTTGAGCTTGCCGTCCTTCTCGGCCGAGAGGAGCATGCCGTTGGAGGCCATGCCCATCATCTTGCGCGGCGGCAGGTTCAGGATCGCCACGACGGTCTTGCCGACGAGCTCCTCGGGGCGGTAGTACTTGGCGATGCCGGAGAGGATCTGCCGGTCGGTGCCGCTGCCGTCGTCGAGCGTGAAGCACAGGAGCTTATCGGACTTTTTCACCGGCTCGCACTTGAGGACCTTGCACACGCGCATGTCGCACTTGGAAAAGTCGTCGATCGTCACATCCGGCAGCACGGGCGCGGACTTGGGCGCGGCGGCCGCTTCCTTCGCGGCCTTGAGTGCCTCGAGCTCGGCGAGTTCCTTGGCCATGTCGATGCGCGGGAAGAGCGTCTCGCCCTTGTGCACCGTGACGTCCGCGGGCAGCACGCCCCAGACGGCGGCATTGTCCCACGTGGTCTGCTCTGCCGCGGCGCCGATCTGCGTGAAGGCTTTCGCGCAGCTGTCGGGCATGAAGGGCAGCAGCAGCGTGACGGTGATGCGCAGCGTCTCGAGCAGGTTATACAGCACCGTGGCCAGGCGCGCACGCCTGCTCTCGTCCTTGGCGAGGACCCAGGGCGCCGTCTCGTCGATATACTTATTGGCGCGGGAGATGACCTTGAACACCTCGATGAGTGCCTGCTGCGTGCCGAAATTGTCCATATAGCCGGCATACGTCCCGCGCAGGGAGGATGCCATGGCGATGAGCTCATCGTCGAGCGCATCGTGCTCGCGCTCGGCCGGGAGCGTGCCGCCGAAGTACTTGATGACCATGGCGACGGTGCGGCTCAGGAGGTTGCCGAGGTCGTTGGCAAGGTCTGTGTTGATGCGGGAGATGAGCAGCTCGTTGGAGAAGTTGCCGTCACTGCCGAGCGGGAACTCGCGCAGCAGGTAGTAGCGCAGCGCGTCCACACCGTAGCGCTCGGCGAGCACGACGGGGTCGACGACGTTGCCCTTCGACTTCGACATCTTGCCGCCGCCGAGCAGCAGCCAGCCGTGGCCAAAGACCTTCTTCGGCAGGGGCATGCCCATGCTCATGAGCATAGCCGGCCAGATGATGGAGTGGAAGCGCACGATCTCCTTGCCGACCATGTGCACGTCGGCGGGCCAGAACTTCTCGTAATCGTCGTACTTGTCGTTCAGGAAGCCGAGGGCCGTGCAGTAGTTGAACAGCGCGTCGACCCAGACGTAGACGACGTGGCCGGGGTCAAAATCGACCGGGATGCCCCACGTGAAGCTCGTGCGCGACACGCACAGGTCCTCGAGGCCGGGGTCGATGAAGTTTTTGATCATCTCGTTGACGCGGCTGGCAGGCTCGAGGAACGTGCCGCTGAGCAGCAGCTCGCGCACGGGCTCGGCATACTTCGACAGGCGGAAGAAGTACGCCTCCTCCTCGGCATAGTGCACCTCGCGGCCGCAGTCCGGGCATTTGCCGTCGACGAGCTGGCTCGCGGGCCAGAAGCTCTCGCACGGCGTGCAGTACATGCCGGAATACTTGCCCTTATAGATATCGCCCTTGTCGTACATCTTCTTGAAGATGCGCTGCACGGCCTCGACATGATAGTCGTCCGTCGTGCGGATGAAGCGGTCGTTGGAGATGTTCATCAGCTTCCACAGCGCACGCACGCCGCCGGGGCCTTCGACGATGTTGTCCACGAACTGCTTGGGCGTGACGCCGGCAGCCTCGGCCTTCTCCTCGATCTTCTGGCCGTGCTCGTCCGTGCCGGTCAGGAACATGACGTCATAGCCCGTCAGGCGCTTGTAGCGCGCCATCGCGTCGGTCGCCACGGTGCAGTA
>ENA-UERG01003341-UERG01003341.1-human-gut-metagenome-genome-assembly--contig:-NODE-3341-length-10338-cov-4.033330_pt1 | contig 10338 bp, 9 predicted proteins | sample MGYA00242954_ERZ507954 | MGnify/ENA primary metagenome ERZ507954 (study PRJEB26167, sample SAMN06115478) | human gut metagenome | host: Homo sapiens | place: China:Sichuan | collected 2015-01-21... | reverse complement strand
TCAGCCCACGGTCGATTTCGCCTCCGGAATGGATGCCCAGAAGCACATTCCGGACAATGTCGTGACGATCATTGAAGGCTGGGCATGCGTCGAGTGCCTGAAGAAACATCTGGCATCTCCCCATATGCTGAAATATAAAGAAGATGTAAAAAATCTTGTCAAGGGCACGACTCTCAACATCGTCGAGCCTGCGTGACATTCCGGAGACAAAGACAGCCAACAATGAGAACAGTGCTTTATCCCGGAAGTTTTGATCCGGTTACGAACGGGCATCTTGATGTCGCCCGCAGGGCAAGCCGCATCTTCGACAAGGTTCTGATCGCCGTCGCGGAAAATGCGGAAAAAAACCCGCTTTTCACCTTTGAAGAACGGATGCATCTGCTGGAGCTTGCATGCAAAGGAATCGACAATATTGAAATCGTGACGTTCCGCGGACTCCTTGTCGATGCGGTCCCCGCATTCAAAGCGTGCGCCGTCCTGCGCGGCATCCGCGCCGTGTCCGATTTTGAATATGAGTTCCAGATGGCGCTGATGAATCGCGAGCTGAATGATCTGTGCGAGACACTGTTCATGATGCCGAGCCCGGAATATTCTTATGTGAGTTCGCGCCTGATCAAGGAAATCGCAAAATGCGGCGGGGATATCTCGCCGTTTGTGCCGGAAATCGTAAGACAGGCAATCCGGGGAAAGTTCCATTCCAAAAAAGGAGCCTGATATGATTAAAATCAATACCGCCCAGATCGGACCGGAAGGTCTGCATATTGACGGAGAGGAAGATTCCGCGATTCTGGAACTGGAGTCCATCCACGGAATTCCGGTATTCCGCTGCAGCCCGATTCATTATGACCTGAATGCAATGATGGTCGGACAGGATCTGCTCGTCACCGGTTCGGCATTCGTCGAGCTGGAAACGGAGTGCGTAACCTGTCTTGACAGGATTAAAGTCAAAGTCGGAGATCCGAAAATCTGCGTGCATATTGAAAAAGTGCCCGAAGAAGAGGTCGATATGACTCCCGAAATCCGCGAGGATATTCTGCTTGCCATGCCTTCCCGGTTCAAATGTTCGGAAAACTGCAAAGGGCTCTGCTCCGGATGCGGCGTCAATCTGAATACGGAAAAATGCCGTTGCTCCGCGAAAAAGAAAAAACAGAAACAGCCGCTCCCCAATGACACATGGAGTGCGCTTGACGATCTGAAGCTGTAGCTTCGGCAGGCAGTCTGTTCATACGCAGACTATTGCATTCTCAATATGGAACGAGGCGCAACTGTATTTTGCAGCTGCGCCTCGTTCCATATATTTTTCAGTAATTTCTTATTTGACGAGAGTCTTCAGGTGAGCGACATAACTCTCGGCTCCGCCCCGCCTGTAGCCTGTCGTGCCAATGACTTTGCCGTCGCCATTCATCAGAAGCACCGTCGGGAATCCGCGGATTCCGTATTTTTCCGCCAATTCCTGATTCTGTTTCTTTATGGCATCACTCTGCTGAATGCCTCGCGGGAAGTCGATCTTCACAAGAATCAGATTCCCGGCGGCATAATCCCGAAAGGCTTTCTGTGCAAAAACTTCCTTGTCGAGCCGGATGCACCACGGGCACCAGTCCGATCCGGTAAAGTCAACCAGCATCGGTTTCTTCGTTTCCTTTGCCAGCTTCTGCGCCGCGGCAAAGTCGGTCATCCAGCCTGTTTCGCTTTTTACCGTTTTCTCCGCTGCCTTTGCCGGTGTCTGCGCATTGAGGTCAGAAACTGTCAGGAATGCGGAAATTCCCACGGCGAAAATGCTTGCCAGTAAAATTTTTTTCATCATAACTCCCCCTTTTCTCCGGTTATATTTTTGGAAATGCGATGAGTATTTGACATGAATGATTCAGAAAAAGTTCAATCAAAAACAGTTTTTTTTTATGAAAAGACGGGAAACTATATTCATAAACAATCCGCTGAGCCGTTACTTCCTGCAATCGTATCAAGAAAAACGCAGCCGATCACCTTGCGGAGGGCGCCCTCCCAGTCACTCTCTTGAACGCGCGGGAGAAATGAAATTCGTTCGGGAACCCCAGCTTTTCCGCCACTTCCTTGACGCGGATCGACGGATGATCGTGAAACATCTGTTCCGCCATACGGACCCGGTATTTCAAAAATGCCTTGGCGGGAGAAATTCCCAGAAGTTTTGCACACCGGTGAGTCAGCAGGCTCACACTGATATGAAGTCTGGAGGCAATCTCCCGGTTCGTCAGGTTCCGTGTCAGGTTGTTTTCAAATACGGCAATCAGTTCGGAAAGCATTTTATCATCATTGCACCTGCGGAGAAGCAGCGGTTCGAGAAGATTTTCCGGGACTGCGGCGGCAAGTTCCCAGAACAGTGCCGCAAACAGGGCATCGACGGAATAATAAACCGTTTTCGGAGCACGCTCGATATGAGTCTGAATCCCGGTAATGAGAGAATAGACTTCATCCGGCGGAAACCTGAGCTTCCGGTTCTCCGCCGGAATCCCCTTTTGAAAGATTCCGGGAGCCGGGAAATGCCCGGGCAGACGGCGCAACTGAAAATTGAACGCATAAAAAATGCATCCCGGAGCCAGGAGATCAATGTGCAGATCATCCGGCTCAAGAAACAGCGCTTCGCCGGAATGCAGTTTGATTTTCCGTGAATTCACATGACACTCATATACGGTTCCCTGCACGGGAATAATCAGTTCATAACCGATATGGCGGTGCGGATTCCACGAACCGTGTTTCTGTGGTGAAACGATTGCGAAAGTAACCAGTTCCGGGCGGATTTCCGTATCCGGAGCCATCTCCGTCCAGCGCCCGGTCCAAAGCCTCCTGCAGTCGTTCCGGATATCCCTGCGGTAAAGCATCTTCCCCTCTCCGATTTTTTCATGAATAAAGGAACTGGGTTTAATCTATCATGAGAAAACACCGGAATCAAGTTCCTGTCCCGTTAAAATTGCCGCTCTCTTTCCGTTCAAAATTGAAAGCGTGGCATTTACACGGTATATTATCCGGTCAATGAAAAAGGAAAGGATTATGATGGAACTGCTGGCTCCTGCGGGAAATCTGGAATGCGCTCTTGCGGCGTTCGACGCCGGAGCCGATGCCGTGTACTGCGGCCTGAAACGTTTCAATGCGCGCGAACGGACGGAAAATTTCACATTTGAAGAGATGTCCAGGCTTCTGGCATATGCGCATAAACTGAACCGTCATGTCTATGTCACATTCAATACTCTGATCAAAGAGGACGAACTGGATGAAGCCGCACAGGAACTGGCACGGCTTGAACAGCTCCGCCCGGACGCGATCATCATTCAGGACCTCGGAATTGCACGAATCGCACGGGAATATTTCCCGAAACTCGTCCTTCACGGCTCGACTCAAATGGGGTTGCACAACTCCGCCGGACTCGCCTATGCCGGAAAGCTGGGACTCTCCCGCGTAATTCTCGAGCGTCAGACGACACTTGCGGAGCTGGAACAGATCATGCGTTCAAAACCGCCGGTCGAGGTGGAAATCTTCATTCACGGCGCACTCTGCTGCTGCATTTCGGGAACCTGCCTGCTCTCCTCCTGGCTCGGCGGTTGGAGCGGAAACCGCGGAAAATGCAAACAGCCCTGCCGCAGAAGGCACCGTTCAGCAGACGGAAACGGGTTCTTCCTTTCCGCGCAGGATCTCGGAACGCCGGAACTGATTCCGCGCCTGATGAAATCCGGCGCCGCCTCATTCAAGATCGAAGGGCGTCTGCGCCGCGCGGACTACGTCACAAATGTCGTCACCGCCTACCGTATGCTGATGGACGCCGCCTCGAAGTCCGATGAGGATTTCCGCATGAAACTGCCCGAAGCAAAAAACTGCCTTGCCCGCACCTACGGGCGGAAATGGTCGCCCGGCTATTATACGAAAGAGTCCGCCGCATCCCTCATCAAACACGATGCCATGGGAGTGTCGGGGCTTCTCTGCGCCAAAGTGGTCTCAACCTCACCGAACGGTTTCACAATGAGCATGGGGCGCAATGTTTTCGCCGGAGACATGATCCGGATTCAGCCTCCGAGCGGAGACGAGGGACCCGCGATCCGCATCACAAAAATGACGCTTCGCGGCAAAAACATCTCCTGCGCACGCAAAGGAGAAGAAATTTTCGTCCATGCGGACAAGGAAATTCCGCGCGGCGGGCTCGTCTACAAGATCGGGGAGCGCACGGAAGATTATTCCGCGCGCATCGCGGCGCTTCCCGCCCGCCTGCCGCTGCTGGACATTGATGTGAAACTGTCGCGAACTTTCTGCCGCGTGGAGATTCAGGGGCAGGTTCATGAACAGAAACTTGAGCTCTCCGAAGCGGAAAAACAGCCGCTCGACCCGAAACGTGTCATCGAAGAATTCAGTAAACTGCGCGACGGCCGTTTTGAAACAGGAAGCGTGCATGTCTCCATTTCCGGCAACCCGTTTCTCCCCTCCAGCGTCCTCCGGCAGCTCCGCAAAGAGTGCGGTGAAAGTCTTCTTCCGCGCCTCGACCCGCATCAGCCGGCGGAACATTCCAAAGCCGGACTCGAACACTTCCGCAGAGATCATGCGGAGCTCGCGCATCCGTGCCCGCAAAAAAGATGGCAGGATACGGCGCTGATACCGCGCGGCAGGCATCCGAAACTGGCGTCCCGCTGCATCATCGCCCGTGAAATGGACGACACTCCCGCGCCCAATGAAGAACTTCTTCTGCCGTTCTACATCAACGAATCCTCCTTGAAAACAGTCTGCGAAGCAATCGCACAATATGTGAAAAAAGGCGGAAAAACAATCCGGATAACTTCTCTGAGCCATTTTGAACTGCTGAAAGATTATCCGGGGCTGACGATCAAGACCTGTATGCCGCTTCCCGTCTGCAACTCAATGACAGTCAAAGAGCTGGAGCAGTGCGGCGCGGCTCTTGCCCAGGGGTCGCTTGAACTGGGGAAAACGGAACTTGCGGCACTGGCAAAGAAATCGGTTCTGCCATTTGAACTTTACCGTTACGGGCGTCCCGTTCTGCTTTCCACGCGCGCCCTGCTTCCCGTCCACGGCAGAATGCAGGACTCCAAAGGAGACGAATTCCTGGTGGAAAAACACGGCATTCTGACCCAGGTTCTGCCGGACAAGGTTTTAAGCCTGCCTCCCTTGCAGGAAGCAGACGCCTTTTTCTACGATCTGCGATCCGCCGCGGAAAATGAACAGAACACCGCACATTTCAATTTTGATATCACGCTTGCCTGATTTTCATTCCGCATGAAATGACGGCAATCAGCAGACGCGGTTCACAAAACCTTTGAGGTAAAGCCCTTCCGGGAAAGACAGCGGAACCGGATGATCGGGAGCCTGTGTCAGTTCGCGGACAATCAGCGCCTCGCGTCCGGCGTCAAGCGCGGCGTCGGCGGTGATCTTCTGGAATAAAGCCCGTTCCATCAAACCGGAACAGGAGAAATTCACCAGAATCCCGCCGGATTTCAAAAGTCGGAATGCAAGCAGGGCAATATCCTTATAGGCGCGGCAACCCCGCATCAGGGCGTTTTTCGAGTCGATGAACTTCGGCGGGTCCAGAATGATCATATCGAAGGACTCGCCGGATTCGCGGCAGTGGCGCAGATACTCAAAGACGTCCCCATCAATATTATCACAGGCGGAGTCCGGCAGGCTGTTCAATTTATAATTTTCTTCGGCGGTTTCAAGCGCCGGACGCGAGGAATCCACATTCGTCACATGGGCGGCTCCGCCTTTCAGGGCGCATACGCCGAACGTTCCGGTATAGGAAAAGCAGTTCAGCACGCGCCGTCCGGCGGAAAGTTCACGGACCACGCGGCGGTTTTCCTTCTGGTCGAGGTAAAAGCCGGTCTTGTGACCATGATACACATCGACTTTGAAACGGAGTCCGTTTTCGATGATGAAAAGCGACTCCGGCGGCATCTCCCCGGCAAGCAGCCCGACAGTCTCCTCCAGCCCCTCTTTCCTGCGCGCGGAAAGATCGGACCGTTCATAAACGCCTCTGCATCCGGTTGCCTCCATCAGAGCCTCCGCGATCATTTTTTTGAAAAACTCTCCTCCCGCACTGGAAATCTGAACGACGATGTAATCACCGTAACGGTCCGCAATCACCCCCGGCAGACCGTCCGCCTCCGCCGCAAGCAGACGGCAGGCGCCGTCCCCGGCATTGTATCCGAGGAATTCGCGGTAATCCAGAGCACAACGGATACGGTTCAGAAAAAAATCCCTGCCGACCGTTTCAGACTGCTCAAAACTCCAGACCCGCGCCCGAAGCTGGGAATCCGGCGAGTAAGCGCCGCAAGCGAGGAATTTTCCGTCATGGCTGTTGACCCGGATCGTTTCGCCGCGCCGGGGCTGCCCCTCAACACGATCGACCGCACCGGAAAAAATCCACGGATGACGGCGAAGCAGAGACTTCTCCCGCCCTTTCTTGAGGAACAATACAGAATCTTTCATTTTTTCTTTCCAGTTTAAGAAAACGTCAACACCACTTTGTAATGGCGTCCACGGTCAGTTTCGGCACGTGCAGAGTGTTTTTGTCATCAAGATAATAGTTCGTGACAGCCCCGTCTCCGACATCTTCGCAGACAGGCGATTCCGCCGGATAGCCGAGTGCAACCAGATACAGAATCCGGTCGGGATGCTCCAGTCCGAGCACATCCGCGATCTTTTCCCGTTTATGAGACCCGATCCAGCAGCAGCCGATCCCGCGCTCCCATGCGGCAAACTCCATACTCTGGATCGCCGCTCCCGCATCCGCATGGAGCAGCGGCCCCGGCTCGCAGTTGCAGACCACGGCAATGAATACAGTCGGAGAAGTCCTGCCGGGAACCGGATCGCGATGCGGCTGCACCAGCGCGGCGTATGCCGTATGCGGCAGAATCTTTGCGACAAGACTGCTCTCCGTCGCCACAAGATAGCGCAGGCGCTGTTTATTCGAAGCACAGGAAGCGAGGCGGGCGGCATTCAGAATCGCGCACAGGTCTTCCTTTTTCAAGGGCTCCTGCGTGAACTGGCGGATAGTACGTCTCTTCAACACTTCGGAAAAATCCATCGGGCAGCTCCTTTTATTTCAACAGTTTCAGCAATGCCGCCGGAACGCGGGTGGGGCGGCCGGTCTTCATGTCCATGCAGGCGTGAATCGTGTAACCGTCGGCAAGAATCCTGTCGCCGCAGCGGACTTCGCACTCGATCTTGACACGGACGCCTTTCGCCTCGGCGACACGTCCGGTAATGGAAAGACGGTCCTCGAAATGCGCCGAACTCTTATAGCGGCAGACCGCCTCGATCACCGGCATTGCGATTCCCTCCTTCTCCATCTGGAGATAACTCAGACCGGCGTCGATCAGCATCTCACTGCGGAACATCTCGAAATACTTCAGGTAATTCGCATAATACACGACCCCCATCTGATCGGTGTCGGCATACGGAACGCGATACGTGAGAACCGTCTCTTTTTCCATGGCGTCTTTCTCCTTGATTTGATCCAGCATGAATTGAAGCGTCTGCTCGATTTCCCATTCGCTGTTATCGACAAACACCGCATCCTCCGCCCGGCGCAGAGGCGCAACGGCACGGTTGCTGTCCTGTTCGTCGCGTGCGGCAATGTCCCGCGCCACGGATTCCAGCGTCGCGCCATCCACGGTCTCGCCGCTCTGGGAAAGACGGCGGCGCGCACGGACCAGCGGCGAAGCAGTCAGGAAAAATTTGAACTGCGCATCCGGAAACACGGCAGTGCCGATATCGCGTCCTTCCATGACAATCCGTCCGAGTTTCGCCATTCCCCGCTGGAGATCAAGCAGCCAGGCACGCACATTCGGCATGGTCGCGACTTTCGATGCGGCAGCGGAAATTTCAGCGCTGCGCAACTCCGATCCGGGGAATACGCCGTCGATTTTGATCTCAAGCGGAGCATCCGGCGTTATTCTTTCGTAAGAGATCGCCGTTTCCGCAAGGACCTGATCCACCTGTCCGGGAGTCACGGAATACGGGTCAAGCCCGCGGCGGTACAACTTCCATGCGACGGCACGGTAAAGCGCTCCTGTATTGATATAAGCGATTCCGAGCGCTTCGGAAAGCCTGCGCGCAACCGTGCTCTTTCCGGAAGCCGCGGGACCGTCGATGGCGATAACGTTTGAAGACATGAGAACTCCCTTTCTGTCATGGAAATGAAATTTTTCTCGGGTAATTTACACGGGAAGAGCCATTCCGTCAAGAAATTGATTAGCATATTCGCATTTTTGATGTATAATATATAGCGCAAAAAATCTGGAACACACGGAAAGATGTGAAAATGAAAGTAATATCATATAAGGATGGAGATTATAAAAAGTCTCTTGATCTGCTCTATAACCGTCCGGCATGCCCGCCGGAAATCGAAACCGCAGTCGCGGCAATCGTTTCGGAAGTCCGCAGAAATGGCGATCAGGCAATCTGCAAATTCATGAAGAAGTTCGATTCTCTCGACATCACTCCTGCCGGTTTCCGGGTCACGGAAAAAGAATTCGAGGAGGCGGAGGAGAAAATCGATTCCAAAGCAAAAGAGGCGATTGCAGCAGCACTCAAAAACATACAGATTTTTGCATCGCATCAACTTCCGAAAAACTGGAACTTCTCTCCGCGCCCGGGCGTTGTCCTCGGGGAAAAATTCACGCCGATGGATCGCGTGGGTTGCTATATTCCCGGCGGAACGGCTCCGCTGGTTTCCACGGTTCTGCATACCGCAGGAATTGCGGCGGCGGCGGGAGTCAAAGAGATCGTCGCGGCAACTCCGCCGATGAAAGACGGATCAATTCATGCGGCAACGCTTTACGCACTCAAGACAGCCGGAGTGAAAGAGGTTTACCGGATGGGCGGCGCCTATGCCATCGCGGCGCTCGCCTACGGAACGGATACCGTCCGGAAGGTGGAAAAAATCGTCGGACCCGGCAACGCGTATGTTGCGGCGGCAAAGAAAATCGTTTACGGCAGTGTCGCCATTGATATGGTGGCGGGTCCCTCCGAGATCATGATCGTAGCGGATTCGGAGGCAAATCCGGCATTCATTGCGGCGGATATGTTATCGCAGGCGGAACACGGAAGCGGCCTTGAACAGGCTGTTCTCGTAACCGACTGCGCGGAAATCATCCATCAGGTGAAAACGGAACTTCTCAAACAGGCGGAGACTCTCTCCAGAAATGCGACGGTGGAACGCGTTCTTGAACATGGAGTATTCTTCATCGAAGCGGCAGATATCGACGAAGCCCTCGTGATTGCCGGCAACTATGCGCCGGAGCGGTTTTCCTCGGACAGTGGACTCCGGAACCGGCGGGAGATTTCACCGCAGGTCCCAGCCATGTGCTCCCGACAGCGGGAACCGCGAAGTTCTTCCACGGACTTTCCGCCAATGATTTCATGCGCAGGAGCAGCACCGTTCAATACACCGAAGATGCGCTCATGCGCGAGGTTGACTATATTGAAAAATTTGCCGAGATGGAATGGCTCGACGCACATGGGCGCAGCGGTTCCATCCGCAGAAAAGGATCGCAGAAATGAATTCCTATGTCTCCTATTTCAGACCTGAAATAGATAGTATGACAGGCTACACCCCCGGCGAACAGCCCAAAGGGGTTCCGGTAATCAAACTCAATACCAATGAAAACCCGTATCCGCCGTCGCCGGGAGTCAAAAAAACTCTCGCGTCGTTCCAATATGAAAAGCTGAGGCTGTACCCTGATCCGCTGGCGCTTGAGGTGCGCGCGGAAATCGCAGCCATGACCGGTTTCTCGGTCAATAACATTATCGCGGGCAATGGGTCCGACGATATTCTCACAATCGCAACCCGCTGTTTCTCCGATGCGCGGCGTCCGATGGCATGTTTCGAGCCCAGTTATTCGCTCTATCCCACGCTCGCCGGACTCCAGGGCACTCCCTGTATCCGGATTCAGCTCACGGAAGATTTCGAGATCCCGGATGATACGCTCCAGCAGGCGCGGAATGCAAATCTTTTTATTATCGCACGCCCGAATGCACCGACCGGAAATCTGTTTCCGAAGGCGAAAATGGAAGAAATCTGCGCGAAATTCAACGGAATCGTCCTGATTGACGAAGCATATGCGGACTTTTCGCGTGACAACTGTCTGGATTTCGTCAGAAAATATCCGAATGTGATTATAAGCCGGACATTTTCAAAAAGCCGGAGCCTTGCCGGTCTCCGCTTCGGATTCGCCGTCGCGCATGAAAAAATCATCGACGGCATGATGAAAATGAAGGACTCCTACAACGTCCCGATGCTGACACAGAAACTTGCGTTAGCCTCGCTCTGGGACAGAAGTTACTTCGATACCTGTGTCGCAAAAG
>ENA-UERG01003337-UERG01003337.1-human-gut-metagenome-genome-assembly--contig:-NODE-3337-length-10347-cov-6.405355_pt1 | contig 10347 bp, 7 predicted proteins | sample MGYA00242954_ERZ507954 | MGnify/ENA primary metagenome ERZ507954 (study PRJEB26167, sample SAMN06115478) | human gut metagenome | host: Homo sapiens | place: China:Sichuan | collected 2015-01-21... | reverse complement strand
GAATGAGAGCCTTTCATCCGCCGCGTTGTTTGGACGCGAAAAAATTTCTCATTCGCCTGTTTGTGATTCGATTTTTCTTGGTCTGTCGGGTCAAAAATCCGATGACATGAGTTCGCGCCCCACCAAAATCCTGAAAATATCTGCGTTTCGTGATTTTTTTGTCACCGAGCCAAAGTGCCAAAAAGGGGCAAAAAACCGGGTAAAAACCCGGTTTTTGTGAAGAATATCCATTTTATGTTCTTCATATGGTGGAGACAGATGGATTCGAACCAACGACCTCATGCATGTCAAGCATGCGCTCTAACCAACTGAGCTATGCCTCCGCTCCCGTTGCGCTTTGCCTTTCGGCTTCGGCTGAGGTCTGCCTTCTTTTTCGCAACGGATATATTATATCACATTTCCTCTCGGATTGCAAGGGGTTTTGCGAAAGTTTTTTCCGTTTTTTCGGATTTTTTTCGGCTTTCCGGGTCTCGGAAATCCTTATTTTCCCTTTTCGTCCTGCTTTTTCTTCTTTTCGGCTTTAGCAGCTCGTCTGACTCGCTTTTTGATTCTCCTCAGGTCTCCAAGCATTTTCATGCTGTCCCGCATCAGTCGGATTTTCGACTCGCGGTGGTTGATGATCCGCACGGGCAATTCCTTGATCCGATAGCCCAATTGATCTGCCCACATCAGCGCCTCAAAGTCGAATGCGAAGCCGTCGGTCTCGCATCGGCTGAAGATTTCCTTTGCCGCCCTTTGCGTAAACGCTTTGCACCCGCACTGCGAATCCGACAGCCGAAAGCCGCCCATCAGGCAGAGAACCCGGATATAGGTTTTGGACGCGATCTTCCGCATGAAGGTATATCCTTCGTAGCCATCCTTTCCGATATTCCGCGATCCGATGACAACGTCGCAGTCCGGGTTCGCTTCAAACGCGTCCGCAACCCGTCCGATGACCTCTGTTCCGTAGGCGAGGTCTGCGTCGGTGAACATGACATAGTCCCCTTCTGCCGCCAGCATGGCGGTTCGGACGGCACAGCCCTTCCCCCTGTTTTTCTCATAGCCGACCACTCTGACGCGCGGCAGGTTCAGCTGTCGCACGAGATCCGCCGAGCCATCGGTGCTTCCGTCGTCACTGAAGAGCAGTTCATAGTCCTCCCCAAAGCGCCGATCCAACGCCTCGGTCAGCGTTCTGGCGGTTGCGGCGATGATGCCGCTTTCATTGTACATTGGGATACAGACCGAAATCTTCATGCGTCTCCGCCCTTTCTGTAAAGGAAAATATCAAAGTCATATGCCGTTTGCAGGGAGTCGAGTCCCTGCAGTCTTGCGCGATCCTGTTCGCGGGTTCTCCAGTAGTAGGGGGTCATGGAGAATAACGCATCAATCATTTCCGCGCCCTCGACCGTCATCTCCCCTGTCAGCCGCTCGCGGCGGACAAGCGTCATGCTCTGCGGCAGGTCTGCGCGCCCCTCATTGACCGTTGGGGTATCGTACAGCGCCCGTTTCAGTCCCATCAGGTGCTCCCTGCCCGCGCCGACCAGAAGCAGATATCCTCCGTCCCGCAGAACGCGCAGAAACTCCGTCTCAGCGCAGGGCGCAAACAGGGAGGTCACGGCATCCGCCGCACCGTCCGCCACCGGCAACTCAAACAGACTGCACACCGCAAAGCCAGCACCGCTCTCCGTCCGGTTTGCCGTTTTGGCGGCGTGGTCGATTCCGTCCCGCGACAGGTCTGCGCCGAGGACTGTCCGCCCCATCGCCATGCGGTTGGTATAATAGCCTTCGCCGCAGCCTGCGTCCAGTACGGTTTTCGCTCCGATCCCGTCCAGAATCCGGTTCACACAATCGGAAAGAGGCGCATAGTAGCCCGCCTCGAGAAATGCGCTTCTGGCGCGCACCGACGCCTTTGCGTCCCCCGTTTTGCCGTCGCGGCTGAAATTGAGGTAGCCGCTTTTGGAGAAATCGTAGCAATGCCGCCTCTCTCCATGGCAGAAAAAACTCTTTCCGTCCGCCGTTTTCTCGCCTGCCGCACCGCAGACGGGGCAGCGGAGCAGTGCCGTAACCGATGCCGTCATACCGTTCCTCCTGTTTCGTTTGTCGGGCGTTCTGTTTCTTCGGGCGGCGCCGAAACCGGCAACTCAAACCAGAAAGACGATCCGTGCCCGACTTCGCTGTCCACGCCGTAGGCGGCGTTGTGGACTTCCAGAATCTCCTTTGCAATCGACAGACCCAGTCCCGTGCCGATGCGGGCGATTCGGTGCACCTTGTCCACCTTATAATAGCGATCCCAGATCAACGGAATCTCATCAGCGGGAATTCCTGCACCGGTGTCGCGCACCTCAATGCGCACCTTGCCGTCATGCACGCTTTGCCGCACGGTGACCGAAAGATCCTCGCCCGTGTAGTTGATGGCGTTATTGATAAGGTTATAGACCACCTGCAGAATCATGCCGCGGTCGGCAAAAACGGGCACGTCGCAATCCGCTTCCAGACGGATGGCATAGCCCTGCGCCTTGGTAAAGGCTTCGTAGCGGGTCATCACCTCGCGGATGACGGCGGTCAGGTTGAAGAATTCCATCATCGGACACCGCACGCCCGACTGGATGCGGGAAAGATCCAACAGGTCGCTGACCAGTTCGGAAAGATGTTCGGTTTCGTCGATGATGATCTGGATATTTTCGGGGGTGTTTTCCCCGGGGATATCGCGCATGGTCTCGCCGTAGCCGCGAATCAGGGTCAGCGGAGTGCGCAGATCATGCGAAATGTTTGCAATCAGCTCCTTCTGAAGCCGGTCGGTGCGCGCCAGTTCCTGCGCGGCAAAGCTGAGGGACGCTGCGAGCTCCTGCGTTTCGCGGTAGCCGTGCCTGTCCTCAAACTGCGCGTTATAGTTTCCTGCGGCAAGCTGTTTTGCCGCCGCGTTCATGCGGATAATCGGGCGCGTGATATGATGCGAGATCACCAATGTGAGGAAAAGCGCCGAAAGGAACACAATCAGGCTCAGCCAAAACAGCTGGTGCTGAATGGTTCGGACGGTTGCTTCCAACGGGACAAGCGACGTGCTGAGCAACAGCAGATACTGCACGTTGTCCTTCTCGCAGACCCGAACCGAAAGCAGGTTCATCATCTCCGAGGTGACGCCTTCCTCGTGGCAGGTGCCCGTGAGTTCCTGCCAGAAGTTCTGCGTGACCTCATAGCCGCCGAAGGTGACCTTGGTCAGATAAGATCCGTCCTGCTCCGAGGCAAGGCGATAGAGTTGCTCCAATCGGTCGGCGGGAATGCTCCACAGCCCGCCCGCGCCTGTTCCCGCCGACTGCGAGAGGACTTTTGTGCCCTCCATGCCTTTGATGCGGTAGACCGAAACCGAGACGAGTTCGTCAACCGAGAGTCGGAACGCCACGTCGGAAAGTTCCTCCGTTCCCACTGCGGCAATCAGCTTGTTGCCCGCGTTTTCCAGATCACGCCGCCGCACCTGCTCGTACACAACGTTAATGAGCACCACCTCAAACAGCCAGAACAGAACGAGGATAACAAGCAGAAAACAGAGAATAGCGCGGGTCAGATACCCCCAAAGGCTGGTATGCGGGCGTTTTTCGGTTTCGGTTTTGCTCATGCGCCCTCAAACCGATACCCGACGCCGCGCAGCGTTACAATATACCGCGCATAACGTCCGAGGCTTTTGCGCAGAAGCTTGATATGTGTATCCAGTGTGCGCGCGTCTCCGTAAAAATCATACCCCCAGACCTCGCACAGCAGTTTTTCCCGCGACAGAGCAATATTGCGGTTGGAAAGCAGATAGAAGAACAGATCGTATTCCTTGGGCGACATTTCCACGCGCTGACCGTCGATATAGACCAACCGCGCAGTCAGATCCGCCTTCAGCCCGCCGTTATCCAACTCCACCACCACATTGGGGGCTTTATCGGTGGTGGGATCTTTTTTGGCAACCCGCTTCATGATCGCGTCCACGCGGAGCATCAGCTCCTTCGGGGAAAACGGCTTGATCACATAATCGTCGATTCCGACCTCAAAACCGTTGATGCGGTCATACTCCTCCCCTCTTGCCGACAGCATGATGATCGGGGTCTGCGTGATCTTGCGGATCTCGCGGCACGCCGAAAAGCCGTCCAGCTCGGGCATCATGATGTCCATGATGATGATATCGTAGGTATTGGAGCGGCACAGGAGCACCGCCTGCATACCGTCCGCCGCCTCGGTGACCTCGTGCCCCTCGAATTCGGCGTACTTGCGGATGATCCCGCGGATGCGGGCTTCGTCGTCAACGACCAGAATGTGATACATACTTCCGTCCTGCCTTTATTCTTATTTTTCAGTCTGTAAATTGAACGTTTGTCCGTGCTGTGAGATTTTCGGGCACATATTGGGGAATCACAAACGAAACGGTCTGTACTTCGTCCGAAGAGCCGCGCGTATAGGTCAGCGTGAGCGTATCGCCTGCTTTGAGACCCGCCACCGCCGTTTCGTATTCCGCCTCGGTTGCAACCGCCGTCCCGTTGACCGTCAGAATGCGGTCGCGGTTCTTCAGCTCGGTGCAGTGCTTGGAGGAAACAACATACAATCCGACAGAAGTCAGCTTGTATTTCAATCTGTAGTACTGATAATTGCTCTGGTTGACCTCCAGAAATGTGATCCCGATATCGGGAACGCCCTGCACATAGCCGTATTGGATCAGATCTTTTTCGACCTCATACGCAGTGTCAATCGGAATTGCAAACGCCAGTCCTTCCACGCCCGATTCCGCATACTTCGCGTTGACAATGCCGATCAGTTCTCCCTTGAGGTTGAACAGACCGCCGCCCGAGTTTCCGCTGTTGATCGCCGCATTGGTCTGAAGCAGGGTCATGGTCCCGTTTTCAGTCCTGATCTGCCGCGCCTTGGCGCTGATGATGCCGTCGGTTACCGTTCCGCCGAGCGTTCCGAGCGGATTTCCGATGGCAACAACGTGCTCCCCGACCACCAGATTCTCGCTGATACCGTGCGTTGCGGCGGTCAGCGGTTCGGATTCCAGCGGCTCGATTTTCAGCACTGCCAGATCCGTTCCCGAATCCGTTCCAACCGTTGCCGCAAGATACGGATTGGCGCAGTTGTTCACCGTCACCGAAATTCTGGTCGCGCCCTCCACCACATGGTTGCAGGTGAGAATATAGCCCTTATCCGAAATGATAACGCCGCTCCCCGCGCTGGTGCTCCGCCCCGACGAGGCATTGATCACCACAACCGCGTCCTGCACCATCCGCGCAACCGACGAAATGGAGTATGCGTCCTCCCCCGCCGAGCCGTAGGGGGAGAATTCGGTCTCCGAGCGGTTGAGAAGCGAGGACGGATCTTTGTTCAGCACTGTGCCGGAATCGGGCGCGGGGACGGAAGTTCCGTTCTGCGAGCTCCGTACAATGCTGTTATACGCCATGGTCGCGCCGCCAACACCCGCCGCAAAGGACAGGAGCACGCAAAGAATCACGGTCAGAATCGGGATTGCGCCGCTCCGCCGCGGGGGCTTTTCGGGTTTCCATCCGTTTCCGCCGTTCTGCGGTTCGTAGCTGTATGTGTAACCGCTCCCACTTTGCTGTCCACCCGAGCCGAAGCCGCCCGGACCTGTGTCAAAGCCCATGCGATCCGATTTTCTGTCTTCGTACATAAAAAGACTCCTTTTCCTCGGGGAAACTCTGACAGTCTCCCCACAATATAGTTTGAGTATAGCCTTTCAATGTGAAGATTACATGATGTTGGCTGAAAAAGCCGCTGAAAATCCCGAAAACGCTTGCTTTTCGGGGCGGAGTTTGATATAATATAGGTAGTGGGGCAAAGATATCGGATTGGAAATGGAATGATATAAAGAGTAAATCCGTTCGTTCTTACAGAAACCACCCTTACTCGAGTGCCGAGATCCCGCCTGCTGGCGCCCCTTCGGGGTTCGGCTCCGCGGTAATGGTTGGTTTTTACGTTCGCCTTTGCATGGTGGTGCCGCTCCGCTCAGGATGACACGGAGGAGTACCGTTTCGTAAGATGTATTCCTAAGGTTGTTAAAGTTACTTATTATTCCACCAAAATTGTATCACTCACGCAATAACCAGCCTCCGTGTCATCCTGAGCGGAGCGGCATAGATGTCAAAAATCAAGCGATAAGGCCAAAGAATGCCGCGCAGTCGAACCCCGAAGGGGCGCCGGCAGGCGGGATCTCGGCACTCGAGTAAAAGCGAGCATATTCCGCCCCAAACAGATGTCACCTCAAGGCAACTGTCTGCGATTCACCGATTGTCAGGGGCAATGTCTTGTTCTCCCCTACCATTATACCATAAAAAGCGGAGGAATGAAAGGGATGTTGGAATATTTATCCGAATATTTTTCGGGATGCGGAATCCGGCTGTTCGCGCCGATTCCGCTTTCCGCCTGTCGGGTCGGACGGAAATACCTTTTGGATCGCGAGGGAATTGACCCGGTTTCCGGGACTGCGGTCATGCTGGCAATCCCCTACTTCACCCGTGCCGCCGCCGACCCCGCGCGGAATCTCTCCGCTTATGCTGTTCCGCGCGACTACCACCTCTTTTTCCGCGACCTGTTCGGGGATCTGCTTCCCCGCCTGCGGGAACGCTTCCCCGGGGAAAAATTCGCGGGCTTTGCCGACCACTCGCCGATAGACGAACGCGACGCGGCGGCGCGTGCGGGTCTTGGTATCATCGGGCGGAACGGAATGCTCATCACCAATCCCTATTCCTCCTATGTGTTTCTCGGAGAACTGATTACAACCAAAGCTGTCCCCTGCGCCGCACGGGAAATCGGCCATTGCGAGGACTGCGGCGCCTGCCGCCGCGCCTGCCCGATGGAAGAAATCGGGACGTGTCTCTCGGCGCTCACGCAAAAGAAGGGCGCGCTGACCGAAGCGGAGGCGGAAACCGTCCGCCGCTACGGGAGCGTTTGGGGGTGCGACATCTGCGGCGAGGTCTGCCCGCACACGCGCCGTGCCCTGCGGGAGGGAACGATCTACAGTGAAATTCCGTTTTTCTCGGAGCAGACAATCTCCCGCCTGTCGCTTGCCGGACTGGACGCGATGGACGAGGAGGAATTCCGCTCCCGCGCGTTCGCATGGCGCGGCAGGGAAACGGTGCGTCGGAATCTGTTATTGTTTGAAGGGGACAAGCCCCGGGGGGAGGAACGAGACGAATGCTGAATCTGATCTGCGGAACAGACGAGAACGCGCGGAATAACGCGCTTACGCAGGCGGTACGCGTCGAGGTGGAAAGCGGCAGACGTTGCTTCCTGCTCGTTCCCGAGCAACAGGCATACATCAGCGAAAAGCAGTTTGCCGACGCGCTTCCGCCGTATGCGGGACGCACCTTTGAAATTCTCGGCTTTTCTCGGCTTGCCGATCGGGTCTTTCGCCTGCGCGGCGGTCCTGAACCCGCAAGCATCAAAAACGCCACGCGGTCGCTCCTGATGTGGGACACTCTGCGTGAACTTGCCCCCACCCTGCGGCGTTACGGCGCTACAGGCAAACGGGACACCGCGCTGACTGCCAAGCTGCTTAAGGCGGTTACCGAACTGGAAAACAGCGGCGTGGAGGGCGACGCGCTCGAAAAAGCCGCCGGGGCGCTTCCTGCCGACAGTGCGCTTCCCGACAAGTTGCGCGACCTCTCTGAAATTTACGCGGTTTTTCGCGAAAAATGTCGCCGCGCGACGGGTCCCGATCCCTCGGAGCGGCTCTCGCTCCTTGCGGAAATGTTCCGCGCCGAACCGCTCCCGGCGGAATTTTCGGTTTTTGTCGACTCCTTCACCAGTTTCACCTACCCCGAATACGGCATTCTGCGCGAGCTGTTGCGCGGAGACCGCAACGTGACGGTTACGTTGTGTCTCGACCGTCCCTTTTCGCACGCGCCGCATTTTGCGAGCGTTGCCGAGACGGCACAGCGCCTGATCCGCATTGCGGCAGAGATTGGCGTCACGGTGCGGCAGACTCTGCTTCCTGCGCCGTCCGGGATTCGTCCCGCGTCGCTCGAGGTGCTTGCGAACCGTCTTTGGGACTTCTCCGCCAAGCGCCCCACCCCGCTCCCGGAAGACGGCAGTGTGACCCTCCTGCGCGCCTCCAACCGCTATGAGGAAGCCGAGGCTTGCGCGCACAACATTCTTTCGTTAATCCGGGACGGCTACCGTTTCGGCGACATTGCGGTCATGGTTCGCGACCCCGAAGCATGGCGCGGCATTCTTGACGCGGCGCTTGAGAAGAGCGGGATTCCCTGTTTCTACTCCGAGCGCACCGAACTTGCCGCCAAGCCGCTTTCCCGCCTGATTCTCTCGGCTGTCCGCGCGGCGGCGAGGGGGTATCGCACGCAGGATATCGTCACATTGGTCAAAACAGGGCTTTCGGGCGCGGAATTGCGCGACGTTGCCTTCTTTGAGGAATACTGCGAAACATGGCACATCACGGGCAAGCGCTTTTGTGACGATGTGTGGGAAATGAACCCCGACGGTCTGACCGACCGACTCTCCCCGCGCGCCGAGGAAATTCTCGCGGCGGCGAATCGGGTTCGCACGACCGTGATGCCCCCGCTGATTGCGCTCTCGGAGGCGCTCAAAGACTCCGAAAAGATTGCCGACCGTTGCCGCGCTCTGTACACCTATCTTTCCGATCTTTGCATTTCCGACCGTCTTGCCGAACAGGCGCGGCGGGAGCTGTCGTTGGGACAGATCAAGGAAGCGGGCGAAAGCCTGCGGCTCTACCGTTTCGTTACCGACTGTCTTGGGGATCTCTGCGAGCTGTTCCCGCAAACGCCCTGCGACACGGAGGAATTTCTCACGCTTCTGACCCTCTTTTTCGCGGACGCCGATCTCGGCTCTGTTCCGAATCGCCACGACTGCGTGATCGTCGGTTCGGCGGCGACCGCGCGCTTCGCGTCCGTCCGCGCAGTGCTTCTGCTCGGTGTTTGCGAGGGAGAACTGCCCCGCGCGATTGCCGACGACGGCATTCTTTCCGACCGCGACAAAGGCGTGCTGGACGCGCTCGGAATCCGATTTGACACGCGCGCGGCGCGGCAGAGCGCAGAGGAACTGTTCTACATCCGGCGCGCGGTCTCTCTGCCGTCGGACAGGCTGTTTCTCTCCTGCTCTGCGGCGGAGGCAGACGGAACAACGCTCACGCCGTCGCTTGCCTTCACCCGCACGGCGTATCTGCTCGGACTTCCGGTCGGCGAATTCGTTCCGCCGCGCTCTGCGGAGGAAACCGCCGCTTCGGCTGCGCTCCGTGCAAAGCCGCTCCCGGGCGGCACGGTTCTCCGTCTTTCCCAGACCTCGGTGCAGGACTTTGTGCTCTGCCCCTACCGTTACTATTCCACGCACATTCTGCGCCTGCGCGGACGGAAGGATTCCACGGTCGGCGCGGCAGACGAAGGAACGTTTCTCCATTTCGTCTTTGAGCAGCTTCTGCGCCGCTCGCTCGGCGAGGACGGTCTGCTTCACCTCCCCGCCGCAGAGGAATTGGACGCACTGACCGACCGCATTGTTGCCGACTATCTCGCGCGGGTCTGTCCGATTCCGCCCGACCGCATGGACGCGCGCCTGCTTCACATTTTCGCCCGTCTGCGGGAACACGCCCGCCTGATGTTACGCGACATTGCGGACGAGATTGCCGGCAGCCGCTTTATCCCCTCGGAATTCGAGCAGTCCATCGGCGGAGTCGGTCCGGATTCCCTGCCCGAGGTTTCCTTCGCGCTCCGCGACGGCGGGCGGGTTGTTCTGAGCGGCAAGGTGGACCGCATCGACCTTTGGGAGCACGACGGGCAGGTTGTGGTTCGCGTTGTGGACTACAAGTCTGGCGAGCACAAATTTTCGCTTGACGAGGTTCGCACGGGCGAGGATCTTCAGTTGGTACTCTACCTCTTTGCGGCGTGCTCGGCAGACCCGCAGAAGCGCGTAGCGGGCGGCGCGGAATTTCTGTTTGCCACGCGCTCGGATCGCCGCACGGAAATTGCGCGGAGCGGCTTTCTCTCGGACGACCCTTCAGTCTGCGAGGCGGCTGACGGTTCGTCGGACGGTCGCTTCACGAAGAAGCTTTTACGTCGCACAACCGAGGAAATGCATGATCTCTTCACGGAAATGCAGGTTGCTGTCTGTTCCGTTGCGGAACGGATTCTGTCGGGCGAGGCGCACAAGACCCCTTCCGAAAAGGCGTGCCGCTTCTGCCCCGTTGCCGACTGTTGCGACTGCGCGGTGAGGGCGAAAGGGTAAAAGACCTCGGGGCGCCGCCCCGAACCCTGCTTGAAAACTTCTTGAAAGAAGTTTTCAAGACTTTCAAGAACTTTCAGCAAGGGAATTTTCGTTCCTGTCCCTACATTCTGCGGATTTTCATGTAGCCGTATT
>ENA-UERG01003334-UERG01003334.1-human-gut-metagenome-genome-assembly--contig:-NODE-3334-length-10352-cov-3.956204_pt1 | contig 10352 bp, 9 predicted proteins | sample MGYA00242954_ERZ507954 | MGnify/ENA primary metagenome ERZ507954 (study PRJEB26167, sample SAMN06115478) | human gut metagenome | host: Homo sapiens | place: China:Sichuan | collected 2015-01-21... | reverse complement strand
CAGGTGCGCGCCGCTTTCGAGCGCCTGCCCGATTTCGTGGGCCAGCGAACGGATGTAGGTGCCCTTGCTGCAACGCACGCGGATGCGGATGCGCGGCAGGTCGTATTCCAGGAGCTCCATTTCGTAGATGTGGACGAGCGCCTTGCGCATTTCGACCTCCTCGCCCGCGCGCGCCAGTTCGTAGGCGCGCATGCCGTCGATCTTTTTGGCCGAATAGACCGGCGGCGACTGGAGGCGTTCGCCCGAGAGTGCGGCGAGGGCCTCGAGTACCTTCCCGCGCGTGATGTGCTGTGTGGGGAAGGTCGCGTCGACGGGGTGTTCGAGGTCGTAGCTGGGGGTCGTGGCACCCAGCATGACGTCGGCCACGTACTCCTTCTCCTCGGCCTGCAGGGCGTCGACCATCTTGGTGGCGCGGCCGATGCAGACCAAAAGGACGCCCGTGGCCAGCGGGTCGAGCGTGCCCGCGTGGCCGACCTTGATCTTGCGGTAGCCGAGCCTGCGGAGCGCGGACTTGATCTTGCGTACGACGTCGGTGGACGTCCAGCTCAGGGGCTTGTCGATGACGGCGATGTAGCCCTCTTCGAAGTTGAGGCCCCGCAGGTCGAGTGTCTCCTTCATCAGCAGAAATAGCTTAGGATGGATACCAGGCCGGCCAGCGCGCAGTAGAGCGAGAACCAGATGAGCTTGCCCCGCTTGACGATCTCGATCATGAATTTGCAGGCCAGGCACCCCGTGACGAACGAGGCTGCGAACCCGGCGGCGAGCGTGCCCGTGGCGATGCCGGCCGTGAGGTCGCCGCTTGCGGCTTCGAGCAGCGTTTCACCCAGGATCGGCGCCAGCACCATCAGGAACGAGAATTGTGCCACGGCGGCCTTTTTGTTGCCCAGCAGCAACCCGGTGGCGATGGTCGTCCCCGAACGCGAAAGGCCCGGCATGGCGGCGCAGGCCTGCGCCAGGCCGATGATCAGGGCGTCGCGGTAGGAGATGGTCTCCTTCTGGCGCGGCTTGGCGTAGTAGGCGAAGGCCAGCAGCGTCGCGGTAAGCAGCAGCATGGCGCCCACGATTACCAGGATGTAGGGGGCGTCGAGCATGGCGTTGATCCGGTCTTTGAAGAGGAAGCCGATGACCCCGATGGGGATCATCGAAAGTACGAGCTTCAGCACGTAGGCCTGCTCGGCGTTGAAGCGGCGCGAAAAGAGCCCCTTCAGGAGGCGCCACACCTCGCTCCAGAGCACCACGATGGTGCTCAGTACGGTGGCGGCGTGGAGCGCCACGTCGAACGTTCCACGCCGAGCAGCTCCTTGGCGATCTGCAGGTGGCCGCTGCTCGACACGGGCAGGAATTCCGTAATGCCCTGCACGATACCGAGCAGGATGGCTTGTAAGGTGTCCATAACTGATTTAAGCGGGTATATCTCCTGTGCCGTCGCGCCGCACCGGGGGCCCCGGTGCGGGGGCGCGCCGTGCCTCGGCCGGAACGGGCCGCCGGGGGCCGGGCGCCGGGACGGCCGTGCGGATTATTTTTCGAAGCGTTTCATGATGGCGTAGATCTCGATGACGAAACCGCCGATGACCAGGATCGGGGCCAGCGTGATGCGGCGCCACGAGAACATGGCGTAGTTGAATTCGTCGGGCGAATCGCTGCCGCCGCCGGCCATCAGCACGAAGCCCAGGAGGATGACGGCGAACCCGACTGCCAGCAGGATGTAGTTGCGGCGGGTCAGGGGCATACGGGGATTTTCCTGTTCCGGAGGGGTGTTATTGGCTTTTTTCATTTAATAAAGGTATATCTTGTTCGACTTCATGTTGATGAATTTGTTCAGCGCGAGGATCGTGAAAAGCCCCGAGATTACGATGCCCCCGGCAATCATCGCGCCGAGGATGATGGCGACCTTGCCCGCCTCGGCGATCGTCAGCAGTTCGGGAACGGCTTCGTTGAGCCCGTAGACCGAAAGCCCGAACAGCAGCGAGGCTCCCAGTCCGGCCAGGATGCCCTGCGTGATGCTGCTGCCGAGGAAGGGCTTCATGATGAACCACTTGGTGGCGCCGACGAGTTTCATGGTATTGATCAGGTAGCGCTTCGAGAAGATGGCCAGCCGGATGGTGTTGCCCAGCAGGATCAGCGATATGACGAGCAGCGCCCCGCCGAAGAGCACCAGCACAAGCCGGATTTTGCCTACCGTGGCGTGCAGCCGTTCGGCCATCAGCGCCGGGTAGCTCACCCGTTCGACCCCCGCGATCTCAGAGATGCCGGCGATGAAACCGTCGAGCAGCTCCTTGTCGGCCGAGGCGGCCGTGAGGGTCAGCTCGAACGAGTCGAGCAGCGGGTTTTCGTCCAGGATTTCCTCGAATTCGCTGGCGAACATCTTGCGGAACTCGGCGTCCTCGATCTTCTCCTCTTTGCCGACGTAGGCGATCGTCGCCACGAGGTCTTCGGCCGTGAGCTGCCGGTTGACTGCGTCCTTCTGTTCGTCCGAAAGCCCGTTTTCCAGCTCCACGGTCACGGCGATGCTCTCCTGCAGGGTGTCGGCGACCTTCATCGCCGCGACCATCAGGTAGCCCACCGATCCCAGCAGGAACAGCACGAGCGTGATGCTCACCGTCGATACGATGTAGGAGTTGCGGACTTTCCGCTTCAGTCGCTTGTCGTCTTTCATAGCCGAAATGCTTTTTCGACGGCTCTTTTCCGTCGTCCGATTCATTCACGGCGTTTCGCCGTGTTTATAAGTCTGACCCACCCCTAAATCCCCGCCTCGGCGGGGGCTTGTTTTGGCGGGATTCGTATGTTATTCGTCCGGATTATTCTCTTTCCTCTTTTGTCGAATCCAATAAACAATTGCAGCGGCAGCTCCGAGCAGGATCACGAGCGACGAGATGAGCGTCACGGCTTCGGCCGCCTTCCAGCCCGGGGCGCGGAATTTCCATTCGACGGTATGTTGCCCGGCAGGCAGCCTCATGGCGCGGAGCACGTAGTCGGCCCGGAAACAGGGGGCTTCCGCGCCGTCGACGTAGGCCGTCCAGCCGTAGGGATAGAAGATCTCGGAGAATACCGCCACGCTCTCTGCGGGGGCGGTGTATTCGTACTTGAGGTAGTTGGGACGGTATTCCGTGAGGGCGATGGTGCGTACGGCTGCTGTGTCGGCGGGGGACACCGTCCAGCCTTGCGTGTACGGCTGGTCTTTTTCTGCGATTACGGCGGTTCGTTTCAGGTCGGTTTCCCCGAGCAGGTCGATCTCCTGTTGCGGGCTTTCCGCCACGGCGACCGCGTCGACGAACCATGCGGCGCCGTTGGCCGTCGGGCGGAGCACCGCTTCGGGCTGTCCGCCGTCGCCCGGCACGATCAGGTAGCGCGTGTTGAGCATGTCCAGAACGGCGTCGTTGCGGTAGCTCAGGTAGCGGTCGATCAGATCCTGGTAACGGGCCAGCTTGGCGCCGTGGTAGCCGCCTACGGAACGGTGGAAATAGGAGGTCGTAGCGTCCTGGAAGGGGCTGACCGTGAGGTTGAAGACGCGGAACCCCGGCTCCTTGTCGGCCATGATCGCCTTGTCGGCGGCCGTGGCCGTGACCTGGTGCTGGCGCGCCGAAATGAAGTTGTCGTGCGAAATGAACCGCAGGTCGACCGGCACCAGGTCGAGCAGCATCACGGCGGCGAGCAGTGCCGTGAGCACGTATTTGTTGATCCGGCGCAGGGCGAACAGTGCCACGCCGCCCGCTGCGAGCAGGATCATCAGCAGCGAGCGCCATGCGTCGGCCTGCATCATGGAGGCGCGTTCGGCAGCCATGGCATTGCCCGTGGCGATGCCCATTTCGGCATCCATGCCGCGCTGGAGGTAATCCTGCATGTTGTTGGCCTCGAACAACTGGCGGAACTGTTCGGTCATCATCCCGGTGCTTTCCGCGCGGCCGAAATCGAAGAACGCGCTGCCGGCGACGGCCAGCAACAAACAGAGCCCGCCCGTGACGCCCGCGGCCCATGCCAGCGCCCGCAACAGCCTCTGGCGCGGGATCTCCCCGCGCCACAGCCGCATGAGTGCCAGTGCTCCCAGCAGCGGCACGGCCCATTGGACGACGACGAGCGCCATCGAGACGGTGCGGAACTTATTGTAGCCGGGCAGCAGGTCGAAGGCCAGTTGGGTGAACCACATTAGGTTGCGTCCCCATGCCAGCAGGAGCATCAGCACCGAGACGGCGACGATCCACCATTTGTTGCGTCCGCGTGCCAGGGCGATGCCCAGCGCTGCGAGGAAAATGGCCGCGGCGCCCAGGTAGGTCGGGCCGCCGGTGTAGGGCTGGCTGCCCCAGTAGGCCGGCAGCTGCTGTGCGGCGCCGCGCAGCCCGTATTCGTTCAGTACGGCAGCCACCTCGCCGTCGGGCGAGAAGGTCGTGCCCGATTCGCGCCCCATGAAGTCGGGGATCAGCAGGTTCAGGCTCTCCGTGCGTCCGTAGCTCCAGGCCGTGGCGTAGTCGAGCGCCAGCCCGTTCTGCGAAGTCTCGGAGGTCGAGGCCAGCTCGGAGCCGCCGCGCATGGTTTCCTTCGAGTGGCTGGCGGTGTACCACAGGGGCGAGAAATTCGACCCTGCGGCGAGTATGCCTGCGGCGGCGAGTACCGCCGTGCGTTTCCAGAAGTCCCCGAGGTGTTTCTCCCTGAAGGCCGCGATCCCCTCGCTGATCCAGAAGGCGGCCATGGCCAGGAGGAAATAGTAGGTGATCTGCGGGTGGTTGGCGCCGATTTCAAGCGACGCCGTGAGCGCCGTGAGCGCACCGCCCGCCCACATGTTTCCCCGCAGGGTCATCCACGCACCGCCCATCATCAGCGGGGCATAGACCAGCGCCCACATCTTGGTGATGTGCCCGGCGCCTATGATCAGCAGGAAATAGGTCGAGAGCCCGTAGGCCAGCGCCGGGACGATGCCGACCCAGGGGTCGACGCCGAAGACGAGCAGCATCAGCCACATGGCAGTCATGGCGAAGAAGAGGAAGGCCGCGGGCGTGTCGATGAGTTTCACGACCTGTCCCACGGTGCGCTTGACGATCTGCGCGGGGTAGGCCACGTTGATCAAAAAGGCGGGCATGCCGCCGAACATGCCGCCCGTCCACTGGGGGTCTTCGCCCGTGGCCGCGCGCATGTCGCTGATGTCCTTGGCCATGCCTTCGTACTGCACCACGTCGTGCTGGGGCAGTACTTCGCCGCGGAATTGCGGGGCGAAATAGGCCGCGCTCACCACGAAGAAGACGACGAGCGCCGCCGCTGCCGGCGCCAGCCGGCGTATGATCGTTTTCGAAAAATCCATTTTCCCTGTCGTTAACCGTTGCCAAGGATAGTGCAGGGCGGGAGAAGTGCCGAATTTGTTCGGGCATTCCCGGGCTGCAGCCTGTCCCGGTGAAAGATCCAAGTTTCGCAAAGGTACGAAAAAACATTTACTTGACGAGTCGCGATTGCGAAAAATCACTATCTTTGCCAAAGATATGCGGCGACCCGGTGTGCGGGATGTCCGGATTATCCGGGCCCGTCCCGGGCGATGTTGCGTCCGTTGCCGCTGGGTTAAGTTTGTTTTATGATTACACTCGATACGATCCGCAAACCTGTGACTGCGGAACTGGAGGCGTTCGACGGGTTCGTCGACCGTCAGTTTACGGCCGAAGGGGAATTGCTTGCCGACATGCTGCGTTATGCGCTTTCCTCGCGCGGGAAGGGCATACGTCCGCTGTTGGTGATGCTGTCGGCGGCGATGAACTCCCCGGTGGAGGGTGCGGCCAAAGGGCGGAGGGTGCATCTGGCCGCGATGCTCGTGGAGATGATCCACGTGGCGTCGCTGATCCACGACGACGTGATCGACGAGTCGGATACGCGGCGGGGCCGCCCGTCGGCCAATGCCCGCTGGCAGTCGCACAAGGCGGTGATACTGGGCGACTTCATCCTTGCGAGGAACATGAATATCGGCCTTTCGAGCGGCCAGTTCGACCTGGTGACGCATGTATGCGGTTCGATGGCGGCGTTGTGCGAGGGCGAGGTGTTGCAGAGCGAGTGTGCCGAGAAGCACACCATGACGCGCCAGGCGTACCTCGACATTATTTATAAAAAGACCGCATGCCTGATCGGGGTCAGCGCATCGGCCGGGGCGATGGCCGTGGGTGCCCCGCGCGAGAAGGTGGCGCTGATGCGCCGTTTCGGCGAGGCGATCGGCATGGCGTTCCAGATACAGGACGACATCCTCGACTACATGCGTACGGCGCATACGGGCAAACCCGCCAACAACGACCTGCGCGAGGGGAAGATCACCCTGCCGCTGTTAGCGGTGCTGGACAAGGCGACTCCCGAACGCCGTGCCGAGTTGCTCGGGCGGCTGGCCGGCTGCCGCGAGGAGGAGGAATCGGTGGAGTATTTGCAGAATACGGTCGAGAACGAGGGCGGGCTGGCTTTTGCCGCCGAAGTGATGCGCAGCTACGTAGCGCGGGCCGTCGAGATGCTCTCCGAATACGAGCCCTCGGAGTACCGTACGGCGCTCGTTAACCTTTGCGCCTACATCGCCGAGAGGGACAGATAACCGCGAAACTCATTAACCTAAATTCAGATAAAATCGTATGGAACAGAAAAAAAATTACACGCTGCCCATCATCATGATGTTCTTGCTCTTCGCAATGATCTCATTCGTGACGGGGCTTTCGAATCCGCTGGGCGTAATTGTCAAGAACCAGTTCGCCGTGGCGAACTGGATGTCGCAGCTGGGCAATTTCGCCAACTTCATCGCCTATGCGGTGATGGGGATTCCGGCCGGTATGATGCTCAAGCGCATCGGCTACAAGAAGACGGCGCTTGCGGCCGTGGCAATCGGTTTCGTCGGCGTGGGTATCCAGTATCTTTCGGGCGAAGCGGGCAGTTTCCCGATTTACCTGATCGGCGCATTCGTCTCGGGCTTCTCGATGTGTATGCTCAACACCGTCGTCAACCCGATGCTCAATACGCTCGGCGGCGGCGGCAAGAAGGGTAACCAGCTGATCCAGTTCGGCGGTTCGCTCAACTCGATTTCCGCGACCATCGTTCCTGTGCTGGTGGGTTACCTGATGGGTAATGCGGCCAACGCCACGATCAGCGACGCGGCTCCCGCACTGTGGATCGCAATGGGCATCTTCGCCGTGGTATTCGTCGTGCTCTACATGGTCAACATTCCCGAGCCGTTCGCCATCCAGGAGAAAAAGGCCGAGGTCAAGGACAAGCACAGCGCCCTTTCGTTCCGTCACTTCCTGCTGGGAACGATCGCCATCTTTATTTATGTAGGTGTCGAGGTCGGTATTCCCAACTTCATGAACCTGTTCCTTACGGCGGCACCCGACGCTTCGACGAGCGGCGTGGGCATGGCAGCGGCTGCGGCCGGTTCGCTGGTGGGTACCTACTGGTTCCTGATGATGTGCGGCCGTCTGCTGGGCGGCCTGCTGGGCGGTAAGATTTCGAGCAAGGTGCAGCTTTCGTTCGTCGCCTCGCTGGCGCTGATCTTCGTGCTGGTGGGCATCTTCGCCCCGACGGACGTGATGGGTGCGATGCCCGTGTTCACCGGAACCGGGTTCGGAATGGTGGAAGTGCCCGTCGGCGTGATCTTCTTCACCCTTTGCGGCCTCTGCACCTCGGTGATGTGGGGCACGATCTTCAACCTCGCGGTCGAAGGCCTTGGCAAGTATACCTCGATGGGTTCGGGTATCTTCATGGTGATGGTTTGCGGCGGCGGTATCCTCCCGCTGATCCAGGGCGGCGTGGCCGACTTCGCAGGTTACCTCTCGAGCTACTGGGTGGTTGTCGCAGGTCTGGCCTACATGCTCTTCTACGCGCTGGTAGGTTCGAAGAACGTCAACAAGGACATTCCGGTCGAAGAGTAATCCGCAGAACCGGTTGCGAGTTACGGGAAACCCGGCGTTCCGAGAACGCCGGGTTTCTTGCGGCATCTTGGCAGCGGCACTTCATGGCGGGATGCCCAATATTTCGGGGTTCCGCTCGTTGCCTTTACCGGTTTTGCCGGATCGTGCGGCAAAAAGGGCCTGCGCCGGGAGGAGATTCCGGGGCGGCGGGCCTGTAAGCGCGGGCGGCAGGCTGGCACGGGCTGCGGCCGGGGCGGAATTCCGGGCCGGAACTTCTGTTGCTGTTGAAACAGGCCGTCGAAGATGGCCGCCTGTACAGGCCGTTACTCGGGGCGGCGGGAGTTTTCGGGGGCGGGCACAAAAAAACAGGAAGGGGAACCTTCCTGTTTTTTCTTGCTGACGGCCCGGACTATTTCTTGTCCGCACTGGTCATGCGCTTCTCCTTGATACGGGCCTTCTTGCCGGTCAGGTCGCGCAGGTAGTAGATGCGTGCACGACGTACGACACCGATCTTGTTGACCTCGATCTTGTCGATGTGGGGCGAATAGAGGGGGAAGATACGCTCGACACCCACGCCGTTCGAAACCTTGCGGATCGTGAACATCTTGGTCTTGCCCGAACCCTTGATCTGGATAACTACGCCGCGGAAACTCTGTACGCGCTCCTTGTTACCCTCGATGATTTTGTAGGATACGGTGATCGTGTCACCGGCCTTGAACGACGGTACATCGGCATCCGTCTTTGCCCACATCTGCTCGTTGACGAGCTTGATGATTGCGTCTTTGTTCATTGTTGCAACAAATTTAATGTGTTTCGCACCCAACATTCCCGCTGCGCCCGCCGTACCATACGGATACCCTGATCCGTAATTCCGCGTTCCCGGCATGCCGGACGGGCTGTGCCGTCCTTGTGTCCCCGCAACTGCGTAGCGCCCAATGAAAGAGGTTGATATACGCCCCGTAAGGGACTGCAAATATACGAAGTTTTTTTCATTCGGTGCAAGTGCGGCATGAAAATATCTTCCGTGAGCGTGATTTATTGTTATCTTTGCAGGTAAAATACCGACTATGAAAGAAGAAAAACTGATACTCGTAACCAATGACGACGGGTACGATTCGAAGGGGCTGGCGGCGGCCGTCGAGGTCGCGCGGGCCTTCGGCCGCGTGGTGGTCGTGGCACCCGAGACGACACAGAGCGGCATGAGCCAGGCCATCACCATGTACAATCCCCTCTACCTGCGCTGCGTGCGGAAGGAGGAAGGGCTGGAAGTGTATTCCTTTTCCGGTACGCCGGTCGACTGCGTGAAGATGGCCTTCGACTACCTGTTGCGCGACGAGCGCGTCGACCTGGTGATTTCGGGCATCAACCACGGTTCCAATTCGGCCGTGAACGTGCTCTACTCGGGGACGATGGGGGCGGCTATCGAAGGCAGTTTCTACGATTGCCCGTCGGTCGGGCTGTCGCTCGACGACCACGGCGCAGACGCCGATTTCGAGGCGGCGGTGGTCTACGGGAAGCGGATCGTGCGCAGCGTCCTGGAAAAGAAGGTCGAACTCCCGTTGTGCCTCAATGTGAACGTCCCCGTAGGCAAGCCCGGCGAACTGCACGGCATCCGCCTCTGCCGCCAGAACCGCGGGTTCTGGCGCGAGGAGTTTTACCGCCACGAAGACCCGCGGGGCCGTGCGTATTTCTGGCTCACGGGCGATTTCGTCAACGGCGAGCCCGGGGCGGAGGATACCGACGAGTGGGCGCTCGCGCACGGCTATGTTTCGGTCGTGCCGGTGCAGGTCGACCTGACGGATTACCGCCAGCTCGCGGCCCTTGCCAATGTGTTGGAATAATACTATATTTGTAAAAAATCGGGACGCCTATGTTGATTAAGATCCTGCTTGTCATCGCCATCCTCATCCAGACGGTCGCGACGGCATATGCCCTCAAACTGGTGCGGGCTACCAAGTACAATTCGGTGTGGATTCTCTTCATCGTGGGGTTTTCGCTGCTCTCGGTCGAGCGGTTCGTGCAGTTGCTGATGGCCAGCGGGCAGTATGTCCCCCGGTGGTGGTTCGCCTACCTGGGGATCGTGATCTCGATCTGCCTGTCGATCGGCGTGATGTACGCCCACAAGCTCTTCAAGTACATCGGCAGGCTTAACCGCCAGCGGCAATTGCTCAACAAACGCATCCTCACGGCCGTGCTCCGCACCGAGGAAAAGGCGCGTTCGCGCTTCTCGAAGGAACTGCACGACGGGCTGGGGCCGCTGCTCTCGTCGGCGAGGATGTCGCTTTCGGCGCTGGCACGCGACGAACGCAGCCCCGAGCAGAAGGAGATCATCGACAATACGACCTATGTGATCGACGAGGCGATCCGCTCGCTGCGCGAGATTTCGAACAACCTTTCGCCCCACGTGCTCAATGACTTCGGGCTGGCGCGGGGCGTGCAGAACTTCATCGACAAGAGCGCTGCGATGCACGACGTGAAGATCCGTTTCACGACGAACCTCCGTTC
>ENA-UERG01003331-UERG01003331.1-human-gut-metagenome-genome-assembly--contig:-NODE-3331-length-10360-cov-4.821939_pt1 | contig 10360 bp, 9 predicted proteins | sample MGYA00242954_ERZ507954 | MGnify/ENA primary metagenome ERZ507954 (study PRJEB26167, sample SAMN06115478) | human gut metagenome | host: Homo sapiens | place: China:Sichuan | collected 2015-01-21... | reverse complement strand
CCAATGAGTCTGATTGATACAATTAAGACTTTATAGGTTTTCTCCGAGAATAATATATATGCTATAGAAAATAGCACAGAATGATTAAACACAGACGCGCTCTCGCTCACTTCCACACGCAGTGGTACTAAATTCGCAGATTTACGATTATTGATTATTATCAATTATTGATCTGCTCATTAAGTACCAGCGTGTTCCAATGGTCTGTTTATTAATACATTCTGTGCTATTTTCTATAATCCACGATTTCCCGCGAAGATAAAAATCTATTTTGACTCTTATAACGATTTTAACTGTAATCACACAATTCAATCTTTACGTAATATCTTGCTGAGTTTCTTGTTATTCTTTATTTCCCCGTCTGGCAAGGATTCCTTACCTTGTGTTAAGGAAGAATTTATGTTTACAGTTTCATGATTCCGAGTGTCTGCAGCAAAAGCAGGATCAGGAAGATTGGAGCGATGACCTTTACCATAGCAGTGTAAAGCCGCTTTCTTCCCATCTTACAACCGCTCTTTTCTACTTCTTCGATTACAGTCTTCGGTTTGATGACCCATCCAACGAGAATACAGGTTGCAAGCGCTACAATCGGCATCAGCAGATTGTTACTGATGTAATCCATGATATCTAAGATCTGCGCCGTTGAACCATTCGGAAGCTTGAACTCGAAATACAGCTTATTGTATCCAAGGCAGACAACGATACCGACGATCAGTGCGAAGATTCCCTCGATTGTGCCGGCCTTTGTTCTGCTTGTATGGAACGCATCCATAATACATGATACAACCGCCTCCATGACGGATACCGCACTTGTTAATGCAGCGAACAATACCATTGCAAAAAAGATTGTACCGATTATATTTCCGGCAACACCCATTGCAGCAAATACCTTTGGCAAAGATACAAACATCAGACTTGGTCCGGACGCCATACCCTCTGTTCCCATAAATGCATACACAGCCGGAATGATCATCGCGCCTGCAAGAAATGCAACAACCGTATCAAATATCTCAATCTGATTAATTGATTTTCCAAGGTTTGCATCATCCTTCACATACGAACCATATGTAATCATGATACCCATTGCCACAGACAAGCTGAAGAACAACTGTCCGAGCGCATCGATCAGAACCATAAATAACTTTCCGATTGTCAGTCCCTCAAAATTAGGAACAATATATATCTTAAATCCCTGCAGACCGGTTACTACTTCACCTGCATCATTTGTATTTTTCAACGTTAATGAGAATATTGCAATTCCAAAAATCATGACAAGCAGGATCGGCATGATAATCTTCGATGTAGACTCAATTCCCTTATTGACACCGCGGAATACGATAAATGCGGATACTGCAAGGAAGATCACAAATGTAATGATTGGTTCCCACTGTGACGTGATGAATCCGGTAAAGAATCCATCCTGTGCAGCTTCAGCTCCATGTCCCGTCAAAAATACAAAGAAATATTTTACTACCCAGCCACCGATCGTACAGTAATACGGCATGATGATAACCGGTATAATACTCGCAATAGCACCTAAGAATCCCCATTTATCATGAAGCTTCGTATATGCCGTGAGCGGGCTCTGTTTCGTCTTTCGACCGATCGCAATCTCCGTAGTCAGCAGCGTGTAGCCAAATGTCAATGCCAGAATGATATAGACGACTAAGAATAATCCGCCTCCATCCTTGGCTGCCAGATACGGAAACCGCCAGATATTTCCAAGACCAACCGCACTACCTGCCGCCGCAAGTACGAATCCGATTGATCCACCAAATGAGTGTCGCTTCTTTTCTTCCATCCTTTTTCCCTCTCTTTTTTCGTTCTCGATTCACAACACATACCCTCTTATAAAGAATTCTGTATCATGCATCTTGTCCGTTATTTGCTGTCTGATTTCATTTTGTTGTCCTATAAACAGCAGATAAGAGCCATTTTATCATAGATTCATTTTTAAATCCACATCTATTTGATAAAAACAGCAAAAATGGGCAGATATATATGTGATACATACATCTGCCCGTACTTATGACTGTTATAATTTTGTCCAATCTATTTTACCTGATTGGCTTCATGGATGGTTCTATTTTCATAATCAACCGCATTCTGTAAGGTTGTCCGGCTGATTGCCGCAAGTGCTTCCCGCGTCAGAAAACCCTGATGGGACGTAATGATAACATTCGGGAATGAAAGCAATCTGGCTGTGATAGAATGCTGTAACAGCTCGTCCTCCCGGTTCTCAAATACATTGTCTCCCTCTTCCTCGTAGACATCCAGACCGACGCCGAAGAATTTGCCCTGCCGGATACCCTGTATCAGTTCCCCTGAATCGACCAGCGCACCACGAGATGTATTGACTAAGATCACATCGTCCTTCATCTGTGCAATCGTATCCTTGTTGATCATGTGATAAGTCTCGTCTGTGAGCGGACAATGCAGGGAAATCAGATCACTCTGCTTCAGCACGTCTGCAAGTGACATATATTCCACGAATTCCAGCTCTTTATTCGGGTACATATCATACGCGATTACGCGCATACCAAATCCACGGCAGATCCGGCACATTGCAGCACCGATCTTTCCGGTCCCGATGATGCCTGCGGTCTTCCCATGAAAATTCACTCCGGTTAATCCCACTAAGCTGAAATTATTCTCCCGCACCTTGATGTAGCTTTTGTGTACATGGCGGTTGACCGCAAGCGCCAGTGTAATCGCAAGCTCCGCAACGGCTTCCGGAGAATAGCCCGGCACACGAAGCACCGTAATGCCAAGTTCATTTGCCTTTTCCAAATCTATATTATTAAACCCGGCGCAGCGAAGCAGCACCAGTTTGATGTTTATCTCCGCAAGCTTCTCCAGTACCGGCGCGCTCAGATCCGAGTTTACAAATGCACAGATTGCATCGCAGCCCTGTGCGAGTGATACAGTCTTCGGAGAGATATCAACTTCGTGGTAGATGATCTCGATGTCCGGGAAATGGGTGAGTTCTTTCTCGAAGGATTCCACGTCGTAGGTTGCTGCATCGTAAAATAGTATCTTCATAATATGTGTCTCCTTTCGTTGTTTTACAAATCAAACAGTTACGAATCCTACTATACTGACCGAGTTGCACAGAATACTTATTCTTCGCAGACGCGCTCTCGCTCACTTCCACACGCAGTGGTACTAAATTCGCAGGAATATCATACATCAATTATTTATTTCTTATTGCCCTGCTCATTAAGTACCAGCGTGTTCCAATGGTCTGCTTAATAATAAGTATTCTGTGCAACTCGAATCTACATATTGTTTCATTTGTAATTATTTAATTGTAACAATGAATCATACACACATATTATATCCAATTTTTCCTTGGTTATCACGTATTACTGCAGCCGGATACTGATTTCGCCGGTTGAGAGATTTTCGCGGGTGCCATCCTCGTACTCGACAAGGAGATGGCACATGTCGTCGATATCAAGGGCGGTTGCCTTGCGCTCGCCATCCTTTGTCACAACACGGATACCTTTTCCAAGAACCAGACTGCGCTTCTTGTATTCCGCGATGAATTCCTTCTTCGCAAAGTTTTTGTAGTAATAGAAATAGCGGTTCAGTGTCTCTGCCAGAATCTTGTTCTTGATGTCACCGCTTTGCTCCTGCAGGACAGAACCGGCGATATTCTCCAGTTCTTTACCGAATCCTTCCGTCGGCATATACAGATTGATTCCGATTCCGACGATCACGTATTCCGGGTCTAAGTTTTCCATCTGGAATGCTGCCTGCGTCAGGATGCCGCATACCTTGTGCGAATCGATAAAGATATCATTGACCCATTTGATCTGTGGTTTCTTGTCCGTGTATTTCTCGATTGCTTCGCAGACTGCCACGGCGGCGATTGTCGTGAGCAGCGTCACTTCCTGATTCGCGATCTGCGGCTTCAACAGGATACTGAAATAGATTCCTGTATTTGCCGGCGACATAAACGACCGTCCCAGTCTTCCGAGTCCGTTCGTCTGCTCCATCGCAGCAAGCACCAGGCCTTCTTCCTCCTGCGTCCGCTCACGGAGTGCAAGGTTCGTGGAGTTGATACAGCGGAACACTTCCAACCGCACTGGGCACTCGACGTCCAGATATTTCGCCGTTCCCTGTACAGACAACACATCCGTATCCTCCGCCAGCTTGTAGCCTTTGTTGTTCACGCCCTCGATTGCAAATCCATCCTCCTGCAATTTGCGGATGGCCTTCCACACTGCTGCCCGGCTGACAGATAGTTTCTTCGCAAGCTGCTCGCCAGACAGATAGGTGCCTCTGTTTTCTTCCAGTGTCTTTATGATTTCATCTCTGACTGCCATATTTCCTACTCTCGATTCTTTGTTTTTCATGTCGCCTGACGGCTCCATGTGTGTGTTCGCAATATGTCTAAGTTTCTTCGGACGACTTACTCCGCAAGCTTTGTAATTCTTGCCGCATCATACGCGCCACTCCGGAGCATGTCAATCTCTTCCTTGTATGGTGGAAATGCTTTCTTCGCATCTGCAAGTGATTTCACATATGGTGTCTCCAGAATCTTCGGTACGTCCAAGAAATCCTTATTCCATACGATCTTGTATAACGCATCAAACCCAATCGAACCAAGTCCGATATTCTCATGGCGATCCTTCGCCGCTCCGCGTGGATTCTTGCTGTCATTGATATGGAATACCGCAATCTGGTCCTTGCCGATGATCTTGTCGAATTCTTCGATCACGCTGTCGAAATCATTTGCCACATCATATCCGGCATCGTTCGTGTGACACGTATCAAAGCAGACACGCAGCTTGTCATTATAAATGACACCATCATAGATACGTGCCAGCTCCTCGAAGCTTCTGCCAATCTCGCTGCCCTTTCCTGCCATTGTCTCAAGCGCGATATACACCGGTGTATCTTTGGTAAGCACTTCATTTAACCCTTTGATAATGCTATCGATGCCTGCATCGGCACCGGCATTCACATGGGAACCCGGATGCAGGACAAGCGTCTTGCTTCCCATTGCCGCGGTCCGCTCGATCTCTGCCTTTAAGAAATCAACCGCCAACTGATAGATTTCCGGCTTCACTGTATTTGCCAGATTGATGATATACGGCGCATGTACCACAAACTCTGTGATATCATTTGCCCGCATCAGTTCCCACGCTTCTTCCACGCGCAACTCTGATACGTCCTTTCTGCGCGTATTCTGCGGCGCTCCTGTATATAACATAAATGTATTTGCGCCATAAGAGAGCGCTTCCTTCACCGAGCCAAGCATCATCTCTTTGCCGCTCATTCCAACATGACTTCCGATTTTCATACTGTATAAACTCCTTTTTATGAAATGTCTGTATATGATTTTATGCCTTACAACGATTGTCCGGATTGAGGCTGCGTGTTATACCCATTGTTCGGCATTTGGTACATCGGATCACCATAGTATGGTGTCTGCTGCACGTTATTATCCTTTCCGCACAACGTTCCAATCGTGATTGCCAGAAATATCATAGCCAATATATGAAATGGTTTTTCCATAAAATTCCTCATATTATTCAGAATCGAAGCTTTCGCCAGCTCTGATGCCCCATAAAAGAAAGAATATTTACGGTTTACTGCAACCACCCATATAGCATTTAATACATTTAAAATAATATGGCTCACAAGAACAACGATTGAAATCGTCAATCCGGTTCTTTTCTTCTGCGATTTCCGTGTGATGGTGCATGCAAGAATATACAGTCCCACAGTCAGGATAGGACATATAATGCAGCGGACATCAAAGATTCGTTCAGTGTTTACATCCACGCCAAAAGATTGAACATATTTGTCCTGCGGTCCAAAGTAAATAATCCAGTTCATAATCATTGCCAGCACACTGCAGATCATCGCAATTATAACCAACACATTTGTGCATTTTAGTTTCATACGCTTCCCCCATATTTATACTATAGTTTGCTAACCAAATAACCGGAGCATTGTCAAACAATCACTCCGGAATCAGTTTACAATTATTGTAATTATAGCATTTTTCTACAGGAATATCCACAGAAGATTTTACAGTACCTTACTGCCATTGGCGGTCAGCTTGAATTTCGCTCCGAACAACTCTGCCCCGTGCCTGCACATCTGCATGCGTCCAAGGAAAATATCGAAATACTCATACATCGTACAGATCTTCTTGTCAATTTTGAGCTCCAATGCAATCTGGCGTTTCTCCCGATTGATCTTCAGATTCGCTTCCGTGACTGCGTAATTCACCCAGTCGTGAATATCGTAGGTTGACTTATCACGCGAACGCACACGGCTTCTGCGGACATCTGTCTTATCCGCAATAATCATCGCCGCTGACACAATATCCACCGCACCTCCGGTTGACTCGTCGTGATGCCCAATCGCAGAAACGATGGTTGCACGATCTGTAAACGGCATATCCATCCGCCGCAGGATATCATTTGCAAGGAGAGCGCCATACTCGGCATGGTGTTCACGATTGACTGCATTTCCAATATCATGCATATATCCGGCAATCTTCGCAAGTTCGATCTCCGCGTCAGCATGTCCGAACCTCTCCAGCAGATATGCCGCCCGTTCTGCCACCAGCACGCAATGTGTCTTCGAATGCTCCGTATAGCCAAGCGTGGCTAAATTCGCATCGCCCTTCTTGATAAATTCGTTTATCTCTTTGTTCTTGATGATGTCTTTGTATAATATCTGTGCCATTTTTAAACCCTTCTTCTTATCCTATAACCGTTTCACCGCATCCATCGCGAGCACCGACCGCTCGCATTCCTCCGCCGATAATGTGAGCTGCGCACAATATGGACTTCCCTGCATGTATTTCGCCGCATAACTTAGTCCATTCGTCCGTTCATCGAGAAACGGCCGGTCAATCTGGCACGGATCTCCAAGCAATATGATCTTTGTGCCTTTTCCTGCCCGCGTGATGATGCCTCGCACCTGATTCGGCGTCATGTTCTGCGCTTCATCAATAATCAGATAGGTCTTCGCAATTGAACGTCCACGGATAAAATTCAGCGCCTCTGTCTGGATGATTCCCCGCTCGAAGATCTCCTGAATCTTATCTGCCAATGCCTTCTCATCCGCATATCGCTCCTCTTCATCCGAATCAAGAATCTGCTCTAAGTTATCAATCACCGGGCGCATCAATGGTGCAATCTTCTCCTGCTCGCTTCCCGGCAGAAATCCAATCTCATCGTCAAACTGCGCATTCGGCCGGCAGACGATGATCCGCCGGTATTCCCCGGTCGGATTGTTGAACACCTTCTCTAACCCGACCGCCAGCGAGTAAAATGTCTTCGCCGTGCCTGCCATTCCTTTGATGATCACAAGTGGAATTTCATCTGCCGATGCCATCAATGCTTCCTGCATAAAGTACTGCCCGACATTTCTCGGCTTGATGCCGTATGGGTATGATTTCTTATAAGATAATGGATAGATCTTACCATTTTGCACCTTGCCGAGAATCGTCTTCTTATTCGACTGATCCGGGGTTAAAATCACGAATTCATGCTCGATAAATTCCGGCTGTATGCGATTCCCTTCCGCATCTGTCTGATACACCTCATTGCATGGGATTCCGTGTTTCTTGAATTCCTTTACCTTATCCTCCGGGATATACGCATCCATCCTGCCTGTATATTGCCGGTCATCCACCGTAATCTGTTCCGTCGTGAAATCCTCTGCCCGCACACCAAGCATCTGCGCTTTGATCCGGAGCACCAGATCCTTCGTAACCAGAATCACCTGTGACTTCTTACCCAAATCCTGTGACAATCCCTTACAGACCTTCAAGATCCGGTTATCTGCTTTATCTTCCGGCATATCCTCCGGAAGCTCCACCGCCTTGTAATTCTTCTCGATGCGGAGCGTTCCGCCATCCGGCAGCGTCACGCCCTGTAACAGATCTCCCTGATTCCGGTACTGCTCCAGCATCCGCACGACTTTTCTCGCATTGGAGCCTTTCTCGCCGTCCGCTTTCTTCAATCCATCGAGTTCTTCTACCACAACAAGCGGAAGCACCACATCATTCTCTTCGAAGCATAAGAATGCATGTGGTGCCTGAATCAGGATATTCGTATCTATCACATATGTTTTCTTCATGTAAAAACCCCCATTTATTATGATTTACGGGAGGGAATTTTCGTTGTCAATATCATACACAAAGTATTCATTTGTATATAATGTATTGCAACTAACAAGGACTATGTGTTCTTATTCAATTCATAATCACATACGCAACCGCTGCCTATTCGACATCCATGTCTCAGAGGCAGCTTGCTTGAACATCGTGTTCAAGCATTGCTCCTAGTTCAGAAAGAACACAAGTCCTTCTAAGTTGCAAACATATCATATACTTCATGAATACTTTATACACTTCTATTTGACAACGAAAACTCCCTGCTACTTATCTTCATAATAAACAGGGGATGTTAAATATGTTATCTCGCATATGTTAAATGCTCGTAAATGCTGTTTTACTTATGCAGTTGTTCTTTGTCTTTGATGTAGGCAAGCAAGCCCTTGCAACCTACCAGAACATCCTCAAATGTCTGGTCAAAATCGCCGGTATACCACGGATCAGCTACATCACGTGCCTCGCTCAACCTATGCGTCTTCTCATAGTCCGCAAACGCCAGCATCTTATAAATCTTCCCTTCCACATCACTACCACCGGCAATCCGCGTCATATTCCGGATATTCGCACCATCCATTCCGATCAGATAATCATAATATGTATAATCCGCGTGTGTCATCTGTCTCGCTCGATGCGTGATTAACGCAATCTGTTCCTGTTGTAATTTTCTCTTTGTCCCATGGTGCGGCGGATTCCCAATCTCCTCCGTACTCGTCGCTGCCGAATCAATCTCAAAACAGGAATTGAGATGGGATTGATGGACGAGGTGGGTGAATACGCTCTGAGCCATGGTGGAACGGCAGATGTTTCCATGGCAGATAAATAATATTTTAATCATGCCTTAAAAACTCCTTGAAAATGCTGATTTTACGCCACTTTATACGATTTGCTGTGATAGAGTATTTTCTTTGTTTTCGTCGCATATCGTGGCATAAATTCGTATATCTTGTCATCCAAATTTAGTAAAAATCTTAGTAAAACAGCTTAATTTTCTCATTTTACTAAAGACTTTTTCCACTTAGGTTATCTTTTAGTTGTATTATTATTTTAAAATTTTAAGCCATTTTAGCATATTTGCCAAGTTCTTCCTTGGCATCCTCTGCTCCCAGATGCGTATATGTATTCAATGTAACTCCTATATCAGAATGCCCCATTAAATATTGAAGTGTCTTGGGATTCATTCCGCTTTTTGCCATGTTGCTGCAATAGGTATGTCTGCAAACATGAGGTGTGATCTTTGGTAATTGTTCCTTATAGATTCGATTATGTTTTGCCAATGCCCACTCAAAATGTTTTTCCCAATGTAAGGCAACTTCCGGCATATCTTTCTTATCCAAAAACAAAAATCCCTTATATTCATCAATCACAGGTTCCTTCTTGGGTTTTTTCCGATTTTCAACAATACGCTTAAAACATTCATACACTTCTTCGGTCATAGGAATGATTCTGGTTCCACTTGATGTTTTTGTATCCTCAATAATATACTTCATTCCTCTGGTTCTTTGAAGCTGATGATTTACGCTTATTTGTTTTTCTTCAAAATCAATATCGGAAAGTGTCAATCCGCAGAACTCTGATATACGAAGTCCGGTTTTAAAGAGGATAAACATACCATCATAGTATCGTTTATAATGCTCATCATTCTTAATAAATTCCAAGAACTTTCTTTCTTGTTTTCTGGTTATGGCTTCTCTTGTTACACTATCGTTTACAACTACTGTACATAGTTGAAACTCGAACGGATTTTTACGAATCAAATCATCATCTACAGCCATTTGAAAAGCAGGTCTTACCACTCCCCGTACTGAATGAATGGTGCTATATCCCCTACCATCTGCCTGAAGCTTAATCAGCCGCTTTGTCTGTTCGCCCGCTCTTTGGTTATCGATTCCTTTAATCTGTACCGTTCCGCTGTCCTTCGATAACTGTCCGCAGAGAATTGAGATCGTTGTGCTCTTTCCTGCACCGTTCACACCTAAAAAGGCGAACAGTTCGCCTTTTTTCACACGAAAACTTAAGTCGTTGACTGCCTTTACATCACCGAAGGTTTTATTTAAATGATCAATGCGGATGATATCTGTGGATTCATGTTCGTTCTGCATATTGCACTCCCCTTTTTTTGTTATATCACTTAATCGAAATTGCTGGACAAAAATAACTTTACCGCTTTTTCTCTCTGATCATGGTATAACATAATCTGTTTTGGAAATCTAC
>ENA-UERG01003325-UERG01003325.1-human-gut-metagenome-genome-assembly--contig:-NODE-3325-length-10373-cov-3.347805_pt1 | contig 10373 bp, 15 predicted proteins | sample MGYA00242954_ERZ507954 | MGnify/ENA primary metagenome ERZ507954 (study PRJEB26167, sample SAMN06115478) | human gut metagenome | host: Homo sapiens | place: China:Sichuan | collected 2015-01-21... | reverse complement strand
CGGGCCCATAAGCCGGACAAAACGCAAAAACACCCCGCCGCAGGGGCAGGGTGTTCGTGTGCTTTTAACCGCAGGCAGCCTTAGTCGGTGACATAGGGCAGCAGGGCCAGATGACGGGCACGCTTGATCGCGGTGGTCAGCTGGCGCTGATGGCGGGCGCAGGTACCGGTCACGCGGCGGGGAACGATCTTTCCACGCTCGGACAGGTAGCGGCGCAGACGCTGGGTGTCTTTATAATCGATCATCTCGATCTTATCGGCACAGAAAGCACAAACCTTTCTGCGGGGACGACGGTCGCGGTTCATGGGTCTCTCGGGTCTTTCGGTACGCTCCATAGCCATGGTTCAAACCTCCTTATTAGAATGATGAAACAGTTTTCGTTGGGATCAGAAGGGCAGGTCGTTATCGCTTTCCACTTCCTCAAAGTCGCTGGCAGCGCCGCTGGTATAGGCGGGCTGCGCGGGGGCGGGGGCAGCGTAGCTGTTATCGCCATAGCTGTTATTGCTATAGCTGCCGCCATTGCCGGAACCGGCATTGCTGGAGCGTGCGCCGGTAAAGAATACATTATCGGTCACGATCTCGGTGGCGGTGCGCTTGTTGCCGTTTTTGTCCTCGTAGTTGCGGGTCTGGATAGAACCCTCCACCCCGATGACATCGCCCTTGTGGAAGTAGCGGCAGACGAATTCTGCCTGCTGACGCCAGGAAGTGATGTTGATAAAGTCAGTCTTGCGCTCGCTGTCCCGGCCGGAAAAACGGCGGTCCACAGCGATGCTGAAGCTGCATACAGAGATCCCGCTTTGGGTCTGCTTCAGCTCCGGGTCTGCGGTCAGGCGACCGATGAGGATGGCTTTGTTAAACATTACATCATCTCCTTAGTTCTCTTTTGCAATGATGAGAGAACGGATCACGCCTTCAGTGATCTTGTAGATACGATCCAGCTCGGCAGGGAACTCGTGAGGAGCAGTGAAGTTGACGAGAACATAGTAGCCTTCCTGCTCGTAGTCGATTTCGTAAGCCAGTCTGCGCTTGCCCCACTCATCGATGGAATCGATGGTGCCGTTGGCAGCAATCAGATCGGTAAACTTTTTCACCAGCTCGGCGGTGGCTTCCTCGGTCAGCTTGTTGCTCAGTACGAATACTGTCTCATAGCTCTTGGTCAGGTTTGCCATACTTTACACCTCCTTATGGACTTTCGCCCCCTGCACCGGGCAGGGGGAAGGAGTCATGCCATGAAAATTTAGCACAACATAGGAATTATACCAATAAAAAAACCGCAAGTCAACAGCTGGACTGGCGGTTTTTTGCTTTATTTTTGCGCTTTTTGGCTTTATTTCTTTGGTTTACGTCATAAAGAGGGAAGTGACGACAGAAGAGACCGAAAGCAGCCCGATGACGATGAGGAATACCAGCAGCCAACTGGTGCCGCCCATGCGGGAAAGGTTCTGGTAGTACTGCTGGGTACCGGCCGCTGCGTGGCCGCGGTACCGCTGGATGCGGACCTGCTGGGTGATCTTCTTGAGGTAGAAATAATTGAAGAACAGGGAGCAAAGCACACTGAGCACCAGCCCGCCGTACTGTACAATGGCGGAGGTGGAAACCAGCGCCTGGTAGTAGGGGGAAAGGGTATTGATGTGCATAAACTCGCTGAGGGTGGTGGCCCCCGCGGCCATCAGCTCCTGGAAGTAGGGGATATAATTGATGGCAAAGGGGATATAGCAGGCGGCCTTTATGGCCAGCAGAATGCCGCCCAGGGCATACATCTTGCGGTAGAAGCAGTACAGCCCGGTGAACAGGAACGCCCCCAGGTTAAAGCTCACAGCGGTCTTGCGCTGCAGCATCGCCCGGAATTTGTATAGGAAGTTCAGGGCATTGGGTCCCACATAGGCGGCCACCTCCCGGGCGGTCAGCTCATCGCCCAGCTTTTCATTGGGATTTACATTGTACTGGTCGCGCACATATTCCGCAAAGGTCCCGCCGTCCTCGGTCTCGCGGTCCCCAGCCGGGATGCGTTCGCCGGTCTCCTTCAGCGGGTAGCCGCACAGGTCGCAGCGCTCCTGTCCGGCAGGGTTCACGGTGCCGCAGCGGCTGCACATCACATAGCCTTCGCCGTCCGTCTTGTTCTGGGGGGCATGCGGCTGCTCCTCCAGCGGCACAGAAGGCCCCGGAGCGGCCTTGGGCGGCTGCCACACATAGCCCTCGGCATGGCGGGCCTCATTAACACAGTGGCCCAGTTCTTTATAGCAGGCGCGGTGGTAGGGCGTGCCGCACTCCGGGCAGACGACCACATCGTCTTCCGCGGTAAACTTTTTGCCGCAGGCCGCGCAGGGGATACCGGTGTATTTCACAAAAATTGTCCTCCTTATCGGAACTCTACCGAATATTATAGTATACCCCCGGGGGCAATTCAATGGACTTTCGGTGAACAAATCGAATTTTTAATGCTTTTTTTGGCAAATTTCCGGGAATCATTTTACAAGAGCCCATAATTATGATAAAATAAATCGGATAATGAATAAGTGCAACATAAAATACGGGGAGTAAATAAGATGTAGATATAATACGATTTGTAATAACATAAGACTATATACAGGAAAGGTTAAAAGAATATGCTGCAATTTGAAGAACTGCGCCTGAAGCTCCAGGGCATGGAGCCGGAGCTCCGGGAATTAAAACAATCTCTCAACATTGATAAGCTGGGCATCGAGATCGCTGAGCTGGAGCGCAAGGCCGCGGAGCCCAGCTTTTGGGATGACATGGAAAACAGCCAGAAGGTGCTCCAGCGCACCGCTCAGCTTAAAGCCAGCGTGGAAACCTACAATAAGCTGCAGGCCCTGTACGAGGATACCCTCACCCTTATCGAGCTGGCGGAGGAAGCCGGCGATGAAAGCGTGTACGAGGAAGCCGCCGCCGATACCGAGCAGCTGCAGACCCGCATGGCGGAGGTGCGTCTGACCACCCTGCTCACCGGGGAATATGACAGCAAAAATGCCATCCTTACCTTCCATGCGGGGGCCGGCGGCACCGAGGCGCAGGATTGGGCGCAGATGCTCTACCGCATGTACACCCGCTGGGCGGAGCGCCACGGCTACTCCTATAAAATACTGGACTACCTCGACGGCGACGAAGCGGGCATCAAAAGCGCCTCCATCCTCATCGAGGGAATGAACGCCTACGGCTTCCTCAAATCCGAAAACGGCGTGCACCGTCTGGTGCGTGTTTCTCCCTTCGATGCCAGCGGCCGCCGTCAGACCTCCTTCGCCTCGCTGGAGGTCATGCCGGAGATCGACAAGGATGTCAATATCGAGATCCGCGAGGAGGACATCCAGATGGATGTGTACCGGGCCAGCGGCGCGGGCGGGCAGAAGGTCAATAAGACCTCCAGCGCCGTGCGCCTGACCCACCTGCCTACCGGCATCGTGGTGGCCTGCCAGGTGGAGCGCAGCCAGCACCAGAACCGCGAGGTCGCCATGAATATGCTGCGCAGCAAGCTGGTGGAGATCAAGGAGCGCGAACACCTGGATAAGATCGAGGACATTAAGGGCGTGCAGAAGGAGATCGCCTGGGGCAGCCAGATCCGCTCCTATGTGTTCATGCCCTACACCATGGTCAAGGACCACCGCACCAACTACGAGACCGGCAACATCACCGCCGTTATGGATGGCGACCTTGATGGCTTCATCAACGAGTACCTCAAGAAAAAGAGCCAGGGCACACTGGAAAAATAATTCCCGCCGAGGCCATATCGGTGGAAAGCATACCAAGGGAGGGCAAAGACCAATGAAGAAATGCACCAAAGTTTTTTCCGTTATCCTTGCCGCTATGATGCTGGCATCCCTTGCCGCTTGCGGCGCCGAAAAGGTAAAGATCACCCCCACTGCTGCCCGGTCCATCGAGACCGAGGTGTACGAAACAGCGGATTTCAGCATCACTATCCCCAAGGGCTGGGTGGTCACCACCGGCGGTGAGAATATCTACCACAGCATCCGTGTTTACGATCCGGAAGAGCCCATGAATCAGATGTTCAGCCTGCTGAAAGCCGATGTGCTGCTGCACAGCCAGGAGGGCAAAAAGGCGTGGCAGTATATGGCCAGCATCGGCAGCACCGGCGCTTCGCTTTTTGCGCAGGCCGCCGTGCTGGGAACTCCCTCCACCGAGGGCTTTTATCAGATCTTCCCCGATTATACCGCCTTTGTGATGCAGGTGGAGTCCAGCTATGCGGGCTACACTTTCCCCACCTTCAATGACTTTACCGTGACCGAGCATTTCCCCTTTACCAGCGGCCTTTCGATCCATGCCCTGGGGGAGGAGCTGCTGCGTGGCACCTTTACCGATGGCGAAAAATCCGGCGAGGGTCTCTTTGCGGCCACCGTGGTGGATTTCGGCAGTATAACCCTCCCCGATGGCACCATGGGTGTCTATCAGCCGCGGAAGGTGGATGGTGGCTACTACATGGCCTATAATATCATGGCCGTCACAGCGGTAAAGGATACCTTCATCGAGTGGGAGAGCATCCTTACCGAGTGCATGAAAACGCTGCAATATTCCGAGAGCTTTGTCAGCGCCGCCAACCAGGCCAGCAATGAGGGGGTCGCCCTCTCTCAGCAGATCAGCCAGAGCTTTAATGAAACCATGGATGGCATGATGTCCTCCTGGGAAAACCGCAATAAGAGCCAGGATATCCTCAGCCAGAAGCAGAGCGACGCCACCCTGGGCTACGAGCGGTTCTACGATACCGAGACCGGCGAGATCTACCGCGCCGCCATTGGCTTTGGCGATAGCTACGATGGCAAGTGCTATCAGCCCGTTACCGATGACAACATGTATACCGAAGCCATCAGCGGCTACATCGAGCGCCTCGGTTGACCCCCATAAAAACCAACCCCGACCTGCGGAACACCGCAGGTCGGGAATTTTTTATTATAAATTTTAGAAAGTAGCTTGGGCTTGACTTAACGCATAGATCATGGAATCAATACCTGATAGCGCCGTATAACAGCTGCCGGTTTTCCTAAAGGCGGGAGTGTAATAGATATTATTGTCAGCGTCAAAACAGAATTCTTCCGCAGTCAGTTCTTTCATTTCAGATGCCAGCAGACCGTTTCCCCAAAAGCTCCGCAGAAAATCAATTCGAGCGCACATGAAAAAATAAGTGACACACGCCGTTATCGCGTCAGAATGCCTATAATTGTTCAACAAGCCGATCCCGCCGGGGATAATTAACGCACCGTATTCTTCAAAATCAATCTCACGAATATCTTTTATGTGGCCTCTGCCGATGCGGGCAGCTTCTAAAAGAATATTCCGCTTTTCTGCTAGCTGCTCCGTCAGGTGGTTAACCGATGGAACAGAGAGCTCTTCCGCAACAGGGGTGTAATCACATCCATACTTGTCAAGCGCTGTATATGTCAGAATTACTTCTTCGATGCATGAGCCATCACCAAGTCCGCAGCCGGCTAATAAAACCAAACACTTCATTTTCGGTTACCTCTACAAAATTCAATCGGTTCATTTTCTCTTTCACCACTCCGCCTCTCCCAGCAGCCGTGCTATCACCTCACTGGCGATCAGCAGCCCGGCGCTGCTGGGCACCCACGGGCTGCTGCCGGGGGTATCCTTGGGGCGGGGCTGCCCCGGTGCGGGGGCGGCTGTGCGATTTTTTGGCGTTCTGGGCGGTTCGGTGGAATACACCACCCGCAGGTGCTCTATGCCGCGGGCCCGCAGCTCCCGGCGCATTACCCGGGCCAGCGGGCAGGTGGTGGTCTTGCTGATGTCACATGCCATCAGCAGGTCGGGGCGCAGCTTGTTGCCGGTGCCCATGCTGCTGATGATCGGTACCCCCAGCGCCTTGGCCGTCTGGATCAGGTGCAGCTTGGCTGTCACGGTATCTATGGCGTCCACGATGCAGTCAAAGCCGGAAAGGTCGATCTGATCGGCGTTTAAAAGATGGGGTATTCCGTCACTTTAATATCAGGGTTGATATCCCGCAGGCGGGTGGCCATCACATCGGCCTTTTTTTGCCCGATGGTGGAATGCAGCGCCACCAGCTGGCGGTTCAGGTTGCTTTCACTCACGGTATCATGGTCGATGAGGGCCAGCTGCCCCACACCGGCCCGGCCCAGGGCCTCGCAGCACCAGCTGCCCACGCCCCCCAGGCCAAAGATGGCCACCTTTTTGCGGGAAAGTGCTTTAATGGCGTCCTCCCCCAGCAGCAGGGCCGTCCGTTCAAATTGGCTCATGCGTTTCCCTCCCGGCGGCGGGCCAGCTTCTGCTGGCGGATATCCCGCCCGACAAATCCCAGCATGGTATAGCTGCCGATGAGCCGGGAAAGGATGCGTTCATTGTAGGCTTTGCTCAGGGCGGGCAGGTCCAGGTTGGTGCTGATGATGGTGGCCCGTCCCTCGGTCATCCGGTCATTGATGACCTGGTACAGCACCGATTGGCTGTACGCCGTGGCAAATTCCGCCCCCAGGTCGTCCAGGATCAGCAGGTCGCAGGAGAGGATCTCCCGCATGGCGGTCAGGTCATCCGCCCCGGCCTCCCGGTTAAAGCGCACTCGTTCAAACCGGTCAATGAGCGCCTGCGCCGGGTAGTAGCGGACCTCATATCCTCTGGCGGCCACCTCCATGGCAATGCAGGCGGAAAGATAGGTTTTGCCCAGTCCCGTCCGCCCCATAAACAGCAGATTCCCGCTGCCTCCGCTAAAATCCGCGGCATAGCGGCGGCACCGGTTCAGGATATTTCTCATGGTCTCCCGCGGGGAGCGTCCGCCGGCCTCCGCCGCATCGCCGTAGTAGCTCAGGTCAAAGCCCTCAAAGCCCTCGCAGCCCGCCAGCACCCCGGCCGGCAGGGCGGCCATGGCTTCCTTTTGCAGCAGCTGGGTCAGGCAGCGGCAGCGCCGGCCCTCCGTGTAGCCGGTATCCCGGCACAGGGGGCAGCTGTACTGTGGCCGCAGCAGCTCCTCCTCTATGCCGGCTGCCGCCAGGGTGTGCAGTTTATCCCGCTGCACCTGCTCCAGCCCCTTTTGGTATGCCTCTATCGGCTCGCCGTTTATTACCGCAGTGGTCATCTGGCGGCACAGCGCGGCGGCTTTGCCATCGTATTCCCGCAGCTGCGGCAGGCTCCGGTAAAGCTCCTCCCGCCGCAGGGCGGCGTCCTTTTCGGCCTGGCTGCGGCGCCGGGCCAGCAGCTCCATCGCGTTGCGATAAGCGGTGTTTTCCATTTCGATTGATTCTCCTACTCGTCAGTGTTCTGCTCCATAATGCGCATGGCCTCCCCAATGTCGAAGGAATATTCCCCCGCAGCGGCCCGTTGGGCGGCGGTGCGCTCGGCCTCGGCGGCCTCCACCGTGGTAATGCCCTTGGCGGCCCAGGCGGCCAAAATTTTATCAATATAGGCGAAGGATACCTTGCCCGTGGCCTCCACCGCACGGTCATAGGCCAGCTTCATCAGCGCTTCCGGGGTCATGTATTCCCCAAACCAGCGGTTCACACAGGCCTTTTCCCGGGCGGTCAGCGCCCGCTCCGGCAGCCCGAACAACCGCCGGATGCGGCCCTCGTCGTCCTCCTGCTTGGTCAGCCGCTGGATATGGCTCTCTGCCTTTTCATAGGTATCTATGCCATCCTCCAGCCAACCCGCCACCATCTTTTCCAGATAGCTCAGCTTCTTTTTGCCCTTTTCCCGGCAGTAGGCAGCTGCCACCAGCAGGTATTCGGGGCTCAGCTCCAACGAACCGAATAAATACGCCAGAATCTCCCGCTCACTAGGGGAAAGCACACTCCCCCGCGCGGCTTCCAGCTCGGCGGCCAGCGCCGCAAACTGCTTGTCCTCCCGCAGCATGGTGTTGATCTCCCCCGGGGAGAGATGTCCCCGGCTGCGGATAGTGGTGATGCCGTTTTCGGTCGTCTTCACTATGGCGCTTTCGTTATTTTCGGGGGCTTTTGGTGCTTCCTTCGCGGGCTGCGGGTTCTGGCTTTCGGTAAACAGCCCCGATTCCTGCCAGTATTGCAGGCAGTCGGTTACCGCCGCTTCGTCCATTCCCAGCCGCGCCGCAATGCCGGCGGTATCCACAGGGCCTTGCCCCTGCCGCAGCGCCAGCAGCAGCACCTTGAGCTGCTCCTCGGTGCAGAATTTCAAATATCGGTCGGCCACCGCGGTGGGGACGGCAAAAATGCTGCCCCATGGGCCAAAGTTAATTTCATAGGACATGGTTTGCTGTCCTCCCTTGTGATAGCTTGCACAGGGCGCAGGTCCCTGCCTTACAGGCCGCAGGCCGCCCCGGCTGCGCCGGGGCTGGGGGCCTCTCGGCCCCCTACGGCCGTCCTGCGGACGGCCGGGCCTGCGGCCCGCACCCCGGTCCCTGCTTTCCCCCGCCCAGCCGCAGCCGCGGCAGCGGGGCAAAATTCCAGCTTTGATTATACCACAAGAAAATCTTAATGAGAACTAAAAAATGAAATTCCCGCGAACGGTTGCTTTTGCCGGGCCAAAAAGGTTATAATAAAAGAAATCCACCGAAAGAAGGCCGTAAAATGCAGTATCATTACGAAACCCGGGGCGTCTGCTCCCGTGCCATCGATATCAATTTGGATGAGGCCACCGGCATCATCCGCAATGTCCAGTTCACCGGCGGCTGCAACGGCAATACCAAGGGCCTTTCCGCTATGGTCGTGGGCCAGCCGGCCGAAGAGGTCATCCGGCGTCTGCAGGGCATCCGCTGCGGCATGCGCCCCACCAGCTGCCCCGATCAGCTGGCGGAAGCCCTGACCGAAGCCCTGGAGCAGATCTGAGGCTTCGCCGCCAGATAGAGGAAAGGGAGGAATCGGCTTGACAGAAGAAGTAAAGATCTACCGACAGCATGGAATAAAGGAACCGGCCCTTTCCGAGGGGGAAAAGGCGGCCCGGGAATACCGCCGCCAGCAGCAGAACGGCAACCTGGAGCGGGCCCACCGCCTGGGAGAGAATCTTTGCACCCTCTTTTTGGGAATGCCGGTGGAGGGAGAATACGCCGCCCAGCAGTGGGTGCTGCTCTCCTATCTGGTAGAAAATGAGCTGGAGCAGCAGGTGGAAAATCCCCTGCTGGAGCAGTCGGCGCATAGCCGCTTTGCGGAGGAGCTGGAGCAGCAGGCCCCGGAGCTGGCCCGCACCGTCCACGATGCCCGGGCCTTCACCCTCTATACCCTCAATGAAACCCGCCGCACCCCCCGCAGCGAGGGCGAGATCTTCGCCAAGCTGTGCGGAAAGCCGGAGCAGGAGGAGGTCATCGCGCTGGGCGAGCACCTGGCGGAGGAATTCACCTCCCGCATTACGGCTGCGGTGTCGGCCGCGGGCTTTCTTACCGAATAACCGCAGAAAAAGGAACGAAACCATGGAACAGAATCTGTTTACCGAAGGGGTGCGTCCCGGCAGCGTCACCACCCCGGAGGAAGTCCATATGCTCATCTGCTACATCTTCCGGGAGGCCGGGCAGCCGGTCACGCTGGATCAGGCCAATGAGGTGCTGCAGCGCCAGTCGCTGGTCAATTACTTCGAGTTTGCCGAGGCCGCCGAGCGTCTGATCCGCATGGGGCACCTGCGCCCCGCCGAAAACGGCCGCTACACCCTCTCCCCGGAGGGTGAGAAGCTGGCGGATACCTTCCGGCAGAAGCTGCCCGCCGCCGTGCGGGAGCGCGCCCAAAGAGCCCTGGATGATGTGCTTACCCTGCTGCGCCGCCAGCAGGAAAATAAAGTTCGGGTGAAAAAGGTGGGGGATGGCTGCGAGATCACCCTCACCATCACCGATATCGGCAGCGACTTGATGAGCCTGACCCTTTTCCTCCCCACCGAAAAGGAGTGTGAGCAGGTCCGCCGCCGCTTCCTCAATGATCCGGCGCTGCTGTATAAGGGCACCATGGCGCTGCTCACCGGGGATATGGAAACCTTCGGGGACCTGACCCCCAGCGGCCGGGATCTTTTCATCTAAGCCAAGCCAAAGGAGAAAACATATGGCTGCCAAGCATATTTTAATGGGATTCTGCGCACTGTATGCCCTGGCCAGGGGCATCGGCACAGTGCTGTACTACCTGTCCGGCGCCGGCCAGCTGCAAATAGCCGTCCTCATTATTTCCTTTATCGTCAGTGTCATCGGCCTGGTGGCTGTGGTACTGTGGATCGCCCAGCGGCAGGTAAAGGGTATTACCGTGCGGCTGCTGCTGTTTTTGTACAGCGGGGCTGCTGTCGCCAATATCCTCATCACCCGGGGCAATCCGGTGCCGCAGGGCATCGGCCCCTGGGAGCTTCTCATCACCGGTACGGTATTTGAGTGCCTGCTGTTTTTGGCTTCGCTGCTCATCCCCCTGCCGGACCACCCCTACGCGGGAAAATAATTTTTTTCACAAAAG
>ENA-UERG01003322-UERG01003322.1-human-gut-metagenome-genome-assembly--contig:-NODE-3322-length-10383-cov-3.770716_pt1 | contig 10383 bp, 7 predicted proteins | sample MGYA00242954_ERZ507954 | MGnify/ENA primary metagenome ERZ507954 (study PRJEB26167, sample SAMN06115478) | human gut metagenome | host: Homo sapiens | place: China:Sichuan | collected 2015-01-21... | reverse complement strand
TTTCTCTGTTATTATAAATGAGTCGTCGCGAGAGAGTGATTGATACGCGGAAGTGTCGGAATTGGCAGACGAGCAAGACTAAGGATCTTGTGTTCATTGCGAACGTGTGGGTTCAAGTCCCATCTTCCGCATTACATCACAAATATTCGTGAAGATTATGCAGGAGTGGCGGAATTGGCAGACGCGCAGGCTTCAGGTGCCTGTGGTAGCAATATCGTGTGGGTTCAAGTCCCATCTCCTGCATTTTTTATTTGCGGGAAGACTTGAGAGTGAAGGCTTCCCGCTTTTTCATTTCCTGTATTTTATATACTGCAAAATTAATTCGGCAGCTTTCTCGATACCGATTTTCCCTGTATCAATACAAAGATCATACTCATTGCCGTCGCCCCAGCGGGTTGCCGTGCACTGTTCCTGAAATGCAGAACGCTTTTCATCTACTTCCCGTAATGTCTCCGCAGCCTCTTTTTCAGATACGTGGTCGCGCTCCTGGATTCTCTTTTTCCGTATGTCCGGATCGGCGTGGAGATAAACGGACACACAGTCCGGGTCATCCTTGTAGATCGTATTTGCACATCTGCCGATGATAATACAGGATTCCTGCTCCGTGACATCCTTTACAAAACGGATATATCGTTCACGCGGATTTTTGGAACCGTAGCTCATGATAAGACTGTAAAGAAAACTGTCGATCGGTTTCTCGTTCAGAAAATTTGCGTTTTCATCATAGACGTTTCTTCTTTTAGACTCTTCAATAAATCTTTTTTTGTCAAAAATCTCCATACCCAGTTTTTCGGACAGAATGTCGGCGACTTTGTGCCCGCCGCTTCCACACTGCCTTGCGATTGTTATTTTCATGCTTATTGACCTGCCTTTCTCATTTTATAATAAATTAAAAATAAAAATCTGTTGCAATGATAGTGCCGCCGATCAGGAACCGGAGAATCCATATCGTGTAGTAATCTTTTGCGATATCTTCCGGGCAGAACATCTTCTTCGGCTTTTTCGGATGGTAGAAAATTTCACATTCTGCGCTTTTGGCTTCCGCATGCAGCTTCTTATTGTACGGATAGATGCTATGCACGTTGGTATAATCCGTGCTGTCCACCTCATAGGCATAATAGTACTGCTCCGTGGTGTACGTGGAGTGATCCGCGTCGGTGGTTGTCGATTCGTGAAATGTTCTCGTCGCTTTTGTCTGCCGGTAGTTTGTCTTGCGAAGCCAGGGGGTGCCCAGCTGGCAGTAGAGAACAAATACCACAAACGAAACCGGAACCGGGACGTTCAGGGAACTGCCCCCGATTAAAAAAAGAAAGCCGAGCAGCAGACCTCTTAGAATTCCCCACATTGGTCTCCAATATACCGAAATCATAATAAGGATGATGAGCAGAAATAAAACCATGGTACCACACTCCTTGTTCATTTGGTGGTTATAGTATAGCATTTTTAGCGCAAGGAAACATGATTTTTTCAAACTGTGTCGAAAAAAATAGAGGAAATCCACTCCGGACGCAGAATTATATATATGGAGTCACTGCGTAGTGCGTGACGAAAAAGAGGAGATAATACATGTCGATACGGGAAGAAATAGAGAGAATGGAGTGCGAGACCTTAAGTCCGTACGCCACGCTCAGCATTCATTCTAAGGGCAGAGATGTGTATGAGGAGCCGTGTGATATCAGACCGGTATTTCAGCGTGACAGAGACCGCATCCTGCACAGCAAGGCGTTCCGGCGTCTCAAGAACAAAACGCAGGTGTTTCTGACGCCGAAGGGCGATCATTACCGGACGAGACTGTCCCATACACTCGAGGTATCGCAGAATGCCAGAACGATCGCAAAGGCACTGCGTCTCAATGAGGATCTGGTCGAGGCGATCGCGCTCGGACACGATATTGGACATACGCCGTTTGGACATGCCGGCGAGTTCGTGTTAAACGGGCTCTGCGAGAATGGATTCCGGCACAACGAACAGAGTGTGCGTATCGTGGAGAAGCTGGAGAAGGATGGAAAAGGGCTGAATCTCACATGGGAAGTGCGGGACGGTATTTTGAACCATCAGTCCAGACTGATGCCGCATACGCTCGAGGGAAAGATTGTGCGCTTTTCGGATAAGATTGCCTATATCAACCACGATATTGACGATGCGATCCGTGCGCTGGTCTTAACGGAGGACGATATTCCGCTTGAACTCAGAAAGACCCTTGGTTTTTCCACCAAGCAGCGCCTCAATACGCTGATACATAACATTATCATGAACAGCAGGGAGAAGGATGACATCATGATGTCGCCGGAGATCGAGGAGGCGATGATCGATCTGCGCAAGTTCATGTTTGAGAACGTCTACAAGAACCCGGTGGCAAAGGGAGAGGAAGTCAAGGCGAAGGCGATGATCGAGCAGCTCTTTTACTTTTACAAGGAGCATCTGGATCAGCTCCCGGCAAAATATCTGCGCATGATGGACGAGGGCGAGAGCGCGGAGCGCGTGGTCGCAGACTACATCGCAGGAATGACGGATCAGTATGCCATCACCAAGTTTTCGGAGTACTTTCTGCCTCAGGCCTGGCAGGTGGACGGCTATTAAGACTGTGTCATGCCTGAGGCGTCCCAGGGCATGGCAGGTGGACGGCTATTAGATTAGAATGGAAATAAAAAGCGGAAAGAAAGGAGCGGAAGATGCCGCGTTATTCGGATGAATTGATAGAAGAAGTGCGTTCGCGCAACGATATCGTGGACGTCATTTCGCAGTATGTGCGGCTGTCAAAAAAGGGCAGTACCTACTTCGGGCTGTGCCCTTTCCATAATGAGAAGACCGGTTCTTTTTCGGTCTCTCCCAATAAACAGATGTACTATTGTTTTGGCTGCCACGCGGGAGGCAATGTTTTTACCTTCCTGATGCAGTACGAGAATTACACGTTCGGGGAAGCAATGGAAGCGCTTGCCGAGCGGGCGGGCGTCGACCTCCCGAAGCAGGAATATACGGCGGCGCAGCGGCAGGAGGCGGACCGGAGGGCACGTCTTTTGGAGATCAACAAGGAGGCGGCAAAGTATTTTTTCGTGCTGCTTCGCGGGGAGCGCGGAAAACGTGCGCTTGATTATTTTAAAAAGAGGGCGTTGTCCGATGAGACGATCCACAAGTTCGGGCTTGGATATTCGGATCAGTACAGCGATGATCTGTACCGGTATCTGCGGTCGAAGGGCTATGACGATGAGATCTTAAAGGATTCCGGTCTTGTCACGATCGATGAGGTGCGGGGCGGACATGATAAGTTCTGGAACCGTGCCATGTTTCCGATCATGGATGTGCACAATAAGGTGATCGGATTTGGCGGGCGCGTCATGGGAGATGGAGAGCCAAAGTATCTCAATTCCCCCGAGACGAAGATTTTCGACAAGAGCCGCAATCTTTACGGACTCAATTTCGCACGGGCGACAAAAAAGCCGCAGCTGCTCTTGTGCGAGGGATATATGGATGTGATTGCACTGCACCAGGCAGGGTTTGACAATGCCGTGGCGTCGCTCGGTACGGCGCTCACAAGCGGTCATGCCAATCTGCTCAAGCGTTATACCAAGGAAGTCTATCTGACGTATGACAGCGACGGGGCGGGGATCAAGGCGGCGCTCAGGGCCATCCCGATTTTAAAAGAAGTCGGAATCACGACCAAGATCATCAACATGAAGCCGTATAAGGATCCCGATGAGTTTATCAAGGCGCTTGGCGCAGAGGCGTATCAGGAGCGCATCGACCAGGCGGAGAACAGTTTTCTGTTTGAGGTGCGCATGGAAGAGCAGCAGCACGACATGCACGATCCGGAGGGCAAGACGGCCTTTTACAATGCGGTCGCGAAGATGCTTTGCGGATTTACGGAGAAGTTAGAGCGCGATAATTATATCGAGGCGGTTGCAGCCAAATACATGATCTCGCCGGACGATTTGAGAAGGCTGGTCAATCAGCAGGGATTAAAGGCCGGACTTGCCGGAGGAGGCAGGGCGCCGCAGAGCGTCGCGGACGCACAGGACGGTGCGCGCACAGAATACAAAAAGAGTGCGAAAAAGCGCGAGGACGGCATGGTGCAGTCGCAGAAGCTTCTGCTGACGTGGCTGACGAACAGTCCGGCGTTGTTTCCAAAGGTGCAAAGATATGTTGGTGCAGATGATTTTACGGACCCGATCTGCCACAGTGTGGCAAAAATGCTGTTTGAACAGTATGAGAAGGACGGGACAGTCAATCCTGCGCGGATCATCAGCACCTACGAGGATGAGGAGCAGCAGCGGGTGGCAGGGGGAATCTTAAGCGCGACAATCCGCGGGGTGGGTACCAGGGAGGAGCGCGAAAAAGCGCTGCGCGAGACCGTGATCCGCGTCCGGGAGAACAGCATCAATCACAAGCTGGCAAACACGTTTGACGTTCAGGAGATGGCGGCTCTGGCAAAGGAAAAGAATGAGCTGCCGGGAACGGTTCATATTCCGCTGGAGGAATGAGAGCGGGCAAAGAAGCAGGAATGTGGATGAAAATCTGCATTTAAGGACAAAATAGTAACGAACTATGAGAGGATGAAGCGAAAATGGCAAAAAAGAAAGAAAACACCGACAATAAGGAAGTTCTGGGAGAAAACAAGGAGAACTCTGCTGCGAAAACTGCCGATGCGGGAGCAGAGAACGGGGTGGCAAGCGCCCAGGAGAAGTTCCAGATAAAGTTAAGAGAACTGCTTGCGCTGGCAAAAAAGAAGAAAAACATGCTGGAGTATCAGGAGATCAGCGACTTCTTTTCCGACATGCAGCTGGATGCAGAGCAGTTTGAGAAGATTCTGGATTTCCTTGAGGCAAACAACATCGACGTGCTTCGTATTACGGATGACGACGTTGACGATGAGATGCTTCTTGACGTCGATGATGAGGATGAGATTGAGGTCGAGAAGATTGATCTTTCCGTTCCGGACGGTGTCTCCATTGAAGATCCGGTGCGTATGTATTTAAAAGAGATCGGAAAAGTGCCGCTTCTGTCCGCGGAGGAGGAGATTGAGCTGGCAAAGCGTATGGAGCTCGGCGATCAGGAGGCGAAAAAGAGACTGGCAGAGGCCAATCTTCGTCTGGTTGTCAGCATTGCAAAGCGCTATGTCGGTCGTGGAATGTTGTTTCTGGATCTGATTCAGGAGGGAAATTTAGGACTGATCAAGGCGGTGGAAAAGTTTGATTACCGCAAGGGATATAAGTTCTCCACCTACGCGACATGGTGGATCCGTCAGGCAATCACGAGAGCCATTGCAGATCAGGCGAGAACCATCCGTATTCCGGTGCATATGGTCGAGACGATCAACAAGCTGATCCGTGTCAGCAGACAGTTACTGCAGGAGCTGGGACGCGAACCTACTCCGGAGGAGATCGCTGCGGAGATGAACATGCCGGTGGAGCGTGTGCGTGAGATCTTAAAGATTTCGCAGGAGCCGGTATCCTTAGAGACTCCGATCGGTGAGGAGGAGGACAGCCATCTCGGTGATTTTATCCAGGACGACAACGTTCCGGTACCGGCGGATGCAGCGGCATTTACCCTGTTAAAAGAACAGCTGGAGGAAGTGCTCGGAACGCTGACAGAGCGTGAGCAGAAGGTGCTGACACTGCGTTTTGGACTGGAGGACGGACGTGCGAGGACACTTGAGGAAGTCGGAAAAGAGTTCAATGTCACACGTGAGCGTATCCGTCAGATCGAGGCGAAGGCGCTGCGCAAGCTGCGTCATCCGAGCAGAAGTCGCAAATTAAAGGATTATCTGGAGTAATCTATGGTAAAAATATCAGAACGTTTAAGAACGGCGGCAGGACTCATCGGAGAGGGAGAGCGGCTGGCGGATGTGGGAACCGATCACGGGTATGTACCGATTTATCTGGTGGAACGAAAGCGCATCCCCAGTGCGATTGCGATGGATATCCGGACGGGACCGCTGCAGCGTGCCAGGGAACACATCCGGATGTACGGCATGGAAGATTACATACAGACCCGTCTGTCGGACGGCGTTGCGGCGCTAAAGCCGGGTGAGGCGGACACCATCCTGATTGCGGGGATGGGCGGCGGACTGGTCATACATATTCTGGAGAGCGGGAGAGTCATCTGTGAGCAGGCACACGGGCTGGTTTTGCAGCCGCAGTCAGAGCTTCCGAAGGTGCGGCGTTTTCTGATGGAGAACGGTTATGTCACAGAGAGGGAAGAGATGGTCATGGAGGATGGGAAATATTACCCCATGATGCGCGTTCACTTTGATGCTTCCGCAGTCTCTCATGCGGACAGCTTTACAGAAGAGCAGGAACTGGAATTCCGCTATGGAAAGCAGCTTCTTACAGAAAAACATCCGGTGCTTCTGGCGTATCTTCGCTGGGAAGTGCAGATCCAGCAGGATATTTTAACACAGTTATCCGGTCAGCCGGCGACGGAGCAGATTGCAGCCCGGATTGACGACGTAAAACAGATCCTCGCGCAGAATGCCAGGGCGCTTGCGTATTATGAATGAAAAAAGCCTTGAAGAAAAGGCAGAGGGGGAGAGATTTGTATGGGGAAAGATATGGTCAGCTTGACAATTGAAGGGGAAGTAAGACAATATCCGGCGGGAACCAGTTTCCTTGCAATTTCGCAGGAATATCAGGAAAAATATCCGGATGACATCGTGCTTGTGGTGTATAATAACCGGCTGCGGGAATTGAATAAGACGGCACAGCGGGACGGAACGCTTTCGTTTGTGACGACGGCCGATAAGACGGGAAAAAAGACATACCGCAGAAGCGTCACGCTTCTGATGCAGAAGGCGGTCTACAATCTCTGGGGAAGTGAACATATCAGCGTCCGTGTGCTTTATTCCATCGGCCAGGGATATTACTGTGAGCTGCGTGAAAAGGCGGACGGACAGGAGCGCGTGATTGCGGTGGACGAAGCACGCGCCATAGCGCTGAAAAAGGAGATGTACCGTCTTGTAACGGAGGATATCGAGATTGAGAAGCGCAGCATGAACACAGATGATGCGATTGCACTGTTCCATGACCTCGGGATGGAGGATAAGGAAAAGCTTTTTAAATACCGCCGCAGCTCCAGGGTCAATATCTATGTACTTGATCACTATAAGGACTATTTTTACGGATTCATGGTGCCGTCTACGGGCTATCTCCGCTACTACGATATTGTGACGTATGAGGATGGATTTGTACTTCTGTTCCCGAATGAGAATACAAGAGAAGTGGCAGAGTTTGCACCTTCCGGGAAGCTGTTCCACACGCTGAAAGCTTCGCGTGAGTGGGGACGCATGTTAGAGATCGGCACGATCGGCGCGCTCAATGACGCGATTGCGGAAGGGCGCATGCAGGACATTATTCTGACACAGGAGGCGCTGTTTGAGGAGCGGATCGGACATCTGGCAGATACGATCGTAAAGTCGGGCGGCAAAAAGTTTATCATGATTGCCGGACCGTCTTCCTCCGGAAAGACCACCTTTTCACACCGCCTTTCTATCCAGCTTGCTGCGAAGGGATTAAAGCCGCATCCGTTCCCTCTCGATGATTATTATGCGAACAGGGACCAGTGCCCGCGCGATGAGAACGGGGAACTCGATCTGGAATGTCTGGAAGCGCTGGATGTGGAGCTGTTTAACCACGACATGAATGAACTACTTGCGGGCAAGCGCGTCAATCTGCCGGTCTTCAATTTTAAGACCGGCAAGCGGGAATACAAGGACCGCTACATGCAGCTTGGAAAAGAGGATGTACTGGTCATCGAGGGAATCCACGGACTCAACGACAGGCTGTCCTGCTCGCTCCCGGTGGAGCGCAAGTTTAAAATCTACATCAGTGCGCTGACCCAGCTCAACATCGACGAGCACAAATGCCTGCCAACAACGGACGGCAGAATGATCCGTCGGATTGTGAGAGATGCGCGCACGAGAGGAACTTCCGCAAAGGAGACCATTGCCATGTGGGATTCGGTGCGCCGCGGTGAGGAGCGCTACATTTTCCCGTTCCAGGAGGGGGCGGACGTGATGTTTAACTCGGCACTGATCTATGAACTGGCGGTGTTAAAGATGTATGCCGAGCCGCTGCTGTTTGCCATTGACAAGGATTGTCCGGAATATCTGGAGGCAAAGCGCCTGCTCAAGTTTCTGGATTATTTCCTTCCGATGCCGAGCGACGGTATCAGCCAGAATTCGATTATCCGCGAATTCATCGGCGGTTCCTGCTTCAATGTATAGGATTGCTTTGACATTTTGCGGAAAGCACATTATAATAAGCAATAGTTGCGGTGATAAGTAGAACAAATGATCGCGGCCCAGCATTGCTGGGGTGAGGAAAGTCCGGGCTTCACAGGGCAGGATGCCGGATAACGTCCGGTGGAGGCGACTCCAAGGATAGTGCAACAGAAATATACCGCCGGTTCCGGTAATGCCGGAATCCGGTAAGGGTGGAAGGGCAGTGTAAGAGACTACCGCCGCGCTGGTAACAGAGCGGGCATATGTAAACCCCATCCGAAGCAAGACCGAACAAAAGCGTTGACGCGGCCCGCCAGCTTTAGGTAGGTTGCTTGAGGTGGCTGGCAACAGTCATCCTAGATAGATGATCATTCCGACCGTGGCTTGCCACGGTTTAGACATAACCCGGCTTATCGTTCTGCTTATCATTGTCACATAGAAGTATCTGAGAGTCGCGCAGCGGCTCTTTTTATTTCATAGGAAATACCGTGATACATTAATGTGTGAAAGTAGAACCTTCCTAGAAATAAAAAACGCTCTGCGGGGATGCATTGCATTTCCCTATGAAGCAATAAGAAGGAGTTTTTCTATGAACGGCATAAAACTTTTTAATGATCTTATGGAATATGCGGATGGCAAAGGTGCATCGGATGTACACCTTGTCCCGGGAAGAACGGCAATGCTTCGGATTGACGGAGAACTGACTGCCGCAGGACTGGAGGACACCGCAGAATGGCAGGATGCAGATCTTGCGGAGGTGACGGAGCAGATCTTGTCCGGGGATCAGCTGGAAGAGTACCGCACGAAAGGCGCGCTGGTATGCAGCTATTCATTTTCCAAAGCGCTGCGTCTGCGCGTGTCCGTATACAGACAGCAGGGGAGAGATGCCATGTCCGTAAGACTGCATTCGTCCGGGGTTCCGATGCCGGAGGAACTTCTGCTGCCGGAGGAGATTACGGAGCTTGTGAAAAACGGGCGCGGACTGCTTCTTGTCACGGGAGGCAGAGGAAGCGGAGTGACGACGACGATGGCATCACTTGCCGCACAGATTGGCGCAACACAGTCAAAGGTCATTGTCTCTGTGGAGGATACGACAGAATACATCCTTCCGCAGGGAAGGGGACTGGTTGTGCAGCGGGAGATCGGAGCGGACTGCGCTTCCAGGGAGGAAGCCCTTGCGATGGCGCTGCAGCAGGATGCCGATGTGATCCTTCTGGATGGAATCGGGAACGAGCGGGAGGCCGGGCTTTTGTTTGCAGCAGTCAGGAGAGGGCAGTTTGTGATTCTGGCAGAGAAGGAGGACAGTGTGACGGCGGCATTGCTCCATCTGGTACAGTGCGGCGGGAGCACATCCGGGTCGCAGATCCTTCTGGAAAGTCTGGCGCAGGGACTGGCGGGGGCTATGGCGCAGAAGCTGCTGCGGCGGCAGGATGAAGCCGGGCGCGTGGCTGCCTATGAGGTTCTGGTGGCGGATGCCGGGGTGCGCAGTCTGATTGCGGAGAACCGGATACAGCAGCTGGATACGTCCGCCGGAGCAGAGAAGGAGCGTGGCAGAGTGCAGATGGATGATGCGATTTACAATCTTTATATGAAGAGCTGCATTACGTCCGAGACGGCGATCGCAGGAGCAAAAGATCCGGAGGATATGAGGAAAAAGGTGCGCCTGTTTTGACAGGCAGCCTGAAATCTAATCAAAGTCTAAAATGTTTCTAAAAAGACGATAGGAAGGTTGACAGTCTATTTTGCAGGGCTTAACATGATCTCATGATCCGGAAAGGAAGGAATGGATATGAGAGAAAAACTGCAGCGTTTTATGACTGGACGGTATGGAGCGGATGAGCTTGGGAGAACCTTGAACATCGTGGTATTGGTGAGTCTGGTTGTGTCGATGTTTAGCGGGCTTCTGCCGGTGCTTTCCGTTTTTTACTGGTTTGGAATTGCGCTGATGATTTATAATTGTTTCCGTATGTTTTCAAAGAACGTCTCGAAGCGTTACGAGGAGAATCAGCGGTATCTGAGCAGGCGCTACAAAGCAGTTGTGAAGCGGGATCAGTGGAAGAAGCGCTTCGCACAGAGAGATACCTACCGCTTTTTCAAGTGTCCTGGATGCAGGCAGAGAGTGCGGGTGCCGAAGGGAAGAGGCAAAATATGTATTACCTGCCCGAAGT
>ENA-UERG01003320-UERG01003320.1-human-gut-metagenome-genome-assembly--contig:-NODE-3320-length-10391-cov-5.553810_pt1 | contig 10391 bp, 10 predicted proteins | sample MGYA00242954_ERZ507954 | MGnify/ENA primary metagenome ERZ507954 (study PRJEB26167, sample SAMN06115478) | human gut metagenome | host: Homo sapiens | place: China:Sichuan | collected 2015-01-21... | reverse complement strand
TCAGAATATATTTTATATATTTTCTAAAAATATTTTTCAGATTTTCTGAAAATTTTCTTTCGTTTTTAATAACTTCATCGGAAGCAGAAAAATCAAACCCACAACAAAGAACATCCCCGTACATAAAAGAGCCAAGCGTTGATCGTTGCCTGTCACCCAAGTGATCAATCCATAAGTCATCGGGCCAATGATATTGGCTACCCACAGCGCCATATTCCAAAATGAATAAAATGCCGCTCGGTCTTTTTCAGGCGCAAGAACGCCAACCAAAGCGCGGCCCGCTGATTGGCTTGATCCCATCGCAATACCGGCCAAGTTTGCCGCCACCCAAAAAAGCGCCTTGGTTTGAGCAAAATAAGCCACACCCACCATGGCTATCCAAATAAAAAGCGTCACGATCAAGGCATTTTTGTGACCAATACGATCCTCCACATAGCCAAAAGCAAAGGCTCCGATTGCCGCTGTGATGTTGACAAGCAACACAAGGAGAATCGTTTCGTCCGGCGTAAATCCCATGGCTTGATCGGCGTAAACCGCAGCCAGTGTCACCACAACGGCGATTCCACCTTGGAAGAAGAGACCGCTAGCAACCAACCATGCGAAATTGCGGTGAGCGGGCAAGCTTTTGAATGTTTTAATAAGGCTTGCCTGGGATTCTTTTACCAACGACCAAAATGAAGATTGGGTTCTGGGTACGGCTCTTTCCTTTAGCCATAAAGCAAGAGGCAGGGCCGCGATAAAAAAGATGAGCGCCGTGATCAGCATGGTGTAGGGTACATAATTCTCTGCCGTCAATCCCTTTGACTGCATAGCCAAAACGACAGCCAGACTTAACCCCAAAGTCAAAAGACCGCCGCAATAGCCAAAGCTCCATCCCCAACCAGAGACTTTCCCAATGGATCGATCATCCGCGATTTCAGGTAAGAATGCGGAATTAAGAGTTTCTCCGACGTTGTAAGCGAAATTGCTGACAATGACCATAAGAACAGCCCAAACAATGGTGCCGGTGCCGGTAAAAGCCAAACCGACGGTGCCTGCGATACAAATCAAACTCATCAGCACTGTCCAAAACTTTTTATTAGCCTTAAGGTCGCTGGCCGCACCAATAAGGGGCATGGAAACAATAGCCAAAATATTGCTTGCCGCGATTACCGTTGTCCAAAGAAGTGTCGCCCAAGAAGCCTCTTCACAAATAACACCGACAAAATAAGCATTAAAAACCGCTGTGAGAACAACAGTCGTATAGCCGGAATTAGCGAAATCAAAGGCCGCCCATGAGACTACCTCACGACCCGAAACGCCTTCTTTTAAATGCTGAAGTGAAAATAGCGACACCTTTGATCCTTTACACGTGTGCTAATGTTCTGATGTGGGCAACAACAGCTCTTGAGAGACTGCGAGGTTCATAACCGCCTTCGAGCACACTGACAATTTTTTCATCACAAACACTACGCGCAATATCATCAATAATTCGTGTGATATGGGCATAGTCCAAATCAGAAAAATCCAATCCCGACATGATATCGGCCATATGAGCGTCAAAACCTGCCGATATCAAGATGAGCTGAGGTTGACACTCGCGAATTAAAGGTTCCCACTTGGAACGAATCACCTCACAAGCCGCCTCCCCTCGGTCACCGGCAGCAAGGGCAAACTTATGGATATTAGGCGCCAAACTCTCGAGCTTAGGATACGGGAAAATCTCTTTTTCAAAAAAAGAGAAGAAATGAATACCCTCGAGCCCTGCCAGAATATCCTCGGTCCCGTCGCCGTGATGCGCATCAATATCTAAGACCGCTATTCGTTTAATGCCTAGAACATCTCTTGCATATAACGCCGCAATTGCCACATTGTTGAAAATACAAAAGCCTTCCGCTTTATCTCGATGAGCATGGTGGCCCGGTGGGCGCACGCAACAAAACGCATTGGTGAGTTTGCCAGAGAGGACTTCATCCAACGCCTCAAGTACACAACCCGCGCTTTCTAATGCGGCCGTCCACGAATCACGGCTTACAATCGTATCTTCACTGATATGAACCAATTCATCTTCTTTTTCGGGAATCAAAGAGCGAACGTAATCAACGTATTGTTGATCATGAGCACGCAAAAGATCCTCTAAAGAAGCCTGACGCTCCGTCTGTTTCCGACAAAAAGCACTTTCCAAACCTGAGGCAACCAACCGCTCTTCTATCGCTCGAATCCGCTCAGGCGAATCCGGACTTGAGAATCCTGTGATGTGGCGATAACACGATTCGTGGGTAAATAGACCTGTTGACACAAATAATCCTTGTTTTTTCTTTGATTTTAACCGCTACCCACAATTAATTTGTCAATCTATATCGAACAAAGTTATATTTTTAGCCATTTTGTTCGATATATCGAACAAAATTTAAAATTAATAAAGATTGTTCGATATAATAGCCAATAACAAAAAAAGGGAAACAAAAATGAGCGAACTATTAGTACCTCGATCTGATCTATTAGGAAAGATTAAACCGTTTTACAACGATTTAGATTTGATCAAAGTTTTAACCGGTATGCGACGTACCGGCAAATCCACCCTTTTTGAACTTATCAAGGAAGATATTTCAAATTCTTTACATCTTAAAGACAAACATTTCTTGAGTATTAATTTTGAAGATATCCGTTGGCGCTCTCTTCCCCTTGAAGAGATTCATGAAAAAATATTGCATTTTGCTCAACAACAAACCCCTTCTTATGTTTTTTTAGATGAAGTTCAGAATGTTGATCGCTGGGAAATCATGGTGAATTCCCTTCGTCAGCACGCCATAGCCAGTATTTTCATAACCGGTTCGAATTCAACTAGCCACTCATTTAAGCGGTCGTTACGTTTCTTTTGAAGTTTTCCCTTTTTCATTTAAAGAATTTGTCCTTTGTAATAAAAGAAATTCTGATTTATCAATTAATGAAATTTTTAATACCTACCTCACTGTCGGAGGAATGCCCGCATGGGCTCATGGATTTTCCAAGCGTCCCTTTGAAGCTTGGCAACAATACTTAAGTGACCTTTTTGACACCATTTTTATTAAGGACATCATCTCGCGACGGCAAATCCGTGATGTTGAACTATTCAAAAAAGTTCTCCGTTACCTCTTTGATCAAACCGGGCATCCAATATCGATCGCTTCCTTGACCAGATATTTGAAATCTGAAGGGCGCACTCCCAGCAAGGAAACCCTAGCCAATTTTATTGAAGCTGCCTGCGAAGCTTTTATTTTCGAAAAAATGAATTTTGAAACGGCCGAAGGTAAACGTATGCTAGCCTTCAACCATAAGTTTTACATCAATGATCATGGCTTGCGTCAGGCTTTGTTTTTATCTAACCAAATCAATATTGATCAGATATTAGAAAACATTGTCGCGATTGAGTTACGCAGACGTGGTTGGAAAGTAAGCATTGGAAGAATTGCTGGCGCTCAAAAACCGTCGAAAGAACTTGAGGTTGACTTCATAGCGAGAAAAAACAATCAAACCCTCTATGTGCAAGTGGCCTATTTACTAGCCAATAAGGAAACCGAAGAACGTGAATTCGGGGCACTTCTATCAATACCGGATAACTTCCCGAAGGTTGTACTTAGCTTGGACCCGATCTTGAGACCGCAAAAAGGCATTGAACACAAAGATCTTCGGCAATGGCTCTTATCGGAGTGGTAGAACGCTCTAAAAAAGTTGTTTTGTTTTAGAATTCAGAACTAAATTGTTCTACTCTTTTCTCGCTCATCGATGAAACGCTTACTTGACATTGTGTTGATTCTGTTTTCGCTGCCAATCATGTTACCTGTAGCGTTAATCGTTGCCATTGCTATTAAGCTTGATTCTCCCGGCCCTGTCTTATACTGGTCTGAACGCATAGGCCGAAATGGGAGACCGTTTATCATGCCGAAATTCCGTTCCATGAGTGTTGGCGCGCCCATTGTAGAAGCTGAAAAATTCACCAATGCCGGCAGTTATATCACCAAGGTTGGAGAATTTATCAGAAAGACCAGCCTGGACGAAATTCCTCAGTTCTGGTCGGTTCTAAAAGGTGACATGAGTCTTATTGGCCCCAGACCACTTTTACCGATTGAAACCCATGTTTTGGAACTGAGAAAAGCGGCGGGCGTTGATAAGCTTTTACCCGGAATTTCCGGTTGGGCTCAAATTAACGGGCGCACATGCATAAGCGGCGATGACAAGGCTACCTTAGACATCGAATATATGAGAAAGCGCTCTCTTTTATTTGATATCAAAATCATTGTGTTGACGATCTGGAAAGTCGTCAAGCAAGATGACATTGTTCACTAGCTAATTGTTTTTTCCACTCACTAAACCGCTAGAGTGCGAATATCCACCCAATGTAGCCATTGCCGTGGCAATTCGTCTGCCTTCAAAAACCTCACCATGTACCAAGGTAAATAAAGAACGCTCTCATCAGTGTCCTGATTACCTTGACACAAAACAACAGCCTCAGTTATTCCCCAATCTTTTACAACCAAAACATTATTTAACGGCGCATGCAACTTAAAACTTACCCTGGACTTCACCTCAACCGGTAAAACTTTTCCATTCTTCTCCACAACAAAGTCAACCTCGCCGTGTCGAACTGAATTGAAATACCTCAACGGGAAACCATTCGCTAGAAGTTGTTGAGCCACAGCGTTTCCAAGAATACTGCCCCAATTGACAGAAACGTCGCCGTTAAGCAAGGCGAATTGGATGTTTTGCATACAGGCGTCGGTCAATAAACCGGTATCACAGAAAAATAGTTTAAATAAATTGTGTTTTTCGCTTAATTTAAGCGGAATGGTCGGTTGCGAGACGTTGTAACATGGAAGGGCCACGCCTGCATCATAGAGCCATAAAAAATGCTACATTTTTAAAATTTTAGGCGCCTTATGAACAAAAAAATGGAGAGCCCCTCATTCAAAGAACTCCCCAATTAAAGACCAAACCGTATGATCGATCAGTCTTCATCAACTTTTTTCGGTTGAGCTTTAGCGGCCTTTGCCTGCGCTTCTAGTTTGGCTAAATACTCTTCCGTAATGTCGCCCGTAATGTATTCACCATCAAAGCACGAGCATTCAAAGCGCTCGATAGAGGGGTTCATATCATGAAGGGCTGACTTTAAGTCTTCCAAGCGTTGGTAAACGACTGCATCGGCTTCAAGAATCTTGCAGACTTCATCATCGGTCTTGCCATCTCCACAAATGAGTTCTGAGCGAGTCGGCATATCAATACCGTAAACATTCGGGAAGCAGACGCGAGGTGCGGCACTGGCCACAAACACTTTCTTCGCACCGGCTTGTTTTGTCATGCGAACAATTTCGTGCATTGTCGTACCGCGAACGATGGAGTCATCCACCAGGAGCACGTTCTTGTCTTTAAATTCCACGGCCATGGCATTTAATTTTTGACGAACAGTCTTTTTACGAATAGCTTGACCCGGCATGATGAAGGTACGACCTACGTAGCGGTTTTTAATGAAACCTTCGCGATAAGGCAAGCGCAAGCGTTGGGCAAGTTGCTGAGCTGCAGGGCGCGAGCTATCCGGAATCGGCATTACTACGTCAATTTCATCCACAGGAATTCTGCGAGCCACTTCGTGCGCCAAGTATTCACCCAAACGCAAACGGGCACCGTAAACCGAGATACCGTCGATGACGCTATCGGGACGGGCGAGATAGACGTATTCGAATGCGCAGGGAACTAGCTGGGCGTGTTCGGCGCATTGAGCCTGATGGATATCCCCCTTCATGTCAACCCAAATGGCTTCACCCGGCGCTACGTTTTGAAGCGTTTCGTATTCCTGAGCTTCGAGAACGTCAGACTCAGAAGCGAAAATGACATCCCTACCCGCTGGCGTTTCTTTTGTACCATAGCAAAGCGGACGGATACCGAAGGGATCGCGGAAAGCGAGCATCCCTTTACCGGCAATCAAAGCGATACAAGCGTATGAACCTTTAACGCGTTTATGAACACCTTTAACGGCTTCAAAAACGATTTCGGGGGAAATTTTGCTGTTAAGCGTCAGGCGGGATAATTCATCAGCCAAAACATTGAGCAACACTTCCGAATCACTCGTGGTATTGATATGACGGCGGTCAGAGTCGTAGAGCTCTTGCTTGAGGGCTTCGGCATTGGTAAGGTTGCCGTTGTGCACAAACATGATGCCGTAAGGAGCGTTGACATAAAACGGTTGGCTTTCTTCGTTGCTGTCGGCATTGCCCTGCGTGGGATAGCGAACCTGCCCCAAACCGCTGTTGCCTAACAAATCACGCATGTTGCGGGTTCTAAAGACATCCCGCACCAAGCCCATTGCCTTATGAATGTGAAAAGTCAATCCATCGAGCGTGGCAATGCCAGCCGCATCCTGACCGCGATGTTGCAACAAAAGCAACGAGTCATAAAGCCGTTGGTTAACCGGCTCATGAGAAAAAAGACCTACAATCCCACACATTTGATAGCCTCATCGGTTAAAAATTTAAAAACTGTCCCCTCTCAATAGCTTTACTTGCGAAGCTTGGCGATGGAATCCGGCATCATCGGCATCATCCAGTCAATCACATTTTCAGCCAAAGGAATACAAACAGAGTGTCTCCACATTTGAGTGGAGGTTGCGCTCGTCATGCCTGCCAAAAACACCACCGCACAGACGAAAACCACACCGCGCAAAAATCCGAACACGCTTCCCAACACGCGATCCTCTGCGCTAATACGGGCCACTTCAAGCATCTTTCGCAAAATCGTTCCCAGAAGTCCGATGGCAAAGACGCAAGCCACGCAGATTAAGACTGCCGCGATAATTGTTCGGATGGCCGGACCTAAGCTTTCAAGAGGAATGAGTCCAGCCAATTCCGGCGAAAATCGAATCGCAAAAACAATCCCGATCACCCAGCCTACAATCGATAAAATTTCCCGAACAACACCCCGTGTCACCCCAACCACCGTGGAGAGAACCAACACGATAATGATTGCCCAATCCAATTCATTCACGATTAACAGTCCTTATCACTTGTGTCCGCTTTCACGAAGCTTTTGCGCTATTACGTCTTCACGGGTTGATTTCAACAAATCCGCCAAGGGATCGTCACTTGCATTCTTCTTAGGTGAAACCTTTTGAGAAGCCTTCGGCGCGGCCTCCTTCTTTACGGGCTGAGTTTTAGTTTTTGCTGGCTGCGCTGCGGGCGCCTTAACCTTTTGCTCTTGAGAGCGACTATGAGCCTCCTGCGCCGCACTCTTTAGAGTTCGCGCGGGTGCAATACGGTTCATATCACGCTTAGCGCTTTCTTCCACCTGAACAGGCATATGTGAAATTTTTCGGCTATCCAAAATCTTGGTAACCCGCTCGGCTTCCTCTTTTGTCTTAAAAAGACCCAAACGCACACGCCACAGCGTCGCAGATTTCTTTTGAACCTTCACCGAATAGACGGGCAACCCCATTGCCTGATAGCGCGCCATCTCACGCATTGCTCCTGCCTCACTGGATGTGGCCAACACCTGAATGTAAAGCGAGCCCTCCGTTGATGGTGCGTAACTATGAGCGGCGCTTTCTCTTTGATCCAATTCCGGAGTGGGATGAGCCTCCGGAGCATCCTTGACAACATTGGGTTTGGAAAAGTCCTTCAGGGCGCTTTGATCAGCTGGCATGGATACGGCCGGCCGATTATTAACCGGCAGTTCCATTTTGTAGAAAGGCTCTTTGGTAATAGGAGGAATCTTTGTCTCAGCGTGACGGTCGCTTTCAATAGCGGGTTCTTCAAAGAAAATCGGCAACACCGTCACCAATGCGGCCACCAACACGACAGCGCCCACCAAGCGGTGGCGAAATTTTGCCTTCACTTGGCTCACTTCAAGCTCCTTATCTTCAGCAAGGTGCTCAAGACCCACCCCAACGCCTTGCTGAGGTGATTTCCAGAACGCTTCTTCGTTGGTTGGTTTATTGGACTCTTGCATTTGTTCTAACAAGCGGCAGAGCCGCGGTTACTGTCACAAAGGAACCGAAGATAATGATTGTATCAATGATTGATACTTGACGCTTTGCAAGGTTAAACGCCTCTTCTACGCCTTCGCATTGGGTGATTTTGTCATCTTTCACCCCAGCTTCAAGCATGACTTTATGCAAAACGTCCACGCTTGCCCCACGAGGTCCCGGCAATCCGGTGATAAACCACTCATCAATCACTTCAGACATGATTTTCACGACATCAATCATGTCCTTATCCGCGAGCATTCCAAAAACAGCAATGACTTTGCCTTGCGTCTTCACGTCTCGAATGTTTTGAGCCAAGACACTAGCCGCATGGGGATTGTGTCCCACATCCAAAATGACGGTCGGATCCGACTGCACTTTTTCGAATCGCGCGGTGATGCGAACCGTTGTGAGTCCCTTTTCAATATCAGCAAGCGTAACCGGCAATTTATCCATCAAGGAAACAACCAGAGCAAGGACGCCAGCCGCATTATCCATTTGATTTCGACCGCAAAGAGCCGGTCGGGGCAAAGTCCAATCATGGACGCCCATCCTAAAACGCATACGATCACTGTCTTCTTCGGTAACAGAAAAATCTTTACCGGCGACCTCAAGGTTTGTCTTTAATGCCTTAGCGTACTCTAAAAGTTTGACCGGAGGATTTTTATCGGCGCAAACAGCCGGATGTCCTTGACGATAAATATGAGCTTTTTCCCAACCGATAGCGTCTCGCGTGTTGCCCAAATAGGCCTCATGGTCAATGCCGATAGTCGTTACGATGCTTGCCGTTGATTCAAGAGCATTAATCGCATCGAGCCTTCCTCCCAAACCGATTTCCAAAATCACCACATCCGGTTTGGCCTTTTGAAAGACGCGCAGAATACCTAAGGCCGTGAATTCAAAATAGGTCAGAGGCATCCCCTCTCGAGCTGCTTCCACTTCTTCAAAAGCTTGAACCAACGGGCCATCTTCAACAATCGCGCCGTTAATTTGAGCCCGCTCGTTAAAGGAGAGCATATGCGGAGAGGTGTGCATGGCGGTTTTGTAGCCGGCCGCACGATAAATAGCCTCAAGCATGGCGCAAGTGCTGCCTTTACCATTGGTTCCGGCCACAGTGATCACCGGACACTCGAAATGGATGTCCAGGCGATCGAGCATCTTTTTCATGCGCGTAAGACCTAACTCAATCACATTTTCAGGATGTGACGAAAGAATGTAGTCCAACCATTCACTTAAAGTATCTTTACCTTGAGACATTTCCGTGTCCAAAAACAACGCGACCACGCCGCAAGCGTGGTCTAGTGCGTCTTTAAATTTTAGATCGTTGTCGACCGAATCATTCAGCGTCCGTAATACGCTTTCTCATGAGCATCGCCATAATTTCTGCAATGTTAGCACGCATCTCACGACGATCCACGATCATATCAATAGCACCCTTTTTGAGCAAGAATTCCGAGCGCTGGAAGCCATCGGGCAACTTTTCACGAACCGTTTGCTCAATCACACGGGGACCGGCAAAACCAATCAAAGCCCGGGGTTCTGCAATCACCACATCGCCCATAAAGGCGAAACTGGCGGAAACGCCACCCATCGTCGGATCGGTTAAAACCGAAATAAAGGGTAATTTTTCACGGGCGAGGCCGGCAATGGCGGCCGTCGTTTTAGCCATTTGCATTAAGGACATCAAGCCTTCTTGCATACGGGCGCCGCCGGAGGCAGCAAAACAGATAAAGGGACACTTCATGCGCGTAGCTTCTGCCACACCTCGCACAAAACGCTCACCAACAACCGACCCCATCGAGCCGCCCATAAAGTTAAATTCAAAAGCTGCCACAACAACAGGCAAACCACGAAGCGTACCGCGCTTAACAACCAAAGCGTCCGTTTCACCTGTTTTTTGCTGAGCTTGCGCCAAACGTGCAGGATAGGGTTTGCTGTCCACAAACTTTAAGGGGTCTGTCGGTTGCACTTCTTGAGTGATTTCCACCTGATTTTGCGTATCCAAAAAGTTTTCTACGCGCTCACGAGCTCTAATGCGCATATGATGGCCACACTTCGGGCAAACCATCAAAGAATCTCTCAATTCTTCGGTATAAAGCACTTGCTCGCAACTCGGGCACTTAGTCCAAAGCCCTTCAGGAATAACACTTTCCTTCTTTTCGGGGTGTTCTGAATCCGACTTATGAATGCGAGGCAATAGCCGATCAATCCAACTCATAGAAGAAGTCCTTCAATACAATTCTGTACAAATAATACGATTTGGGATTTTATCAAATCTAAAGCTGTTAACGAATGCCATATTTTGGTTATTTTCTCAAGACCAACAACGTGCACCTTGCCCCTGTCTATCAATTAACTCCGCACAACTTTAGCTGTCAAGAGAATTAGGCAAGAATCTAAAAACTGTCAACCGATTTCACGA
>ENA-UERG01003318-UERG01003318.1-human-gut-metagenome-genome-assembly--contig:-NODE-3318-length-10398-cov-3.317024_pt1 | contig 10398 bp, 8 predicted proteins | sample MGYA00242954_ERZ507954 | MGnify/ENA primary metagenome ERZ507954 (study PRJEB26167, sample SAMN06115478) | human gut metagenome | host: Homo sapiens | place: China:Sichuan | collected 2015-01-21... | reverse complement strand
AAGAAAGAAAAAGGAGCGGATACGATGTATCGGGTAGTTCTCATTGACGATGAAAATATCATTGTGGAAGGCCTGCGGCGGGTCATCAAGTGGGCGGACTACGGCTGCGAGGTCGTGGGAACGGCCAGCGGCGCCGAGGAAGGCGCGGCGCTGATCCGGAAATTGCAGCCCCATATCCTGTTCACCGCCATCCGCATGCCCGGCGCCGACGGCCTGACCATGCTGGCGGCGATGAGCAGTGAGTTCCCGGACATGCAGGTGACGGTGCTGACCGGCTATCAGGACTTTTCCTATGCCCAGCAGGCAATTCGTCTGGGTGTCACCCGGTTTTTGTTGAAGCCCTCCAAAATGGATGAGATCAAGGAAGCGCTTGTGACCATGACCACACGCCTGGATGCCCAGTCCCAGCTGCGGCATCAGGAGGAAGAACCGGAGGAGGAGCAGCACGGCGCGGGAAGCTTCATCGTCAATCAGGCGATGGCCTACATCGAGGAGCATTACGCGGAAAAGCTGACACTACAGGCGGTGGCGGACTGCTGTTATGTTTCCCAGTGGCACCTGTCGAAGCTGTTGAACCGGCACACGGGTCAGAGCTTTTACGACATCCTCAACACCGTGCGCATCCAGAAGGCAAAAGAACTGCTGCTTGACCCGAGACTGAAGATCGGCGAGATCGGCGAGCGGGTGGGCTACGCGGACACGGCGCATTTTGCCAGAACCTTCAAAAAGCAGGAGGGCATGAGCGCCAACGAGTACCGCAACACACTAAAATAAAGAGAATAGAGATAAGGTCATTGTGACCAATAGACGGCGATCGAATTTGTGCAAAATGTCGATCGCCGTTTTCTCTACTTGTATCGAATTGTTGAAACCCACAAGCAAAAACAAAAAACAACAAGGCCGTCTCATGACAATTCCAGGCAATGCCTGTAAAATATAGATAAATGAAACGACTGCCGGAGCGGCAAAACTGTGAATCCTATGAAAGATGGGTGAAAAGTGAATGGCTACAAAAACCACCGAACGTCTGGAGCCAAGAACCACGTCCCCGAGCTGGTTTGAGAAGAACAAGAAAACTCTGGTACTTCTGACCATGGTTGCTCCCGTGGCGATCTGGCTGCTGCTGCTGCGTTACCTGCCCATGGGCGGTATCGTGCTGGCGTTCAAGAATTACAAGGTCAACCCCCGCAATCCCTCCTTTATCAGCAATCTGATCAACAGTAAATGGGTGGAATTCAAGAATTTCGAGTTCCTGTTCAAGACCGACTCCGCGTGGGTCATGATCCGCAATACGCTGGCCTACAACATCGTGTTCATTATTCTGGGCGTCATCATTCCCGTGGCCTTCGCCATCATGATGAACGAGATTACCAGAAAGTTCTTCAAGAAGGCTTACCAGACCATGATGTTCTTCCCCTACTTCCTGAGCTGGGTCGTGGTCAGCTACTTCCTCAACGCATTTCTGGATGCCCAGTACGGCATGATCCCCGCCATGCAGGAAGCCGCGGGACATGCCCGCACCTCGTGGTATACGACCCCCGGCCCCTGGCCGTTCATCCTGACGTTCGCGAACCTCTGGAAGAATGTGGGCTACTCCACGGTCCTTTACCTCGCGGCTATCACCGGCATCGACACAAACCAGTATGAAGCCGCCGCCATTGACGGCGCTACCAAATGGCAGCAGGTGCTGCACGTGACCATTCCTCATCTGCGCACGATGATCGCCATTCTGTTCATCATGAACGTTGGTAAGATCTTCGCTTCTGACTTTGGCCTGTTCTACAATGTTCCCATGCAGAACGGCGCGCTGTTCTCCGTGACCCAGACCATTGATACCTACGTCTACCGCGCCTACATGGCGACCGGTGACCCGGGACAGTCTTCCGCGGCCGGATTGCTGCAAAATGTGCTTGGCTTCGTCTGCATCCTGACGGCCAACGGAATCGTAAAGAAGATCGATTCTGAAAGCAGCCTGTTCTAAGGGGGTATTCAAAATGGCTGAAAAGAAGAAAAACCTCCGTCTGAATTGCGTCAGCGTGGGAACCGAAGCGGTCTTTCATGTGCTGATCGGTCTGTTCTCCGTCTGCTGCATCATCCCCTTCATCTTCGTTATCATTATTTCCTTCTCGTCGAAGGAATCCATCACCACTATCGGCTATTCCTTCATCCCCACCAGCTGGAGCATGGACGCTTACCAGTATGCGTTCAATAAGCTGCCCCAGATATGGCGCTCCTACTTTAACTCCATCTACATCACGGTCATCGGCACGGTGCTGAGCACTACCATGTGTGCCATGTACGCCTACGTCCTGTACCGTCCCGACTTCAAGTTCCGCAGCTTCTTCAATTTCCTCAGCTTCTTCACCATGATCTTTGGCGGCGGTCTGGTGCCGACCTACATCGTCAGCAAGCAGCTGCTGGGACTGAGCGAGAACTATGCGGCTTTGATCGTCCCCCTGCTGGTCAGCCCCTTCAACATCATCGTGATGCGCTCCTTCTTTAAGAGCAGTGTCCCTCTGGAACTGATCGAAGCAGCCACCATTGACGGCAGCGGCGAATATTCCACATTGTTCCGTGTGGTCGTCCCCATTGCCAAGCCCGGCATTGCCACCATCGCTCTGCTGAACGCTCTGGCTTACTGGAACGACTGGTTCAACTCCCTGCTGTACATTCAGCAGAAGAAGGTCCTGCAGCCCCTGCAGGCGCTGCTGATGGAACTGCAGAACAACACGGAATACTTAAACCGTATGGCCGGTATGCTCGGCCCGGACGCCATCGCCGAGGCGGCGAAGATGCCGTCACAGGCTCTGCGAATGGTTCTGGTCGTGTTCATCGTCGTTCCCATTGCCTGCGCCTACCCCTTCTTCCAGCGCTACATCGTTTCCGGCCTGACGGTCGGCTCCGTGAAGGGTTGAGGGGGAAAGGCTATGCGCCTGTGGATGGTTGACGATCCGCTTCGGCTCCTTCTGGTGCTGCTGCGCATAGGTGTTTTGCCGGTAATGGCGGCGCTGCCCGTTGCAGCCGCCTGCATCGTATGCAATCGCCTGCTTTTCAAGTCCGCCGACATGATTGGCGGCGCAATCAATGGCTAACGCAGCCACGATGGCTGTTTAGTAAAAACAAATTTTTATTTGGAGGAAGACACATGAAAAAGTTACTGGCCCTGTTGCTGGCTCTGGTAATGGTACTTGGTCTGGCCGCTTGCGGCACCAGCACTACCACTCCCACCGCCGCCCCTGAAACCACTCCCGCTGCTGACAACGCCGAGACTGCTGCTCCTACCGCAGCTGAGCTGGAGCCCGTCACCCTGAAGATCTGGTTCCACGGCAGCACCGTCACTCCTGACGCTTCCGAGAAGGTCATGGAGTCCGTCAACGCTTATCTGAAGGATAAGATCAATGCCACCATCGAGCCCATCTGGGGCACTTGGGGCGACTTCGATCAGGCCACTGTTACCGCTCTGGCTGGCGGCGACAAGGTCGATATGTACTTCACCTGCAACTGGTCCGCTGACGAGTACAACAAGTACGCCAAGGACGGCTACTGGGTCAAGCTGGACGACATGCTGGACACCTACGCTCCCGAGCTGAAGGCCACCATTCCTCAGGGCATCTGGGACTGCGCCGAGACCAACGGCTACGACGGCCTGGGCATCTATGCCGTTCCCGGCCTGAAGGACACCGCTACTCAGAACTGCTGGGATGTCAACGGCACCCTGCTGGCTGAGCTGGGCTACGACGTTGACGCTGTCTGCGCCGGCCACCTGGACTACTACTCCCCCGAGTTCGAGGAAATGCTGCAGAAGGCTAAGGATCTGAAGGGCAAGGATTTCTACCCCCTGCTGATCGAGCCTGTCGTTCTTGAGAGAATGGTCACTCATTCCTCCATCATCACTGGCGACCTGTCCTCCGGCGCTGTTCTGTCCTACTACTACGACGCCGAGCATCCCTCCAAGGACATCGGCAGCACCATCGTGAACAAGTTTGCTACCGATGAGTTTGCCAAGTTCGCTGCGAAGACCTATGAGTACGCTCAGAAGGGCTTCATCTCCCCCAGCTGCCAGTCCACAGCTACCGCTAACGACTACCGTACCGCTACCCAGTCCACTGGCGACTACCTGTTCGGCACCCAGTCCTACGCCTTCGGCTGCGAACTGGACTTCTCCAAGGCCCGTGGTATCGACGTCCGCATGGTTCCCGAGACTGCTGCCTACATGGACTGCACCTCCGGCCAGGGCGCTATGATCGCCATCTCCGCTACCTCCGCTAACCCCGAGCGGGCTCTGATGTTCCTGAACCTAATGAAAACCGATCCCGAGCTGATGACCATGATGAACTATGGTACTGAGGGCTTCACCTACAACAAGAACAGCGACGGCACCATCACCTTCATCGCTGAGAACCGCGCTAACTACTCCCCCTGGACCAATGGTATGGGCAACGTCCGTATCCTGCCTCCCACCGATGCGCAGGGTGTTGACTTCTGGGATCGCTTCTCCGCTTACTACGACGCGGCTGAGGCTCTGCCCATGGGCGGCTTCATCTTCGACTCCTCCGAGCTGAGCACCGAAGCTGCTGCTCTGTCCAACGTCTACGCCGAGTACGCCTTCAACCTGATGTCCGGTGCTGTCAACCCCGATGATGTTCTGCCCACCTTCCTATCCAAGCTGGAAGACGCTGGCATCAACGACTTTGTCGGTGCTGCTCAGGAGCAGCTGGCTGCTTACATGGGCTAATCCCCCTGTATAGGCTGACTAAGGAACAATCCCCTTGCCCCGCGCCATTCAGGCGCGGGGCGTTTCCTTTTTCCGACAGAAATTCCCATCCTACCTTAATGAATCCTTAATGGCAAGATAGTTGATTTCCGCAGGCATTTTCGCTATAATATGGATTACAAAATGAAACATTTACATGTGGAGGACAGAATTATGAAAGTTCGAGCATGGCTGGCTCTGGCACTGATCCTGTGCCTGACCGTTTCTCTGGCGGCCTGCGGCAGCAACGATACGGCGGTGTATGTGCAGTCGGTTTCCAATCTGACGGGAATGGGCGGCATCGCGGCCGGCGATCGGTTCCCCGGCATGGTCGTTTCCGAAAACGTGACGGAGATCAAGAAGGATTCGGAAAAGACCGTCAAGGAAGTGCTGGTCAAGGAAGGCGACGACGTCAACAAGGGCGACAAGCTGTTCGAGTACGACACCGATGAGCTGCAGCTGAGTCTGGAAAAGAAGCAGCTGGAGCTGGAGCAGCTGAACGCTTCCATCGAAAATTACCAGCAGCAGATCAAGGAGCTGGAAAAGGAGCGCGGCTGGGCGTCCGGTTCGGACAAGCTGCAATATACCATCCAGATACAGACCGCTCAGGTGGACATGAAGGAAGCGGAGCTGAATGCCAAGGCGAAGCAGACCGAGGTCACCCAGGCGGAGAATCTGCTGAAAAACGCCACCGTGGTGTCGCCCATCAAGGGTCGCATTCAGTCCATCAACGAAAGCGGCACCGACAGAAACGGCAATCCCGCGGCGTACATCACCATTCAGGAGGTCGGCTCCTACCGCGTCAAGGGTACCATCGGCGAATTGCAGCGGGGCAGCATTATTGAAGGCACCCGCATCAAGATCACCTCCCGGACGGATCCGTCCGCTGCCTGGACGGGCACGGTCAAGCTGGTGGATTATGAAAGCCCCTCTCAGGGGAGCGACACCGACCGGTATTACGGTATGTCGACCGATTCCATGTCCGCGTCCAGCAAGTACCCGTTCTACGTGGAGCTGGACAGCACCGACGGCCTGATTCTGGGACAGCATGTTTATCTGGAAATGCTGACGGAAGGGGACGGCACGTCCTCCGGTCTGCCCCTCAGCAGCGCCTTCATCTGCTTTGAAGACGACGGCTCTGCCTACGTGTGGGCGGAGAAGAAGGGCAAGCTGGAAAAACGCAGCATCACGCTGGGCGAGCACGATGAGGCGACGGACACCTATGACGTGCTGGACGGCCTGACGCTGGAGGATTACATTGCCTTCCCCGACGAGCAGCTGTGCCACAACGGCGCGCCGACCACCCATGAAATGACGGCGTCGGAGAATGCGGACACGCCCATGGACAACATGGGCGAGGGCGGCATGGATATGCCCATGGAGGACATGCCCATGGAAGACATGCCCATGGAGGACATGCCCGCTGAGGGCATGGATATGATGCCCGAGGAAAGCATCTCCGGGGAAACCGGGGAGATGCCCGGTGAGGATGCGGCGGCAGCCGAGACCGTATCCACGGAAGGCGGGGTGGGCTAAGTGGCCATCCTGAAACTGACGGACATCTGCAAGGACTATGTGCAGGGCAAGGAGCCTGTGCGGGTGCTGAAAAATGTCAACCTGACCATGGAGCGGGGCGACTACCTCGCCATCATGGGGCCTTCCGGTTCCGGCAAGACCACCTTGATGAACATTATCGGCTGTCTGGACGTTCCCACTTCCGGCACATACGAGCTGGACGGCCAGAACCTGAAGGACATGGACGACGATGAACTGGCGGACATTCGGAATAAGCACTTGGGCTTCGTGTTCCAGAGCTTTTACCTGATGCCCAAGCTCACCGCGCTGGACAACGTGGCGCTGCCCCTGCTGTACGCCGGGGTGAGCCTGAAGGAACGGCGGGAGCGGGCTGCGGAAGCGCTGAAGGCCGTGGGACTGGAAGAGCGGATGGACTTTTTCCCCAACCAGCTGTCCGGCGGCCAGTGTCAGCGTGTTGCCATCGCCCGGGCGATGGTGGGAAAGCCGGATCTTTTGCTGGCAGACGAGCCGACCGGCGCGTTGGACACCAAGGCAGGCAACCAGATCATGGATATCTTCCGGCGGCTCAGTGACGAGGGCATGACCATCCTCATGATCACCCACGAGCTTGCCATTGCCCAGTGTGCCGACAAGATTTACCACATTCTGGACGGGCAGCTCCGTACTTACGACGAGCAGCAGGAGGGAGGTGCCGGGAATGAAGAAGCAGAATAAGAAAAAGATCATCATAACGGTGACCGCCGTGGTGCTGGTCGTGGCCATCGGCCTTGGCGTGTGGTTCGGCGTGAGCCGGGGCAGATCGGAGCCGGTGAAGGTGTTTGCCTTTAACAGCGTAGGCATGACGGAATATTGGGGCGATTCTCAGGAGAGCTACGGCCCCGTCTCCACGGATAAAATCCAGACCGTATTTCTTTCCTCCACCCAGACGGTGACGGAAATGAAAGTCGCTCAGGGCGACACGGTGAAAAAGGGCGACGTACTGATGACCTTCGACACCACCCTGTCCGACCTCCAGCTGGAGCGCAAGCGGCTGGAAGTGGAAAAGCTGAAGCTGGACTTGGAAACTGCCCAGAAGAAGCTGAAGGACATTCAGAACATGAAGCCCATGTCCATCGTGAGTCCTGACGATTTTGATAACAGCGATGAGGATTCGGATGACGAAGGTGATCTGGAAAAAGACTATGAATTATCCTACGACCATGCCTATGACGGCAGCGAGTCGGGTAAAGCGCTGATCTGTTGGCTCCGTCTGACGACTAACGCCAATGGTGACCGCGTGACGCCCACCGTCGATGATGCCCTCTTGGAAGAGGCACGGCAACAGGCGGAGAAATTCCGGAATGAGAACCAACCCGACCCAACGGAACCGTCTACGGAACCAACCACTGAGTCAACTACAGAATCGACTACGGAACCGGCTACGGAGCCTCCTACGCAGCCGGGTACAGAGCCGCCTACGCAGCCGAGTACGGAACCGCCTACACAGCCAAGTACGGAAGCGTCTACACCTTCCACGGAGGAAACCTCCGAGGGCGAAGGCGGTGAGCATTCCAGCGCATCGGCTGCGGAAAACCCTGACGAGAAGCCTACCATTACCGTGAATTCCTACTACATGGTCTTCAAGGCCACGGAGGGCAACAAGCGCATGGGCGCCCGGGTGGTCTGGCAGGGAATGTACATTAGGAAAGTGGGCAGTGGTTTCACCTTCCAGTTCTTTGACGCTACGGGCGTCCCTGACCACATGGCTACCGACCCGGACGACCCGGACAACACCGATCCCACTGACCCGGATATGCCCGACCCCGGCAGCGGCTATACCGCCGCGCAGCTGGCACAGATGCGCGCCGAGCAGGAGAAGACCATCAAGGAAACGAAATTCAAGATCAAGATGGCCGAGGCGGACTACAAGATCATGCAGACCGAAATGAGCGACGGCAACGTCTATGCCGAATTTGACGGCAAGGTGGTCTCCGTCCTGACGGAGGAGGAAGCCAAGACCCAAAACCAGCCCGTCCTTAAGGTCTCCGGCGGCGGCGGATTCTACATCCAGGGCAGCGTCAGCGAGCTGGAAAAGGACAAGATGCAGATCGACCAGGAGGTCACGGTCAACGACTGGAACACCGGCATGACCTATACCGGCAAGATCGTCTCCATGGGCGATTTCCCCACCAACAGCGACGGCTGGAACGGTTCTGGCAACCCCAATGTATCCTACTATCCCTTCACGGTCTTCGTGGACGAAACTGCGGACTTGCAGGCGGGAATGTACGTCAATATCCAGTATTCCTCCGCGGAAAGCGAGAACGGCATTTACCTGGAGAACCCCTTCATCCGTACCGAGAACGGGCAGTCCTACGTCTATGTCCAGGGTGCCGGCGGTAAGCTGGAGAAGCGGTTCGTGACCACGGGCAAGGCGCTTTGGGGCAGCTATACCGAAATCCGCAGCGGCCTGACGGTGGACGATCTCATCGCATTCCCCTACGGCAAGAACCTGAAAGAGGGCGCGCCCACGGTGGAGAGCGACGTGAGCGACCTGTACAGTTACTAAGGAGGGCAAATTTATGATAGAAAATATCCGGCTTGCCTTTCAGGGTATCTGGGGACACAAGATGCGGAGCGTGCTGACCATGCTGGGCATTATCATCGGCATCGCGGCCATCATCACCATCGTTTCCACCATTCAGGGCACCAACGAACAGATCAAGGAAAACCTCATCGGCGCGGGCAACAACGTGGTCACCGTCAATCTGAATCAGTCGGGGTATTCCTATGACATGGGCTGGAATGCCATCCCCGACGGCGTGCGGGTCATCACCGAGGAGACCCGGCAGGAGTTAAAGAACATCTCCGGCGTTGAAGAAGTGTCGCTGTACAACTCCCGGGGAAATTCCGAGTCCGTGTACTATCAGAACACGGGGTTCAACGGCGAGACCTACGGCATTGATATGCACTATCTGTCGGTTTACGGCTATCAGGTCAAGTCCGGCAGGGGCTTCACCCAGGCGGATTACGACAACTTCCGCAAGGTGGCGCTGGTAGACGCCAACACGGTCTCCACCCTGTTCGGCGGGGAAGACCCCGTGGGCAAGTCGCTGGAGGTCAAGGGCGACGTATTCACCGTGGTGGGCGTGGTTGCTCTATCCAAGGAGTTTACTCCGACCATTGAGACATTGCAGGACTACCTCCTCTATGCGGATACGTCCTCCGGCTGCCTGTACATCCCCAGCACGGTCTGGCCGACGGCGTTCCAGTTTGACGAACCTCAGAACGTGGCCATCAAGGTGAAAAACACCGACACCATGGCCACGGCGGGCAAGGAAGCGGCCGACCTTCTGACCCAGAAGCAGATCGTGGATTCGGAAAATTCCGACTTCGACTACCGCAGTCAGGACATGCTGGAACAGGCACAGCAGCTGCAGAAGATGTCCCAGTCCACCAACACCCAGCTGATCTGGATCGCCAGCATCTCCCTGCTGGTAGGCGGTATCGGCGTTATGAACATCATGCTGGTGTCCGTGACGGAGCGGACGGCGGAGATCGGCCTGAAGAAGGCCATCGGTGCGAGAAAGAAGCGCATTCTGCTCCAGTTCCTGACGGAGTCGGCGGTGCTGACCAGCCTGGGCGGCATCATCGGCGTCATCAGCGGCGTGATTCTCGCGGAGCTGATCTCCAACATGATGCAGATTCCCGTGTCCATCAGCGCGCCGGCCATCATCGTGGCGGTGGTGTTCTCCACCTTCATCGGCGTGGTGTTCGGTATGCTCCCGGCCTACAAGGCGGCAAACCTGAACCCCATCGAGGCACTGCGCAGAGACTAAAAGTGAACGCCGCCGGTTTCCGGGAACGGAAACAGGCGGCGTAATGCTGCTTTGAAGCTATGTGGCAGGTCGCTTAACTGCGAATAAAGCCATGATCTGCCTCCGGTACATCATCTGAAAGAAAGCGAAGAACCTTCATGTGCAAATCATACTTGTCCCGAAGTGCAATGATTGTTTGCATCATTGGGGTGTGGTGGTGTTCGTCAATAGCGGCCTGACTTTCCCAGCTGTCAATCAACAGGACTGTTTCAGGATCCTCCGCAGGATAGAAATACGCATATTGGAGATTCC
>ENA-UERG01003316-UERG01003316.1-human-gut-metagenome-genome-assembly--contig:-NODE-3316-length-10404-cov-5.054905_pt1 | contig 10404 bp, 8 predicted proteins | sample MGYA00242954_ERZ507954 | MGnify/ENA primary metagenome ERZ507954 (study PRJEB26167, sample SAMN06115478) | human gut metagenome | host: Homo sapiens | place: China:Sichuan | collected 2015-01-21... | reverse complement strand
CTATCTGCGGCATGCAAATTTCTCGATTTACATCCAGTAAACCTTCGAAATTTGCATTTGCATCTGACGAAAAATTCATTCGCCAGCCGACCACCTCATTTGCGCGGTGTTACCTTAATGCCGTCAAGTGACATCATTCGACCTGAAAAGGAGCGATTTTTATGGATTATAATCAGGCTGCCCTGCAAATGCACGAGGAACACCACGGCAAAGTTGCCGTACAGAGCAAGGTGAAGGTCGAGAACCGCGATGACCTGTCCACCGCGTATACCCCCGGCGTGGCAGAACCCTGCCGCCGCATTCATGCTGACCCGCGCGATGTGTACCGCTACACCGCCAAGGGCAATCTGGTTGCGGTGGTGTCCGACGGCACGGCGGTGCTGGGGCTGGGCGACATCGGCCCGCTGGCGGCGATGCCTGTCATGGAGGGCAAGGCGATTCTGTTCAAGGAATTTGCGGACGTGGACGCATTCCCGATTTGTCTGGATACGAAGGACGTGGACGAAATTGTGCGGACGGTGAAGGCAATCGCGCCGACGTTCGGCGGCATCAATCTGGAGGATATTTCCGCGCCGCGCTGCTTTGAAATCGAAAGCCGCCTGCGCAAGGAACTGGATATTCCCGTCTTTCATGACGACCAGCACGGCACGGCGATTGTCGTCTCCGCGGGTCTGCTGAACGCGCTGCGGCTGGTTGGCAAGAAGATGGAGGATGTGAACATCGTCATCAACGGCGCGGGCAGCGCGGGCATCTCCATCGCCAAGCTCCTGCTGCAATTCGGCGCGGGCAACATCGTGCTGGTTGACCGGGCGGGCGCGGTCAGCGTGGACGAGGACTGGCTGAATCCGGCGCAGCGCAAGATGGCGGAAATTACGAATCGCCACAATGAGCGCGGTTCGCTGGCGGACGTGATGAAGGGCAAGGATGTGTTTATCGGCGTTTCCGCCCCGAAAATCGTCACGGCGGAAATGGTTTCGACGATGGCGAAGGACGCGATTGTGTTCGCAATGGCGAATCCCACGCCGGAAATCATGCCGGAAGAGGCCGCAAAGGGCGGTGCGCGCGTCATTGCGACCGGGCGCAGCGACTATCCGAACCAAATCAACAACGTGCTGGTTTTCCCCGGCATTTTCCGCGGTGCGCTGGACGCACAGGCGACAGATATTACGGAGGAAATGAAGCTCTCCGCCGCCCGCGCGATTGCGTCTATCGTTTCGGACGATGAGCTGAAAGAGGACTACATCATCCCCGGCGCATTCGACAAGCGCGTCGCCCCCGCCGTCGCGAAGGCGGTCATGGACTGCGCAAAAGCATCCGGCATCAGCAAATTGGGGAAATAAGCACCCTTTCGGTAAAAAATATCGGAACACAAACTAAAAAACCTTTGCTTAAGATCAACTTGCTTAGATGGCACCGAAGGTTTCCCAAGGGCGATCGGAAAGCCCTTTGGTCGCCGCCGCAGCGGCGAAACCCCTGCGATTGAAAGAAGCACCTTCTTTCGGAGAGAATACCATGATTGCAGAAATTCTATGTGTCGGCACGGAACTCCTGATGGGGCAAGTCCTCAACACCAACGCGCAGTTCCTCTCGCGCCGCCTGTCCGCGCTGGGCATCACGCAGCAGCACCAAACCGTCGTGGGCGATAATGCGCAGCGCTTGGAGGACGCCTACCGCCTTGCGCTCAGCCGTGCGGATATCGTCATTACCTCCGGTGGACTCGGCCCGACGGTCGATGATATCACCAAGCGCGTGGCGGCAAAGGTTGCGGGCAAGGAACTTGTCCTCTTCCCGGAAGCGGAGGAGATGGTTCGCACCCGCTTCCAGCAGTATCACCGCAACATGACCCTCAACAACCTTTCTCAGGCTATGTTCACGGCGGATTCTACGCTGCTGATGAACCCGAACGGCACAGCCCCCGGCGCGATTGTCCCGATGGGTGATGGAAAAGTCGTTATCCACCTGCCCGGCCCGCCCTGCGAGCTGGAGCCGATGTTCACCGCATCGGTCGAGCCGTACCTGATGGCGCGGTCAGGGCGCGCGCTGGTGAGCCGGTATGTGCGCATCTTCGGCATGGGTGAATCCGAGGTGGACACGCGCCTGCGTGACTTGGAGAACGGCGGAAATCCGACGTTATCGCCCTACTGCACGTTAGGCGAGGTGCAGCTGCGCGCAACGGCGAGCGCTGATACGGCGGAGAAGGCGCTGGCGCTGCTGACACCGCTTTTGGCGGAAGTCAAGGCGCGTCTGGGCAATGTTGTGTACGCGATGGAGGAAACAGACGGCGGTTCACTGGCGAAAACGGCGATTGAGACGCTGCGGACGCAGGGTATGACGTGCGCGACGTGCGAAAGCTTGACGGGCGGCAAGGTGGTTGCGGCGCTGGTGGATATTCCGGGCGCATCAGCGGTTGTCCGCGCGGGTCTGGTGACGTACCAGACGGACACGAAGACGATTCTGGCGGATGTGCCTGCGGAGGTCATCGAGCGTTTCGGCGTGGTGAGCGTGGAGACGGCGTGCGCAATGGCGGAAGGCACGCGGAAGCGGCTGGGCGTGGACATTGCGGTGAGTACGACGGGCGTCGCGGGGCCGGACGGCGGGACGGAGGACTGTCCGGTGGGGACGGTGTGCGTCGGCGTATCGACGGCGGGCGGCACGAGCGCGGTTCGGCTGGCGCTCTCTGGCAACCGCGAGCGCATCCGCACGCTGGCCATGAAGCACGCGCTGCACACGCTGATTGAAAAAGCAAGATAAGAAAGCAGGCTCATGTCCCGGTGGTTTTGGGGCATGAGCCTGTTTTTATGGAGTTGTTATTGGAGGATGGGCGTTCGTGCTTCGCGGTCGCGCCCCTTCCGCGCGATTGAGTTGTTTTCTCTTCCCTTACTTCTTCCGCGTGTTGCTCTTTTGGGCGGTATCCCTATCCCTTACCACTTCATGAACCAAGTCGAAATATACCCGGTCTTGCCATCAACCTCAACCTTGCACCAATCCGTGCCATGCTCCAGCACCTTCACTTCCGTACCCACCGGCACGCGCGCAAGTACTTCCGCATTCAGCGACGCACCCTTCCGGAAATTCACATAGCTGCCGCCGTTGACGTTCCACAGCTTTGCCGTGAACGGCTTCACTTCGCCCGCTCCCCCGCTCACCTTCAAATACTGCTTCATCATGTAGCCGATCTTGCCGTCCTGCACCTGTACTTTGACCCACTTGCTGTCTACGTTGCCCAGAATCGTCACCTTTGTGCCGTTGTGATAGTATGCCAGCACCTGCGCGTCGAGGTTCGGTTCGCGGCGCAGATTCAGCACCTGCGTGCTTTTCGGGTTATGAACGACAGCCGCCGTGCCGGACACGCTGCCGGAAGAAGAACCGAAGTTCAGGTACTTCGTTGCCACATAGCCTTCGCGGTTGCCGACCTTGACGCGGCTCCAAGGGCTGCTCTTCTGCAGGACGCTGACGGACTGACCGTTCTTGATCGCCATGATAATCGTGCCGTTCATGTTCGGCTGCTCGCGCAGGTTCAGCCCCGTGCCGGTGTTGGTGCGGACGGTCGCGGAGATAGCGCTGTCAGCGCTATTCAGGTACTTTGCCAACATGTAGCCGGTTTTGCCGTTCACGCTGACACGATGCCATTCGCTGCCTGCTTTGATGATTTCCACCAATGTCCCGGTGGGGTATTGCCCCAGCACCTTCGCGTCCAGCGACGCGGTTTCGCGCAGGTTCAGCGCGCCGCCCTTGACGAGCGCGCTCTCGGTCGTTTCTGCCATCGCCATGCCGCTCAGCGCGAGCATCGCCGCCGCGCTCAGACCAGCCACACGAGTCAGATTCTTCTTGTTCATGGATTGTTGCCTCCTTTTGCTTTCCATGGAAGAGGATGTGCTTTTGAAGCGGCGTTTCTTTCCGCTTCACCCATCCAACGACAGGGGGCGGATGTTCGTTGCTGGCGCATTTTGGGAGATTTGGCAGATGCGCTGGAAACAGCGTCGGATTCTTCCTGATTCTTGTGGCGCAAATCGAGAATTTTCCGCGGAATAGGTGGAATATTTTTCTGCAAACCGTCTTTTTCCGCGATTTTCTGCGCAAAGTTTACATTTTCCACACATTTCGAGGGTGTACAAGGGCGGATTTTTGCGGTACAATAGCATTGGTAAATCATATCGTTTCCGAAAAAAGGAGCGCTTGACGATGATGAAACGGATGTTCTGTCTGCTGCTGACGGTCTTGATGGGGGTAAGCTGCATCTTCGCATCGGCGGAAGATGCGCAGGACAACAGCGCGGATGCCCTGACGCTGGCGGAACTGCAGGCCTTCGCCGCGCGGATGCAGACGCTGGCAATGGCCTCTACGCCCCTGAACGATCCGGCGGATGCCAAGACCGAGGACGGCTATGCCTTCGAGTATTCCTTCGGCACGATTTATGCCGATTCGCCCGCGATGAGCATTGACACGCAGCTGCTTTCCATCGTCCTGACGAGCGCCGAAGAGCGGGGCCCGCGTGACATTCAGGTAGGCGACGAACTGTCCATCGTGCTGGAAGCGAATTACAGCGAGAATCCGTCTCTGCGCGGCAGCCGCGAATCCGCCGTGCTGTATGTGCTGGACTTGCTGCCGGAAAGCATGAGATGGGGCGAAGTGAAGCGCGACGGTCAGCGCGTGCAGACAGTGGAATACGCCGTGCATGAGCGCGTGGAAACCGATGGCGAGGGCTACACGGACACGGGCGTCATCTTTACGATGGAGGTCAATATCGTCAGCGCGATTCGCGTTTACGGTCTGTCCGCGCGCACGACCGAGGCGGAAATCAGCACTGTGCGCGACAATCTCCGCTTCGATGCGCTCTTTGACGACTATGTGCAGGTTCCGTCGAGCTACAACGGCGCGGATTTGCCCATGTTTGACGGAACGGACTTGCAGTTCTCCGGCATTGACTTCATGAGCCTGACGCCGGAATCCGCTGCGGACGTGCTGGGAGACGTGATTGACGACGTGTGGGTGGAGAACGGCACAGATGGCTATGTGCGCACGATGACGTTCGCGGCGTGCGACATCACGTTCCTCTACGACGCGCAGAAGCAGAACCCGCAGGTGGAAATGCTGCTGATTGCCGCCGATGGCATGGAAGGTCCGCGCGCGAGCCGCATCGGCGATACTTTCGCGCAGGTATACAGCCGTTTCCGCAGCGACAGCACCGCGATTGATGAGAACGACACTGAACACCTTTACGGCGACGAAGAAAGCGGTCAGTACGGCGTGGTGGAGTACACCGTAGACGGCACGGTCATGCGCTTCGGCCTTGTTCTTGATGACGGCGTGCGTGTTGTCCTGCGCCTTGAATTCACCGCCTCCGTCCTCTCTGAAATCATGGTGTATATTGAGTGAGGAGAGGCGCCAGAGACTCTGCCTCTGGACTCCGCAAGGACGATAGAAATGGGACGAAGTCCCCTCCCTTGCCCCTTCCGCGCGATTGAGTTGGTGACTTCTGCATATTTCTTCCGCGTGTTTATCTGGGAACGGGATATAGAAGCCGCAATACCCCAAAGCATGGAAGTGGCGACCGAAAAGCCCTCTCCTCGCCTCCGCGGAGGCGATTCCCCCTGCAACAAGAAAAATCAAGCAACAAAAATGCACGCTGCAAAGGAGGCATTTGCCCTTGAAGATTGATTTGAATAGCCCCGTCGAGGTCTGGCGCATTGATGCGCCCAATACTGGCTTCCCTTCCTGCGAGCTGACCCTGTTCAATCTCTCCGGACAGCAGGTCGTCTCCGTGGAAGTCACCCTCACCTTGCTTGATCCAGACGGACAGGAAATCACCCGCATCACCCACCGTGCGCACGGGCTGACCGGCGCACCCATGCGTACATTCTCTATGACCGTGCCGGTGGAAGAGCCCGCGAACGTCGGCGGCTGCGAAGCAATCATTGAGAAGGTCTGGTACGATAACAGCAGCATCTGGCGCCGCGGCAAAGAGCCACTGACGGAGTACACGCCGAACAACCTGCACCGCAGCACCGCGCTGAGCGAGCTGCGCGAGGTGGCAGGCAACATGGCGGCGGGATATCCCGAAATGCAGGGCGACCTATGGCTGTGCGTCTGCGGCCGTCCGAACCCCGTGTCTGTCGCGACGTGCGCCCGCTGCGGACGCGATAAGCGCGATGTGTTCACCCACTTCAGCAAAGAAGCGGTAGATGCCGTGATTGCCGCGCGCGAAAAGGCGACGGATGACCAGAACCGCGTTGCCGTGGAGGAAACATCAAAGCTGCAAGCCCAGCGTGAGCAGGAAGTGACCAAGCGCCGTCGGCACCGCCGCGTTGTGGCGGGGGCGGTTGCGCTGATTGTGCTGATTCTCGGCGGCGGCTACGGCATCATGTTCCACCTCCTGCCGCAGATGAAGTACAACGACGCGCAGACGGCGCTCACCAATGGTGAATACACCGCCGCGGCGGAAAAATTCGCGGAAATCAGCAGCTACAAAGATGCGGCGGACATGGTGGAGGAAAGCAATTACCGCCATGCGGAAGCCCTGCTGGACAGCGACAACGTGACAGCGGAGAATATTGCACAGGCGCGCACGCTGCTGGACACGCTGACGGACCAGACGCGCACGGACGACCTGCGCAAGTCTGCCGACTATCAGGAGGGTCTGCTGCTGCTGAACGAGGGCAAGCTGGATGATGCCGAAAAGCTGTTCACGGCGCTGGGTGATTACGAAAATTCGCGGACGCAGCTGCAGGAAATCGCGTATCGCCGCCTATCCGCCGAAATGGAGACGGCGAGCGACTACGATGCCATCCGCGAAGGGCTGACTGCGCTGAGCGGGTATCAGGACAGCGCAGCGCTCATCGAAAAAACGTGGTATCTGGAGGCGAAGAGCCTGCTGGAGGGCGACAATCCTGACCCGGTATCCGCCATTGCCTGTCTGGAGGAAATTCCGGATTATGAGGGCGCGGCGGAACTGGCGCGTCAGGCGCATTACGCCTATGGCAAGCAGCTGCAAGCGGCAGGAGAAACCGCAACCGCCGCCGAGCAGTTCTACCTTGCGAAGGGCTATGAGGATGCCGATGAACAGGCAAACGTCAGCTATTATGCTCCGGCAGTGAAGGCGCTGGAGGCTGGAAAATTCAAGGAAGCAGCGCGGCTGCTGCAGAACATCCGCGATTACAGCGACGCGGACGACCTGTGGAAGAAAGCCATCTATCAGCAGGCACTGGTGGAAATGAAAGCGCTGGATTTCGATGCGGCGACGGCGCTGCTGAATCAGCTGCCGGCAGATTACAATGATGTCGCGACGCTGTTGAAAGACTGCGTGTATCAGCCGGCGCAGATTGCGTATTCGCGCGGCGAGTATGAAGCTGCGATTGCCGGGTTTACGGCTGTTTCGGACTACTCCGAAGCGGCGGACATGATTCGTCTGTGCAACTACGATTGGGCGGCGAAGAAGGCGCAGGATGGCGACTACGACGGCGCAATCGCGCTGTATGAAGCCTTGGGCGACTACAAGGACAGCGCGCAGAAAATCAGCGAAGTGCGCACGATGAAGGCGCAGGCGCTTGCATCGACCGGCGCGCTGGACAATCTGCAGTCCGCCGCCGTCATCTACGCCGAATTGGGCGACGAAGCGAACCTTGCCGCGACGCAGTACCAACAGGCGGCGCTGCTGCTGCAAAATCAGCAGTACACCGATGCGCGGGAGATTTTCGCCGCGCTGGGAACGTATAAGGATGCCGCGACGCAGTTGAAGGCGTGCGACTACGCCATTGCGCTGCAAAAGAAAGAAGCCGGACAGCTGGAGGAAGCTGCGACGCTGCTGGAAAGCATTTCCGGCTATTCCGACGCGGATGAGCAGCTTAAAATCGTGCGCTATGCGCAGGGCGAAAAAGCCGTGGCGGATTCGCTTTCGCTGGCGGCAGCGCAGTTCTTCACACAGGCGGGCGACTATTCCGATGCTGCCGATCGCGCCGCGGCGCAGTATGCCGCCTACTATGGCCCGATTGCCGACAGCGCCCGCGCACAGTACAATCAGCAGGAGTACACGGCGGTGGCTGACCTGCTGATGAATCTGAACATGGAGAATTTGCCCGCGGATTACGCCGATTTGCGCGATATTTTCCGCGAAAGCTGCTATCAGGCGGGCGAAAGCTATTATGCCGCCGGACAGGTGTATCAGGCGTACCCGTACTATCAGGAAATCAGCGACGAGCGCCGCGTGAAGGAGCGCCTGAAGGAAGCGTGCTATCTGGTGCTCGGCACATGGCAGGATACGGCAGGAAACGCCTACACGTTCAATCTTGATGGCACCTGCACACTTGCGGGCGAATCGCTGTACTTCGCGGTGGATGGCCTGACCATCCGCACGGGCACATCTGCGGATTCGCTGACCGCCACGCACCAGCTGACCGGCATCAGCGCCACCAGCGCATGGCTCTTTGACCAGCGCAATGGAGCGAATACGCGGATTCGGCTGACGAAGGTGGAGAAATAAGGGGTAATATAATGGGGCGTCTCTCTCGGAATGGAGAGGGACGCCCCTGATTTTTGTGTTACTTTTCAAGGAAAAGCGCCCGCAGGCTGTCTTGGCGTTGATGCAGAATCCTGACGATGATTACCCGCTCATTGTCTTCCAGATAAAAGATGCAGTAATTTTCGCACACAAGGTATCTGTATTCCGTATGAACAGACAGCAGCGCGTCCAGCGGACGACCACGCCCGGAGAACTTTTCGAGGGACTGGATGCTCTTTTTGAGACAGGCGATAATATGCTTGGCAGCGCTCGGATTGCACAGTTCATCCCGAATGTAGTTGCGAATGGCTATTATGTCGCGCTGCGCTTCTTTGGAAAGTGTCACCTTCGCCATACTCAACCTTCTTTCGGGTCTTGCTTTTCCTCATCCAGCCCGGCAAACGCCTCGTCGATGGTCAAAAGACCTTCCGTGCGGATGGATTCGACACCTTTAGCAAGTTCGGCAAGCAGCTTCACCGTCGCCTGAAGTTTCTCATGCTCTGCAAGGCTCTGTACTACATATTTGCCGCGTCCGTTCTTGGTGAGGTAGACGGTCGAACCGTTATCGCAATGGCTGAGAACCTCGGTATAGTTCTTCAAGTCAGAAATAGGGACGATGTTCGTCATGTTATCAACTCCCTTCGTCTGTATTATACCCGAATTTACCGTCAAATTCAACCCGAAATAATGGGACTTTTGTTTTACTTTTCTGCCTGAATTAGCTGCTGATACATCTTCATGAGTGCCGCAACGCAGGTGCTTTCCGTCGTATCGCGGATAGAGAAGCCATAGGCTTGCATAACCGCCTTGTCGTTCTGCTGGTGTGCGCGGCGCAATTTTTCGGGCATTAGTGTATCATCATATAAATTTGCCAATGTGCTGTTAGGATACTGCTTTCTTGCGTCCAGAATTCCCTGCGCCGTTTGCTCTATTTTCTCTTTTTGTTCCGCTGTTGGCGTACACCAGACAAACGTATTATATACGATGTCTTTTGAATAGCGATAGTCGCTTTTTAGTCTTCCAGCGACTAAACGCATCCATGCATTGTGAACATTTGACATCAGGACACCAAATTCATAAAGCCCCGCATTTGGAATCAGGAATACCAGATCGCTCGCAATCGTATCTTTATCCATGAACCCGAGTGGAATATAGCGTCTTCTCCCAGAGGATGTTTTGGGCACAATAATATAGTCACTATCTGGCTGTGCAATCTGGCAAAACAACGTAGGTGTTTCTGCAAATTTTCTTGTTCCCTCTGCCTTAGATGCAGCACGGGTCTGCCTAACAAATTCTACTCTTTTTCGCACAGTTGGACATTTGCTGATTTCTCCCGGTTCAGCGTCCACAAGCCATAGGCAGAATCTTTTCTTGTTGTTCAAAAATTCATCTGCGCCTATATATGGCTTAATCCACTTTGCAGAAAGTGGTTCTTTTTGAATCAGTTCATCTCGTTCCTCCACACTTAGCACAAAGCCGCCGCCATCTCTTGGCATACTGCCAAATCGCATCTTGGGTACAGCGCACAGTGGTGTACTCCTTGATTCAATAAATGTCACAGGTGTATCTGTTAGATACGGGCTAATCTGATTGCAACACTTGTATGCTTCTGAATCTGAGAATAGCATCTTGGGCTTCTGCATTGCGTTTTTTCCTGAAAAGCCAACAATAACACAATGTACCTTTGCTTGACTTTGTGCTTCGCTGTTCCAAACAAACGTTGTATAAGCAAAATCAATATGAATCTTATACGCGCCAAGAAGTTTTTCCCAAAGCGGGGCAACTTGCTCTCCTTGCGTAATACTATTTGTGGAAACGAATGCCGCTCTAATTTCTGTGTTTAACATTAGTGCGGCAGCTTTATGATACCAAGGGCCAACATATTCGATGCTATTGACTCTCTTTCCCTT
>ENA-UERG01003315-UERG01003315.1-human-gut-metagenome-genome-assembly--contig:-NODE-3315-length-10406-cov-5.319779_pt1 | contig 10406 bp, 5 predicted proteins | sample MGYA00242954_ERZ507954 | MGnify/ENA primary metagenome ERZ507954 (study PRJEB26167, sample SAMN06115478) | human gut metagenome | host: Homo sapiens | place: China:Sichuan | collected 2015-01-21... | reverse complement strand
TTGGATGTCGCATACTCTTCTATATTGATATCACGGTTATAATTTTCGTTAAAATATGTCACGGCGGTATCCATCTCGTGGTCGAGATATTCATTTTTTAAAACCTGCTCTCTGGTAAGCTCACGTTGGAATATGATCAGAAGATGACGGAGCAATAATGTGAGCATTTCTTCGTAGTTATCCTGACAACGTTGTAATTCTATAATAATTTTCTTAAATATACGCTCATATTCCATGGATGTACCAACCGGGAATATTCTCTCGTTATCTGGGAAACCATATTTTCTTAGGATATTTTTTACATCACTTCCAGTAAAATGAATCCAGTAGACTTCTGTCTTATCTTCCCCATAGTATTCATATTTTTGAAGCTCTTTTGGACGGAATATGACAATGTTACCAGCGGGAACAATTGTTTCGTTATCAACAGTATCAAAATGAAAATGTCCGCATCCGGCTGCAATATATATAATCTGAAAATCAACACGTCCTCTTGGGCGATAGGTTGGCATCTTTGGTTGCTGAGACAAACGATAGATTCCGCAGCTACCGACAATCAGTGGTCGGCTTTTATCCTTAAAATCCATATGTGAATGGCTCAAATAACCGGTGTTCATGTACATAGGGCAGCACTCCTTTCACTCGATACAATAATCACGATTTCTTCGTTCTTCGAACTCTCGAAATCGTGTCAGCCATGCGCACTCCGGACTATCGTCCTGCGTGCTTATGACTGTTTACCCATCAAATAGAAAAGTGTCCGATGCTGCAAGCAGTTCGTCCACTTTTCTGCTTGATGGGATTATTGTATCATTTTGTGCATATTTTGTCCATTCTAGTTTATAGACATAAGAAATGGATTAAGGTAATATAAATCTAACAAAAGCGAGAAGGAAAAAAAGCAGACAGTAAGGAGAAAACTGTTAGCAGGGTTACAAGCAACAAAAAAGTGTATAAACTGTATGAATGAAGGAGGCTTATTTATGATCGTGCCACGTTACTATGAGGACTTAAGTGTATTACATGACAATACGATGCCGGCGAGAGCTTATTACATGCCGGCTTCCAAGCGGATGGACGACCTGGTAGAGCACAGAGAGCTGTCAGACAGAATGCAGCTTTTGAATGGTACATGGAAGTTTCAGTATTTTGACAGCATCTATGATATGAAGGATGTCTTTTATGAGGATGGTTATTCGGTTGAGGGCTTTGACGAGATCAAAGTTCCGAGTGTATGGCAGATGGCAGGTTATGATACACACCAATACACAAATATCCGTTATCCATTTCCGTTTGATCCGCCATATGTGCCACAGGATATTCCATGTGGAGCTTATGTGCATACCTTTGACTATGCAAAGGATGCTGCAGCACCAAAGGTATATCTTAACTTTGAAGGTGTGGATAGCTGCTTTTATGTATGGTTAAACGGCACCTATGTAGGCTACAGTCAGGTGAGCCACATGACCAGTGAGTTTGATGTGACAGACGTATTGCGGGAAGGAGAGAACCGGATTGCCGTGCTTGTGATGAAGTGGTGCGACGGTTCGTACCTTGAAGATCAGGACAAGTTCCGTATGAGCGGAATCTTCCGTGATGTGTATCTCTTAAAACGTCCGGAAAAGGGAATCCGTGATTATCGCATTACAACACAATTAGATTCAGACATTGCAAGGATAAATCTTACAGCAGCATTTTACGAGCCGACAGAGGTTCGGGTAAAGCTCGAGGATAAGAATGGAGCAGTTGTTTCCGAGGGTGTTATTTCCGAGAGTGGAGAATCGACTTTTGAGATTGTAGATTATACACTCTGGAATACAGAGAATCCGTATCTGTATACGATTATTCTGGAGACGGAGCAGGAGGTAATCGTAGACCATATAGCACTCCGCAAGATCGAGATCAAGAATCAGGTAATCTACTTAAATGGACAGAAGATTAAATTCCGTGGTGTGAACCGCCATGACTCCGATCCGGTCACCGGATTTACAATTAGCATGGAGCAGATCAAGACAGACCTTACCCTGATGAAGCAGCACAACTTCAATGCCATTCGTTCCAGCCATTATCCAAATGCACCATTTTTCTATGAAATGTGCGACCGCTATGGATTTATGGTGATTGACGAGGCAGATATCGAAGCACACGGACCATTTATGCTGTATCGAAAAGAGGATACGGATTACAACCGCTTTAAGCGTTGGAATGAGAAGATAGCAGATGATCCGGTATGGGAAGCTGCGATTGTTGACCGTGTGAAGCTGATGGTGGAGCGTGACAAGAACCGGTTTTGTATCGTGATGTGGTCTATGGGAAATGAAAGCGCTTATGGCTGCAACTTTGAGAAGGCACTGGCATGGACAAAGGGATTTGATCCGGAACGTATCACGCAGTATGAGAGTGCCAGATACCGCAATTACGATGTAACCTATGATTACGGGAATCTTGACTTATACAGCCGTATGTATCCGGCACTTACTGAGATAGAGGAATATTTGGAAAAGGATGGCAGCAAACCATTCCTTCTGGTGGAATACTGCCACAGTATGGGAAATGGTCCCGGAGATTTTGAAGATTATTTCCAGATGATACAGGCAGAGGATAAGATGTGCGGTGGTTTCGTATGGGAGTGGTGCGATCATGCAATCGCCCATGGTGTAGCCGAAAATGGCAAGACGATCTATGCCTATGGCGGCGATCATGGCGAAGTAATCCATGACAGCAACTTCTGTATGGATGGTCTGGTATATCCGGACAGAAGGATACACACCGGACTTTTGGAGTACAAGAATGTATACCGCCCGGCAAGAGTAGTATCGTATGATGCAGCAAGTGGAGAATTAGTGCTTCACAACTATATGGATTTTGATGATCTGAAGGATTATGCAGAGATTACCTATGAGCTGTCACAGGATGGGCTTGTAATCGGGAAGGGGAAGCTTTCCGAAGTATCCATTTTACCGCATTGTGATGGAAGCACAACTTTAAAGCTTTCAATTCCGGAGAATGGAAAGGTATATCTGAAGCTGTTCTATAAGCTGAAGAAGGACATCCCGCTTCTTTCCAAGGCGTATGTCTTAGGCTTTGATGAGATAGATGTAAGCAGTAAGGGTGCAAAGAATCAGCAGGCAGTAGGCTGGCTTACAAAGAAAGTGCCTGATACGGGTATTCAGGTGCAGGAAAATGATACACAGATCAACATAAATGGACGAGATTTTTTCTATAGGATCAACAAACGGACAGCACTCTTTGACAGCTTAACATTTGCAGGCAGAGAATATCTCAATCTCCCGATGGAACTGAATATCTGGAGAACACCGACGGATAATGATATGTATATCAAGGCGGAGTGGAAGAAAGCACACTACAATGAAGCATATACAAGAGCATATAAGTCAGAGGTGATTCAGGGAAAGCATGGAGTAACTGTTGTAAGTCAGGCTTCGGTTGTAGCTCCAACCGTGCAGAAGATTCTTGATGTGACGCTCACATGGACGATTGACGCAGCTGGAAGAATTGGAGCGGATATCGCAGTGAAAAAGGATGAGGAGTTCCCGGATCTTCCAAGATTTGGTGTGCGGATGTTCTTAGATAAGAAGCTTACAGATGCAGGGTTCTTTGGTATGGGACCGCAGGAAAGCTACCGGGACAAGCATAGAGCAGCAAGCCACGGATTGTATCGTCTGAAGGTTTCCGATATGCATGAGGACTATATCCGCCCACAGGAAAACGGAAGTCACTACGACTGCGATTATGTGGAGCTTGGCAACAGCCAGTACGGTATCACTGCCGTTGCAGAGGAAGATACATTTTCATTTAATGCGTCCTTCTATACACAGGAGGAGCTGGAAGAAAAGGCACATAACTATGAACTGATAGAATCGGACAGTACGGTATTCTGTCTTGATTATGCACAGAATGGAATAGGCTCTAACAGCTGCGGACCAGACGTGTTAGAAGCATACAGATTTGATGATAGATTATTCCGGTTCCGGTTTACACTGGTTCCGTATGTGAAAGGATAATGATGTGACTCGTTGACACATGAAATTCTAAACATGATTAAGATGAGGAGTGATTCTATGGAAGAAAAAAAGTATTTAAAATGGTATAACAAAGTCGGATACGGATCCAGCGATATAGCAGGAAATGTAGTATATGCATTTTTAACATCCTTTGTGATGATTTATCTGACGGATTCAGTCGGACTTGCAGCAGGTATAGTAGGTACGTTGATCGCAGTTTCCAAACTGTTTGACGGATTTACAGACATTTTCTTTGGCTCGATGATTGACAAGACACACAGCAAGATGGGTAAGGCGAAACCGTGGATGTTTTACGGCTACATTGGATGCGCGATTACACTGGTATGTTGTTTTGCGGTTCCTACAAGCTGGGGAAATACAGCACAATATGCATGGTTCTTTATTGCATATACATTGTTAAATGGTGTGTTCTATACAGCAAATAATATTGCGTATTCTGCACTTACTTCTTTGATTACGAAGAACAGTAAAGAGCGTGTGCAGATGGGATCTTATCGTTTCATCTTCGCATTTTCTACAAGCCTTTTGATCCAGTCTGTAACCGTAAAATTTGTTGATTACTGCGGTGGGGATGCAGCAGCATGGAGAACGGTAGCAATCATTTATGCAATTATCGGTCTGATTGTAAATACAATCTCAGCGCTCTCCGTAAAAGAGCTTCCGGAGGAGGAGCTTAACGATGGAGAAGTAAAAGGAGATGAAGAAAAGTATGGACTGGTTCAGGCATTTAAGCTTCTTGTAAAGAACAAGTATTATATGATGATCTGTGGAACATATATTTTACAGCAGCTTTATAGTGCCATGATCGGTGCTGGTCTCTACTACATGACATGGGTATTGAAGAACAAGAATCTTTTTGGTCAGTTCGCCTGGGCGGTGAATATCCCGCTTATTATAGCTCTTATCTTTACTCCGACACTCGTTGGCAAGTGGAATGGTATGTACAAGCTGAATCTCAGAGGATATATCATTGCCGTTATTGGTAGAGCGTTGGTTGTTGTAGCAGGATATATGGGAAGTATTCCTCTTATGCTGGCATTTACAGCCCTTGCAGCACTTGGACAGGGCCCATGGCAGGGAGATATGAACGCAGTGATTGCTTCTTGTTCAGAGTATACTTATCTGACACAGGGAAAGAGAATTGACGGAACTATGTATTCTTGTACATCACTGGGTGTAAAGATTGGTGGAGGAATCGGAACTGCAGTATGTGGCTGGTTATTAGAGCTTAGTGGTTATGTCGGAAAAAATGCAACACAGCCGCAGTCAGCACTTGATATGATGCAGTTTATGTATTTATGGTTGCCATTGATCTTGGATGTGTTAATTATGATTGTTCTTTCCAGAATGAACGTGGAAGCTGTAAATGAAAAATTGAAAGCTGAAAAGGGAATTAAGTCTGATGAAGTAACAGACGCAACAGAGTATTAAGGTTTATATGTAATGAAAAGCATTGTCTAATTGCACATTCGGGAAAGGCAATGCTTTTTGTGCAAGAAGGTGTATATTTTGAAGGCGACAGAATGAGGCGATGGCTTCTCACGCAGACTGGGCAGAGGAATGGATCCCTAAGTATGACATTACGTCGGAGAATATTCATTCTATCGTGCAAAAGGAAACCGGAATTGTCTTTACAAAGGTTTTAGAGGACGCAGGCGTTTATAAACGAACACCAGATGGAATTGCTGCATTCAATAGATTTATTGATAATTTATAAAAAGGACCATTTCATTTTTGTGAAATGGTCTGCAAGCTAGGTATTCAGTTTTCACAAAGCAGTCCTTTTAGTATTTTATGCATGATATACATGTTCAAAGTAATCAGCGTAGAATACTAAAAGGTTGTTTATATAATTCTTAAACTTGTTCATAATGCGTACCTCCTTTCCTTATTTACAAGCTGATTATAGAATAAATACAATGTGATTGCCTGCCAAATCGAAAGAAAAAGTAGACAAATCTTGCAAAGGGGGCGTAACCAATGCATTTATCATTTGTTGATACAAAAGAAGAAATATTAGCTTTAAAAAGAAAATCGAAGCATGTTGCTCCGCATTTACATAATGCATTGGAGATCGTATGTGTGACAAATGGAACACTGGAGCTGGGAGTTGGACAAGAGTTATACCACATGGAAAAGGGAGATATTGGTTTTGTATTTCCTGATATTATCCATCATTATCAGGTTTTCTCTTCGGGAGTGAATAAGGCGGTTTACATTATTTCTCCACCATTTGCGATTGGAAAATATGCTGATATTATACAGACGATGGCACCGGATTACCCAATCATAAAGGCAGAAATGGTGGAGCCGGAAGTATACCGGGCAATTAATGCCATCTTAGATACAGACCACATGGATATAGTAGTTATACAGGCATACCTGCAGATTTTGATTGCAAGATGCATTGGAAAGCTGAAACTGGTCGAGAAAGGAGATGTGGGAAGTAAAGATCTTGTCTATCAGGCAGTATCGTACGTGTCTGGTAATTTTAGAAAGAATTTCTCGTTAGATGATATGGCAAGAGATTTGGGAGTGAGCAAGTATGTTTTGTCACGAACATTCTCCAAAACATTCCATCGTAATTTCAATCAATATCTGAATGATGCAAGACTAAATTATGCTTGCAATCGCTTGGAAAATACCAGTGATGCCATTACAAATATATGCTATGATAGCGGATTTGAAAGTCAGAGAACATTCAATCGGGTATTTAAGGAACGATACAAAGTTACACCGAGCGAATACAGAAATACAAGCCGTACAGATATAATATCGTGACTATCAAACATAGAGGCAGAGAAATGATAAATATAGCCGAAGTATGGATTGCAAATGGCACAGGAATACTGTTAATACTAAGTAAGAAAAGTCGCTGTCATAGACGGCGGCTTTTCCTTTGCGGGTAGTATTCAAGAAGTCATAAAGTTCCGTGAGTAATGGAAGAAGCCAGCGTTTGCGGAAATGTCACAATTTACGGAGGTAAAGTTTCAAATACCGATTGTCTTTTTGCACTTGCTGTGATATTATTAGTATATATACTAATAATATTTGAAGAGAGGTGATATATTTGCGGAGAGACAGTAGCGAAACAAAGAGGAAAATACTGACCGTATGCGTCCGTCTCTTTTTGGAGCAGGGGTATAAAAACACCACTGTCAGTCAGATTGTGGACGAGGCAGGTGTGGCAAGGGGAAGCTATTTGAATCTGTTTCCTACCAAGGACAGAATTTTGCTGGAATTGACCGAAACGATGTTCGGCGGACAGTTCGGTGTGGCAAGAAGTATTGCAGACAGCAAGCTGTCGCCGGTTTATGCCTATGCTGTGGAAACGGCGATCCAGCTGACACTGACCGAACTGAATGAGAACCTGAGGGAAATCTACATTGAAGCCTATTCCTTGCCCGATACATCGGAATATATTTACCTGCGTACCACAGCAGAGCTGAAGCAGATTTTCGGCGTGAATTTCCCCGATGATACCGAGAGCGACTTTTACGAGATGGAAATTGGCACGGCAGGATTGATGCGCAGCTATATGGCGAGAAAATGTGATATTCATTTTCCGTTGGAACGCAAGCTCAGCCGCTTTTTGACGGCGGCAATGCGGGTGTATCTGGTGCCGGAGGAGGAGCAGGAAAAGGTGATCGCCTTTATTCAGTCATTGGATATTAAAGAAATTGCTACAGAGGTTATGTATAAGCTGTTCGCCATGTTGGAAATGAAATATGACTTTAAGCTGTCAAAGGACAGAGAAATGGAGGAAACAAGATGAGAAAACGATTATTCAGTATCCTGCTTACCGTATGTATGATGCTTTTTCTTGTGCCAAACACAGCGTTTGCCGAAGGTGAGGCGGAAGAATCGCCTGTATGTACTTGCGAGACGGCTTGCACGGAAGAAACAATGAACACAGAGTGCCCTGTCTGCGGTGCAGAGGGTGCTTTGGCAGAAAACTGTGGGAAATATGTCGAACCAGCAGCCGAGGGTGAAGCATCCCAGCCGGAAGGAGAGAAACTTCAGGAGAACCAGGACAGCGATATGCCGGATACACAATCCGAAGCAGCTCTAGCACAGCTGAGTGGCGAAGGAGAAAAAGGCATCGCCGTTCAGAGTGCCGGTGTTACTATTGACAACACTAACTTTCCGGATGCAAATTTCCGCACTGTTGTCAAGAAATTTGATACCAACCAGGACAGTAGTTTAAGTGATACAGAAATCGCAGCAGTTAAAAAAATTAATTGCTCTAACAAAGGTATCACCAATCTGAAAGGCATTGAATACTTTACATCATTGAATATTTTGTGGTGCACTGACAACCAACTGACTGCGCTAGATGTCAGCGAGAATACGGCGTTGACTAAATTAAACTGCTGCTTTAACAAATTGACCTCTCTGGATGTCAGCAAGAACACGGCGCTGACTATATTAGAATGCAACGCAAACCGGTTGACCGCTCTGGATGTCAGCAAGAACACGGCGTTGACTGAATTAAACTGCAGCGTTAACAAATTGACCTCTCTGGATGTCAGCAAGAACACGGCGCTGACTGAATTATACTGCAACGACAACCAGTTGACCTCTCTGGATGTCAGCAAGAACACGGCGCTGATTTCTTTAAGCTGCGTTTGCAACCAACTGACCTCTCTGGATGTCAGCAAGAACACGGCGTTGACTAAATTAAACTGCAGCATTAACAAATTGACCGCGCTGGATGTCAGCAAGAACACGGCGCTGACTGAATTATACTGCAACGACAACCAGCTGACCTCTCTTGATCTCAGTAACACAAACATCATGAACGATCCGAATTGTGGAAACAACATCTACCAGATCGTTGTTGACAATGACCCCACATTTGACCTTTCTATCTTGCCGGGAAACTTCGTCGTTGCCAATGCAAGCGACTGGAGCGGTGGGACAGTAAGTGGAAACATGCTGACAGTGGATAGTGGCAAAGACACCGTTACCTACAAATACGACTGTGGAAAAGGTAAAAACGTAACCTTTACCTTGAAGTTTGTCGGGTTGTTTGCTGATTATACAAAGGTTGATGAAGCCATTACTAAGGCAAAGGCCCTGAACAAGGACGACTACAAGGATTTCTCCGCTGTAGACTCCGCAGTGAATGCCGTTGTCCGTGACAAGAACGTTACCGAGCAATCCGAAGTAGACAAGATGGCGAAAGCAATTGAAGATGCGATTGCAGCCCTGCAATATAAGGAGGCTGATTACACTAAGGTTGACGAAGCCATTGCCAAGGCTAATGCCCTGAACAAGGACGACTACAAGGATTTTTCCGCTGTAGAATCCGCTATCAACGCTGTTGTCCGTGACAAGAACATTACTGAGCAGAGCGAAGTAGATGCAATGGCTAAAGCGATCGAAGATTCGATTGCAGCCCTGCAATACAAGGATGCCGACTACACTAAGGTTGACGAAGCCATTGCCAAGGCAAATGCTTTGAACAAGAATGACTACAAGGACTTCACTGGTGTGGAAGCTGCTGTCAACGCTGTTGTGCGTGGCAAGAACCTTACGGAGCAGACTGAAGTTGATGCAATGGCGAAAGCGATTGAAGATGCCATTGCAGCCCTTGTTTACAAGGATGCTGATTATACAAAGGTTGACGCAGCCATTGCTAAGGCAAATGCCCTGAAGAAGGACGAGTATAAGGACTTCTCCGGTGTGGAAGCTGCTGTCAATGCTGTTGTGCGTGGTAAAAATATTACGGAGCAATCCGAAGTAGATGCAATGGCGAAAGCGATTGAAGATGCGATTGCAGCTCTTGAGAAAAAATCTGCCAGTACCAAACCTGGAACATCCGATAAGAGTCCCCAGACCGGTGACACAAGCAACATTGCTTTGTGGATTGCCCTGTTGTTCGTCAGCGGTGGTGCAGCCATCGGTACAACGGTTGTCAGCAGAAAGAAAAAGTACAACAAATAATTGAATAGCGTTCCCTTGCTCGATATCTTCCGAGCAAGACAAAAGCGTCGTAGAAATACGGCGCTTTTTGTTACCCGGAAGCGACAAACAGCGGTTTACGAAGAAAATCTCTCTCTAACTTCAATTAAAGGTTCTCTTTTGCATTTTGGACAATACAGAGGAAAATTTTTAATCTTGTATTTTCTGATTTTATTTCGTGGTCTGTTTCCACATGTGGACAAAATATCCATTTCGTTTTTTCATATTTTCTTCTTTAGATTCCCACATTTAAATGTACATAATATAAATAACACCGCAATCATATGCAGTTTACCTCGAAAGCAATTGGAGAATTAGGAACCATAAACGGACCAAGATGCTGTCCGTATTATGAAGGAATTATATAATATAGCTATGGAAGCAGATGGGCAG
>ENA-UERG01003311-UERG01003311.1-human-gut-metagenome-genome-assembly--contig:-NODE-3311-length-10413-cov-5.863390_pt1 | contig 10413 bp, 11 predicted proteins | sample MGYA00242954_ERZ507954 | MGnify/ENA primary metagenome ERZ507954 (study PRJEB26167, sample SAMN06115478) | human gut metagenome | host: Homo sapiens | place: China:Sichuan | collected 2015-01-21... | reverse complement strand
CAGGCTAAAATCCCTAAAGTCTACCTTACGAGCGGTCTTTCGTTCGTGGTATAAGCCTATAACAGGCTGACGTCTTCGAAGAAAGCTTCTACAAGTTCTATATGTATACGATCGTCTTACGCGCCGAAGGGCGCGTTTTTTTTATTTATGTTTATCGCTACGCGCTAAGCTTCTACCCTCTACTTCTGTTAATAATTTATTCATAAATTTAACCTTCAGATTTTGGTAAATCAGCCAACCTCGGGTGTAAGGTATATACATAAAATGGTGGTACAGGCTACGGCGTAAGCCGTTTCAAGGCAAATCCGAGGTGAGCGACACTAATAAGGCGAACGGAAACGGAGCGCAGCGCAGTTAAAGGCTTGCTGAGTTCGCCTCAAGATGGAGCGAACCGAGGATGCAGTCTTCCTTTAGAAATAAGGCGAAGCCTTCCACCCGCCTACGGAGATGTTTGAGGGAGGCGTCAGCGGTATCTCCGAAGAGAAGTTAGCGAAGCTTGCGAAGAGAACTTCTCCCGAGGTGGTATAGCGTAGCCTCCCGCCTACTCCGTAGACGGAATTATGTGGCGAGCAAGGACACGTTAGTGGACTTGTGACCTTCACATAACATATATTGTTTTTATAACAAGGGGGTGCTCAGATGCCTTGATATACAAAGGGTGTAGAAATCTTTAAGACATTTGAAGTTTTAAAATCAAAAAATAGGGAGGAAAACATTATTAGCGTCAAAGTATGCGATGCGATTATGGGTGCTGGTAAAACTGAAGCTGCCATTACCTATATGAACGAACACAAGGAAAAGAAATTTATTTATGTAACGCCGTATCTGGCGGAGAGCAATCGTATCAAAGAGGGTTGCCCGGAGCTGCACTTCGTTGAACCGAGCAACAAGCTGGGGGAATACCATTTTAGAAAAACGGAGCATACGGCTGCTCTTGTTGAAAAGGGGTGCAATATTACCACTACTCATGTGGCTTTCAAGAGCTACTCCAGAGAGACCTTGGCTAAGATAAAGGAACTCGGGTATACCCTTATTATAGATGAGAGCTTAGAGGTTCTTGTTGAAAGCCAGTTGAAGCCTATTGATGTAAAAATGCTCAAGGCTACAGGCTTTTTGACGAATGAGAATGGCGTATATTTGCCAACGGGTAAATGGTATGACGAGGGTAAGTTCTCCGAAGAAATGAAGATGCTTCGTTCTCATAGCATTATAAGCCTCAACAATGGGTCAAAGGAGAAACTTTATTATTGGGCGCTGTCGCCTGAGTTGCTTACCTCGTTTGATGAGGTGTTTATACTGACTTATCTGTTCGGCGGGCAAAGCCTTTGCTATTTTATGAAAGCCAATAAAATCCCTTATGCATATATAGGTGTGTCACTAAGGGACGGAGTTTATCGCTTCTCGGACAACGTTGATTATGTGCCGGAATACACTAAACACATCAAAGACCTTATACATATAATAGAGTCGCCAAAGCTCAACCGTATAGGCGACCCGCCCCATGCGCTGTCTATGAATTGGTATCAGAGACGCAAGGCTGGTGAGGACGGCGAACTTAAGACAGTAAAAGACCATATATTTAACTGCTATAACAATATATGGCGCGGGTGCAAGGCGGACGAGCGTATGTGGGGAACCTATAAGAGCGCTTGCAACAAGGTGAAAGGCAGAGGTTACACCAAGGGTTATGTCGTCTTCAACGAGAGGGCTACTAACTCATACATCAATAAGAGGTATCTCGCCTACGCCGTTAACCTGTTTATGAATGTCGCGGAGAGGCGTGTGTATGAGAAATTTGGTGTAGAGGTAGACCAAGATATGTACGCCCTTTCAACTATGTTGCAGTGGATATGGAGATCGGCTATAAGGCGTGGAGAAGAGATATGGTTGTATGTGCCGAGCAGAAGAATGAGGACACTTTTAAAAGATTGGATGGAGAGGGTTCAGAATGGAGATAAAGACGAAGACGATTACGAGTAAGATATCTGTGAGTGAGCGAGAGACGCACATATATAGAAGTGGCGACGGCTGGGTAATGGACAGCACCGTTCCGAAAGACTTCAATGCCGCGCTGCGTAAAGGCTGGACACCTGTAGAGCAGACGGTTTACGACGACGGCACTGTGTGCGGGATGATTCTAAAGGCTATCCCTTCCGCAGTTACTATAAGAAAGAACGCCGCTCGAAGCATTTCCGAAGAACAGAAACGCAAGGCGACGGCGGCGTTAGCGAAGTACAGGGCAGAGAAGTGAGGTTAAGTTGAACTCGCTCAAAAATGAGCAGGTTCCAAAAATGGGAATATGCCCACCTTGAGTATAAAGATACAGACCATTTTCGCAACCTCACGAAGATGGTAACCGCCGGTAAGGGTGTTCAAATCGTTCGCCCTCCCTCAACTGCCGATATGGTACTATCGCTCAAAAATGAGCAATAGCTATACAACGGTATAGGGGGGTACGCAAATGTGACTCCCCTTTGTTCCGAATATTGCATATTATTCGTGACATTTTAATTATAAACAAAGGAGAAAATGAAATGAATGAATTAATCAAAATCAACTATGAAAGCGACAGACCCACGGTCTTAGCGAGAGACCTGCACGAATTTCTTGAAGTGGAAACACCTTTTAACAAGTGGTTTTCGAGAATGTGCGAATACGGTTTTACAGACGGCGCAGACTTTCAGACATTTTTGTCCGAAAGTACCGGTGGTAGACCGGCAACAGATGCACAGATCACCATCGACATGGCAAAAGAGATCTGTATGCTTCAGCGTAACGAGAAAGGCAAGCAGGCGAGACAGTATTTCTTGCAGCTCGAAAAAAGCGTGGAACGATCCAGACATGATAATGGCGAGAGCACTTAAATTTGCAGAAGGCAAACTTAGATTAGCGGAAGCCAAAATTTCTGGTCTGCAAAGCGAGCTCGATGTCGCTCAGCCGAAGGCGGACTTCTATGACACGTTTGTTAGCCCTAATAAATGTACAGGGCTTCGAGACACCGCCAAAGAACTTGGTATCTCTGAGCGTAAGTTCGTTAACTTTCTGATAGATGAAAAGTACCTGTACCGCACTCCAGCCAAACAGCTTCGTCCTTACGCAAAGAAGAGCAACGAGGGCTTATTCGAGACAAAAGATTGGTACACTAAGTCGGATATCGTATCGGTAAGGGTGTTCTTTACGCCGCAGGGCAAGCAGTTCTTCCACAAGAAGCTTATAGAGAAGGGGTTTATCGGCACACCTATGGTATGCGCGTAAAAGAATCAGTAAAGACAAGATGTTAAATGTGGGGCATAACTACCCTACCGGGACACTTTAAACCGAAGTTTGTAATATATAGACAGCAAAACTCGAACGAAAATGAGTATGGCTGATATTTTAGGGAAGAGGTGTGAACGGCATTTTACAGAAAGGATTAGAGAAAGAAGTTGAACAGAGGATTTTGTGAGGGTTGCCCGTGGATTAACCGCTGCGGCAACGACGACAACGACTACCCCTGCCACGGTAGCTGGGGTGAAGTCGATTACATAGACTATGGAAATCAAGCCATAAATACGGATATGGATGAGGAGAATTAACTATAGGTAATACAATATATATACCGGGTATCGACGCTAAGGATATATACATAACAAATGAGCTATACCCTGACACAGGTTATTCGCTGGTGGATAAAGACGGCAAGGTCAATTATAGACGATATGCCAACACACTCGATTACAGTTTAGATCAGATAAAACTGCGCGAGGTTTATGAAAAAGTGTACCGCCGCACTAACTTCAGCTTTTACGGAAGAAAGAAAGAGTATACCTCGCGTGTAATAAATGTAACCTTTAAATACTCGGTGGCGGAGTTTAATAAAGCCGGCAGAAATAGGTATATTCGCTTTGGATATAAAGACTTAGACCTTAACTTCAATGACTGCGTGGCTATAAAAGACGGCGAGCTGGTGGGAATAATACTTGGACAGCCTGTGGAATATCCGGTATCTGACGAGGTGCTCGGTAAATACTTCGGTTTTGAAGGTGGCGTATACACGCTTATCAAAACACCTAAGACGCTGAAGAGCACAGCGGAGTTGCGCAGGACACTGTATAATGATGGCTTTGTGTGTAATGGAGTAAGGTATGTCAGGTGGAAGAGGTCAAGCGGCAGTTCTCGTGTCGGCAAGTGTCTCTTTATTGACGAGAAGCTGTATGCTCGTATGCACAAGTGGGAGATGTGTGGACTGAAAGTCGCCGAGGGTGAAGAGGTAGACCTTGCTGCGCTTGAGTCATATATCTCTCTGCCGTCAAGCTCTATTATTGATATACTGGAAATAAACCCCGAGAACATTCTCGTGATAGACGACTACGAGAGCAAATTCTTCGATAGGGTTATGTCCGTCAGCGAAGATGGCGACCACCTAATCGCCGAAGAAAAAGACGAGCAGATAACCAACTCTATCTGGGACGGACAGGGGCTTATAGATATATCAGCTATGGGCAAATACAGCGATAAGGGTATGATACTACTCCGCAACCTCTTCTTTAAATGCTGTTGCTTCAATACAAACTTGCAGCAGTGGTTTGCCGACCACGGCATAACAGAGGTGAGCCAGCTAAAGGGCTACACTAAAGCGAAGCGTGTGGAAGATATAAAGATAGTAACCACGCCGAGCAGCATCAAGTATCTGAAGTTCGGGACGATAAACGATTGGATGAAGCACATCGACAATACTTTTGGCGTTGTTAAGTATGATAAGCCGACTCACTTTTTTGACGGGCGCATGGTGCAGACGCACTATCAGCTTCTCAACAGCTTGCAGATGGACAAGGGTGAGACGGCGGCGTTCCTCAAGGAGACATTTGACTATATGACAGCTATCAGAACAGACCCCGCAGTTCTGCGCTACCATATCAAATATCCGATAGAAGACGAATTTGACATCTCCCCTGCTGAGTCGAAGAATGATGTTGTATACAAGCTTCTCGGTCTCAATGACAGGTTTGCGCAGACGAAGCTTTATCATGACTTCAAGATAGATATTCTTAAGTCTTTTACAAAAAATCTTAGGCTCGGTCATGTGCTTGTCGAGGGCAATTACGAAACCTTGTTTGGCAATCCAATCGAGATGTTACAGGCGAGCATCGGCAAGTTCGACGGCGTGTCGGTGCTGGGTGTTGGCAACATACATACGAAGAGGTTCGGGTACGGGCAGAGGCTCGTAGGTTCGCGCAGCCCCCATATTTCAATGAGCAATGTGTGGGTTCCGACGAATGTGGAGTGTAGCGAGATCGACCGCTACTTTAATCTGACGAACGAGATAGTCTGTATAAACAGCATTGGTGAAAATGTCTTAAACGAATTATCTGGTTGCGATTTTGATTCAGACACCTCGCTTGTTACGGATAATCTTCACCTTATCAATGCCGCGCTTAAGAACGAAGGTAAGTTTTTGATAGCGGTTCCGGATGTCTCGTCCGTTAAGAAAAAACGCAGATACACTCACGACGAGCAGGTTGACCTTGATGTTAAAACGAGCAACAATCTTATAGGCGATATCATCAACCTCAGTCAGGAGCTCAATACCCGCATATGGGATGTCCTCAATCGCGGCGGCAGTTATAGTGATATTGAGGAAATATATAAAGATGTATGTATCTTGAATATTATGAGCGGCATTGAAATCGATAAAGCAAAGAAAGAGTTCAATATCAATAATGCTAAGGAGCTTCGCCGACTGCGTGATAAATATAAGATTGAGGGCGATGACGGAAGAGCCATTAAACCCAACTTCTTCAAGGCGAAGGATATCGGCAAAGGTTACTATGACCGCAAGCGAAAGAATTACAAGAAGCATTTGACGACCATGGATCATGTGCAGACTTGTATTAATTCGTACAGGGCTCAGAGAGAAGAGATAGGAAAGAAGCAGGAGTATCTTCCCTTCTCCGCTCTTGTGGGTAACGGCATAGATGTTCATCGTAGACAGTACGAGAAAGTCACCCGCGTCATCAATGCCGTAACAGACATGACAAATGAGATAAAGAGTGTATATGCTTCGGACATAGAATCTTCCGTAAAACAGATGCAGTGTTGCGATATCAGGCAGGAGTGCGTAGAATATGTGGGCAATATGTCGTTCACCAAGAGCGATATGGTCTACCTCCTGCGCCAGATAGAAGAACCTCGTTATTCTCAGATTCAGCGTAAGATATTTAACATACTCTTTGGCTACCCCAACACCTCGTTCTATGAGGTTCTCGAAGTGGGTGCAGAACCTATCGGACTGCTCGCAGAAGACGACGAGGGTGATGTTGAACTATATGGAAAGAGATACACTCGATATAAATATTTCGCGTAAATTGACAACAAATCACGCAAAAATTTACAAAAAATAGGCTAAAATCCGACCCAAACGGGATAAACGACCCCCTAAAATAGCCGTATTATGCGACAAATTTTAGGAGCGTCCCGTGCGGTTACAATAGGAGAGGGGTAAGAAAACTCGCTCCAAATTGATAAAAGGGAATGGTTTATATAGTTAAAATCTCGCAGGAGGAAGCTTTTAAGATTAGAAAGAAGTTTCCGGGAACGCATATAACGGTAACGAACCGCTACGCTCCCAGTCGAAAGAAAACATACTACTGCACCGAGGGCTTTAAGGTGATGCGCTACCTAAAGAAGCTTCGCCACGAACCGTGGAGGTGAGCCGCTGATGGAAGACTTCGCTAAGAAGCAGAGCGGAGAGTCCTATGTTGACTACTTCGTTCGGCTCTTCGACAACAAGAAAATTTATGGTCTCACTTGCGACCAGATAGCTGAGTTGCTCAATACAGAAAGCGGTCAGACGCTCGGCGAGAGTGCTTATCGAAAAGAATTTGCCGCTTTCAATCGCGGTCGCAACTATGAACGTGAGATAGCTGAGCGCGGCGTGGCGACGAGGGTTCTGTCTATATCAGACCTGCACTTCCCGTTCGCAAAGCCTATAGAGACATTTTCAAAGTATGTCGGGCGTGTAGACATCCTACAGCTCAACGGAGACATATTTGATTGTCAGTCGATATCCAAATTCTCGAAGTCGTATCGCATACCGTGTATCGAGGAACTGGTTGAGGGTCGGCAGTACATTATAGACCTTATTGACTACATAAAACCGAAGAAGGTCATCGCAAACTACGGCAACCATGAGCTTCGCCTCGGAGCATATCTCGCCAACCACCTCGATTCAGACCTTCAGGAGCTTATGCCTGAGACGGCACTGGACTACATCTTCGTTGATGGTTTCTATCATTACGACCGTCGCAATCATATTAAGACGTGGTTTGAGCCGCTTCGTGAGACATTCGATGATATCGAAGTTGTTTATACTGGCGAGTGGTTTTCGCAGATAGGTCATGTAATGTTTGTTCACCCGAAGGCTTTTAGCAGTTCACCTATGAAGACGGCGGAGAAAGCTGTGCTGTGGTTTCGCAATGAAGGGTATGATTTCAACTGCCTTGTAATGGCGCATACGCACAGACTCGGTTCGTATAAAATCGGAAACACCACTATGTATGAGCAGGGTGCGGCGTGTGAGACACAAAAAATGAGATATGGTGACGGCGCGTTGATTAACTCTCAGCAGCAGGGCTGTATTTATGTGTGTCTCGATAAAGATGGTTATAACATTGAGTCGGCGACGAAGCTTGTCGCCTTTTGAGGAAAGAAAGGAAGATAATTTGAATCGCAAGGAACTTATAAGACTTGTGGCGAAAGATAACTCTCTCACCCTCGGTGATTCAGAGTTCTGCATTAACGCAGTGTGCAACGCTATCTCCAAGGTCGTTAACGACGGAGATAAGCTGTCAATATATGGTTTTGGTACATTTCAGAAGGTTAGGCGTAAGCCGAAGCCTTACCGACACCCGGTAACGGGAGAGATGTGTGTGCCGGAGCCGTCGGATGTTATTAAGTTCGTGCCGGGCGTAGCGTTCTTCCCGAGCACTGAGCCCGACTACGCCGACCTGTAAAGGAGAGATATTATGCTGATTGCATTGATCTACAACTTTTTAAACGTCTTTGCTCTAACTGGTGGTATTGCTATTGTGGCAATTATCCAGCTGCTCGCGAGCCTCGGCGTGATATAACGATACTTCTGTCACCCACGTCTAAGCGGAGATCCTGCGCCGTAAAAGCAGGACTTAAAAAAGCGGTTATCCCATACCGTAAGTTGGGACTTAAAAAGCGGAAATCCCTTGCCGTAAGTAGGGACTTAAAATGGCGAGATGGACAGTTTATTTCACCATTAACTATGGGTGCAGGAGTTTAAATGGAAAATTTACATATTTTTGCAAACTGCAATAATGGCGGTTATGCAGTTACTGATTACGCTCTACGAGGATGCGCCGCACCATAAGCGGTAGACGAGTCGTAGAGTTTACGAAGCCGTGAACTCGCGGCGGGAACTAAAAGACCCTGCGGATAGAAAGTCGCTCCACTGATGAGGAGTAGACAGTTTCCGCAGGGCGCTTATAAAATCTTATATTAACCAAATTGCCGACATCGGCAAAATGGTGCGAAGCAAAGGAGTGTGCTAAATGAGTTATTCTCTTACTGAGATATCCGCAAAAGACCTCGTGGAAGAACTTAAAAAGCGCGAGGGTGTGGAGGCGACAATAGTAGAGCCATATAGAGATGATGAAATTGTAGCGAGTGGACCTTCTGTTGTGCTCGTGGTTACTGATTGATTGATAAAATTTAAAGGAAATGGAATGATTTGATTGTTTGACAATTATCCTGATGTGGTAACTGTTAAAGAAATGCAGACAATGTTGCGAATAGGAAGAAAGGCTGCGTATGACCTTGTGCATAACGGCACTATTCCCTCTGTTCGTATAGGTACAAGCTACTTAATTACTAAAAAGAGTATTGAAAATTTTCTTTCTGCCGGTAGTTGACATTTTGCGCTGTTGTGCTAAAATGACCGTACAACAGCAAGCGGACTACAGAAAGGAGATTATTTAATTGACAGGAAGCTTGCAAGCAAAACGCGGCAAATATTATGCCGTTCTGAATTTCGTAGACAACACTGGAAAGCGTAAGCAGAAGTGGGTTTACACAGGTTATGAAGTAAAGAATAATCTGCGTAAAGCTGAGGCGGCTATGCGGTCAATAATTAGCGAGTATGAAAGTGCTCAGCTGATTTATGAACCCAATATACTTATCTCGGACTACTTAGACCAGTGGCTCACGGAGACTAAGCCGTTTATAGATACTGTAACTTGGGACGGTTATAAGGTTATAGTTGATTCTCATGTTCAACCGTATTTTGAGGAACACAAAATAAAATTAGTGGATGCCAACCTTGACAATATACAGCAATATTTTGACTATAAGGCGACCCACGGCAGAAAAAATGGGAATGGCGGTCTATCACCTAAAACCCTTCGTCTGCACAAGAATGTTCTTCAGCTTGCCTTTAAGGAGGCTATGCGGCATAAGCTCATAAGGTCTAATCCCTGTGAACTCGTGAGGCTCCCAAAACTTGAGAGACGGGAGTATGAGTGGTATAACGCCAGTGAAATTAACACTCTGCTTGAGACCATGAAGGACGAACCTTTGCATCCGCTCATCCAAACTACAGTCATGTATGGACTGCGGCGCAGTGAGGTTTTGGGTCTACAGTGGCAAAGCATTGATTTTGACACAAATACTATCCTTATACGCCACACGGTCTCTATGTCAACCAAGGTTGTCGAGAAAGACAAAACCAAAAACAAATCAAGTTATCGGTCGTTTCCGCTGTTTCCTGAAATTAGAGAGCTACTGCTTCAGCTCAAAGAAGAGGAACAGAAGAACAGAGAGTTCTTTGGAGACACCTATGTGGAGAATGATTATATCTTCAAATGGGCGAATGGCGCAATGTATGACCCGTCATATATATCGCACAAATTCGGAGACCTATTGAGAAAATATAATCTCCCGCATATAAGATTCCACGATCTAAGACATAGTTGTGCGAGCCTTCTTCTCGCCAAAGGTTGTTCGCTCAAGGACGTCCAAGATTGGATGGGTCACGCCGATATAAAGATGACTTGTAATATATATGGACACCTTGATTTGTCGAGAAAAAAGATGACCTCTGAAATTATTCGCGAAACTTTAGCTCGGGCGTGTTAGACAAAATGTTAGACACATGGGAATTTCGAGCTATTTTAGAAAAGGGAAAAGCCCTGAACCCGTTGAGGCTCAAGGCTTCTGAGATGGCTCCCCCTGTTGGACTCGAACCAACGACCCTGCGGTTAACAGCCGCATGCTCTACCGACTGAGCTAAGGAGGAATGTTACTACCGCCCAGTATTAGTGGGCGGTAATTTATGTCGGCGTCGACTTATCTTCCCGGGAGGCTGCCCTCCGAGTATTGTCAGCACGAGTGAGCTTAACTACCGTGTTC